>Ga0268283_1001387_pt1 | contig 11980 bp, 5 predicted proteins | sample saktaG_13_FD_190140 | JGI IMG/M metagenome (GOLD analysis project Ga0268283, IMG submission 190140) | Saline water microbial communities from Sakinaw Lake, British Columbia, Canada - sak_2013_06_06_36m | ecosystem: Environmental > Aquatic > Non-marine Saline and Alkaline > Saline ... | reverse complement strand
GTAAGGACAATTTTAGGCTCTGGGAGTCCCTGTTCTTCGGCTTCCTTGATGTACTGCCTCATCTGCCTGGACTGCATTTCAAGCATATTGGCCCCGACCGTGCGAAAGGTTTTAAGTATTTCAGCCCCTTCTGCACTTCCGCCCTTAGCCACATAATGCTGGCCCTCAAGATCCCTCATCGCCTCGCTTGCTTCTGCCCTTGTACCGTACACCTGATCTGATTCAGGCCATTGCCCAAACATTTCTGATGCTTCAGGCGAAATGATTTCATGCTTTCCAAGATTGTTGTCCTTGTCCTTGCTGTATTCAATCCTGTATCCGACACGGTACAGATCATGATTTTTGATCCAAGCGTCAATCCGTGAAAACTCTTTTGGATCTTTCTTTCTAAACCTATCCTGGATCACATTGTACGCTTGCCCTTCTGAATTATAGGCAAGTTCGCGCTGAAGATTGTATTTGTCCTTGATTGACTTTTGAACCGCTACAAAAGCCTCACGGAGCTGAGGAACCCTGTCAAAGTAATACATCGGAAGGGATATGATCCGGTTGTGCCACTTGACATCGTTTGGCTGTTTCTTCCATTTGGCAAGAGTTTGCGCTGCGTCTTTGATTTCCTTTCGGTTTTCGCGTCCTGCTGGCGTGTCGGAATAGTCGATGCGGGGGTCTGATGCGTCGAACGTGCCACGGTTGCCGATTGCGGATTTGATCTGAGTTGAGCTTGATGCAATGTAAAGATTATTGCCTTTTTCTCCGTTGATGTCTCTCAGGATAAGCCCATCCCTACCCATCAACCTTGAAATTAATCCATTTGATTTTTTTAAATATCCAGCAACCTGCTCATCTGAATCAATAATGTCATTAATCTTGTGATCCGAAAAAGGTATTTCGATAGGATTTTTCAAGGACAAATACACCGGCATAACATTCCCGCCGCCAAGCGTTTTTTTGCCTTCAAACGTAGAGATAGTTTCAGTTGATGTAGGAGCGTAACCACTTGCCTCTTCTGGGTTAGAACTAAAAAAGAATCCATCTTGTGCTTGTCCTCCCACCCCACTACCCCAAAAATCTTTTAAAAACTCATTAAAATTCCGGCTTGTCCCATGATAGACCACCAGCGGCTTGCCACCCTCATCCACCACAACGCTCTTTCCAAACCATTTCCTGAACTCCGGCGTGTCGGTAACGTCCCCGGCCTTTATGGTATCTGCAAAATCAAACGCCGGTTTCCCGGAGAACATTCCTTCTTTCTGGTTCTTTCCCTCGACCACATTCATGCTTCCACGGATTATTTCAGCGACGTCTTTGTCATTAAACCCTACCAGCCATTCGCCTTTAAAGCCCATCTTCCTGAGAGCGTTCTTGAAGGCAACGACAAACTTTGTCCACAAGGACGGTTTAATCTCCCCGGTCTCAACGGTCTCAGCGAACCACTCTTTTGCAGCCCGACTCTTTCCATCTTTTGTGGATAGGTCAATGCCCCGGTTCATGGCCGTTTCTTTAATCTGCTTTGCATAGACTGGATGCTGATTGATGTAATCAAGAAACGGATTTAGGTCAGACCCCATGAACTCATAAAGCCCGGCGTGTCCGATCAATTCATGGCTTACCACCTTGGCAATATCGCCGATACTTGAAGTGTTCCCGGCGATAACATAAAGCGTCTTGGTGTTATTGTGAAAAAAACCACGAACAAGTTTATTGTTGGCTTTCTCATGCGATTGAACCGCTTGCCGCAGCGCCGGGTCTGCAATATCGGCAACTGAGTCAACAATATCAAAAGTGATCCCGTTTCCCCGGACATTATTTATCAGGGTAGAAAATTCAGACCTGGCTTTATCGGCGGTAATGCGTCCCATTCCGGGATTGCGGGCGGTGACGTTGGCTTCCTTAAAGTCTATTCCTGATTCAGTTCTTTTTGAGCCAACATCTTCAGTACTTCGTTTGCCTTTGTTTCTTCCGGCGTCTGGTTCTGCGGGGTAAACAACATTGCTGTTTTGGGAAAGTTCAGACCCGCCTTTTCCCATATTCCCGAAATCGTTTTGTAAGCGTTCAAGATCGGTTCCGTGTTTTTCATAAAACTCCCTCGCTTGTGATTCTATACGGGCAAGAAGCCCATGAGTTATTTTGGTGTAATTTTCGGATAGTTTAAGCGTGAATGCCTCATAGTGATCTTGCACCTGATCGTGTGTGTATTCATGCACAAGCGTATGAATAAGGTTTGAGGCCATAGCCGTAGGCCCGTCATATTCAGCGCCTATTATTTCCTTGTAAAGATCATGCGTTACCAGAGCGTGAGTTATCGCAAATGGATTAATTGCATAAAATTCATGCCCCGTTACTTCCGGGGTTGATCTGAATCCATGTACCTTTGGGTCAACGGTCATAACCAAGTTCAGTTTTTTATCACCAATCTTTCCGATGATATTTTGAAACGACTTGAAGATGTCAGATAGCCCTGAAACAATATTTTTGTTTTCGGATATTACTTTCTTGGCTAAATTAAATTCATCTTGGTCTTTGAACGGAATTAATATCTTCATCCCGCCGATTTCAGGCGACCTTTTAACCATTTCTGCAAAGTCGGCTTTCTTGCCCTTAAAAGCCTTGCTGTTAAGATCAGCTATCTGACGTTCAATTATCTTGGATATTTCGTTTCTAACTTCGTAATTTAGGTCAGTTCTATTTCTTATAAATGGATAATTTATGTTTCTAACGTCCGGTGTTTTTGTGAAATCAACAATTACCTTCCAATCAGGCTTGTCAATAAGACCTGTTAGGCTATAAGGGTTGTCGCCAGCTATTGAGAAAAGAGCAAGCCCTTTGTTGAACGTGGTGACTGGAACCACATATTGTTTTTTGTAATTCATAGGGATATCTTTATCCGTTTTAACGAAATGGATATCTACCGTATTGCCTATCATTTTAACGGTCTTGGTTGGGTAAACCTTTTCAAGTTCATTTGCGGATTGTGAAAAGTATCTCTTTGTTCCGGAACCTCCGTCAAACTCGATTTTTATTCCTTTTGTCAGTATCCCGTTTTCAATAAATTTTCTAAATTTTTCTTTAATTATCCAATCATCTAAATGAAAGGCGTTTTCATTTTTTGCATCATCTTGGTATTTGAAAAAATTAAGTTTAAAAGTTGTCCCTGTTTCGGTTGTAGAATCAACTGGATCTGACTGAATGGAAGGAGACCCGGCCCCTCTGACCCCGAAGAATTGTTCCCTTGTTCCCGTTAGCGTAGTTGCGATCCCATCTTTAACGCTTCGCACTGAAACGCTTCTTGGCGTAAGCAAGAAAGCCGCCTTTGCAAGTCCATATCCGCCCCTTGTGTCCGTCCCGGATTTGCCTTTCGCTCCAAGTCTGAGAAGATTTTTCACCATATCTTTTTCGCTCATACCGGAACCGTTGTCGGATATAACGACTTGAACCTCTCTAATTTCATCGCCCATATATCCATCAACTTCGATTCGTATCGTTTTGTTTTGCTGATCTTTTGAAAACGAATCAAGCGCATTTTGAATGGTTTCGTTTACAATTGTTCCCTCGAGATCGTTATTGACAATATCCTTGCTGATTGTTTGAAGAAGTAGTGTTTTATCAACGCCGAATTTGGCAGATTTAGCTTCAGACGCTGATGTTATATCTGGAAATTCAACGGACAGTTCCCCTGTGGATTCGTCATATTTCAGCGTTCCGTATGGTCTTGAAATATTGAATATTGCCTCCCCAACTGTTTTTGTTCCTGACTGCGTTACTTTACCACCAAGTATTCCTGTTGGAGTTGCCGCTTGCTCGACAAGAAGGTTTTCAATGTAAATACGTTTTCCCTTTGGGATCGTCACGGTCAATAAATTATCATCAGCCAATTTCCTTTCAAATTGGGATAATGCTCCAGACGGAGTGTTTTCAATGGCATCGGATATCTCTGATGCAAGTGACGGAGGCCCAGATTCATCAGTAGGTTTCGCATTCTCTTTGGGGTTGATCGCCACATAGTACTCTTTGGCTTCCGGCATTCCCGCTCTTCCACTTGCAGGAGCCGGAACCAATTCCTCTACGTTTGCTTGAGCCGGATGAGCGTGACGGGCAAGATTATATTCTCCGGACTTTCCAAGGTCAGTAATGGCCTTATCAAAATCTGCCTTGTTCATCTCAGGGAACTGCTTGCGAAGCTCGGCAATTTCTACGGGTTGACCGGGGCGTTCTTTGGCGATTGCGGATTTTATCTTTTCAGATGCTTGCCCTTGCATTGGTTCAGTAGTTTGCTCCGCACCTTGCGCCTTTGATGGCGTTTCAGCTTTAATCCTGTTCAGAATGTCCTTTGACCATTCATCATAATTATCAATACGGTCTTTTAAGGTTTCCGATGCGCCAAGAAATACCCCCCGCACAGATTCGCCGGATGATATTCTTTTTCTGGCGTTTTCGATATTGGTAGCCTCCACCTTCAGGACTTCGAGCGTTCTATTCTTTTGCTTTTTTGCTTGACGATCTGTCCATGAATTGCCTGTTTCAGTATTGCGGTTTTTGGCTTCTTCGATATCGGCGTCTATTTGTCCCTGAATTTCAGCCAGTTTATCAATGGTGTCTTGCGTTGGTGTCGTGGCTTTTTTCGCTTCGGTCTTGGGTGCTGGCCCTTGGCCTAATAGGGACAGCGGATCAAATGCGTTTGGGGGCGTTTCGGCTGCTATTTCCTTCGCTCTCTCACCCGGCTTCTGTTCTGGGACATTTGGCACAACCCCCGAAGGTTCGCGTGACGGTTGCCCTTCATCAGAAGGAACCGTAGAGGCGTCGGGGGCCGGTACAACATCGTTTAACAGGGCTTCGGTTTGCCCGGTTTTCCTTTCTTGCCCACTCTGAATCACCTCCCCTTGTTGAGTCTGCTTTGTTTCTGGCGGTTGCGTTTCGGTTGGCAGAACATTGCCTTCATCAGCAACGCTTTTCATCTGGGAAGGCGCAACCCGGCTTCCGCCACGGTTTTCCTTCATGCGTTCATACTCAAGACGCAGCATTTCCCGGCGATTGGCAACCATGTTATCAATTCCGGTTGCGGCCTTACGCTCCTCTTTAATAATCTCGGCCTTGCCCGGTTGTTCGGCCTTCTTGATCCCGTCCGGGGTAATCGTTTCAAATGGGTCAACCTTTAATTGCTCTCCATCTTGAAAAACAATCTGCCCCTGATTGTCGAATCCCTTAAAGTGAAATTCCTCGTCGCCAAACAGAACCTTATCCCCCGGAGCCAGACTCGTCAGTTTGACTTCCTGCCCATAATTTGGCTCATAGCCCATCTTTTTTATTCTGGCTTCGTCCTGGCTTAAAACGGTATCCGGGTGTTGGCCGTTGTACTTCTCGGCTGCATCCTGCATGGCCTTCCAAACTTCGGCCTGGTTATCAGTGAGCGCCCTTCCCGCTTCTTTCTTTTTCAGAACAGCATTAAACGTCTTTACGTCAATCCCGTCACTTTCTTTGTTTAGCTCTCTGAACCATTGCGGATGGTTTGACGCACGTCCCACAAAATCACCATCCGCTGTTTGCTTCAGGCTTTCCATTCCATCTTGGTTGACGTTTATTTCATCCTTCATGATTCCAAATATTTGCCGAAGGTTTTCAGGGACATTGCTTGTTTTGCTGGCAATCTCACTATCAATCATCTGAACGATATCCGGCCTTTTCCGTTCTTCAAACGCCGGACGCGCCTTCTGCAAGTCTTCCAGGGAAAGCGACTTGACATCCCTGGGCGTTACTTCCGTAGGCGCTCCTTGTCCAGTATCCAGTTCAGGATAGTAAGGTGATTCAACGCCTGCTTCCTGCATGGCAAAAGCAGAATCAATTGCAGGCGTCTGCTTCCCTTCCAAAACATGCGCCGCCTGTTCAGCGGTTGATGGTTGGCCTATCGGTTGAAATTCTGGAACAGCTTCCTGTTGAGACGGGGCAAGAAGCCCAGTCGGTCTGACAACGGAGTTTTCAAACTCTTTTATGGCATCATCAACGGTTTTTGCTTCCAGGATGGGAGCGGCAACTTCATGGGCGCTTTGGCCTTCTGGAACAGGAGCCGGAATATTGCCTAAATCAGTTGTTTTTGCTTCGCCGGAACTTGGCTTTGGAGCTTCAGGAAATTGAGACTGTTCTGGACTCGGAATGTCACCTATATTCCCAGAAGGCTTATCTTTTTTCCTTAAAGAATACGAATCATACGCTGCTGTTCCGGCTCCCATTGCGGCGCCGGTAACAAGGCCCATGACGGCGGCCTGTTCAACCCCCTCATCCCACGGTTTATTCTCTGCAAGATTCTGGAAAATCTGTTCTTGATACGATTGCGGAAGTTCTTGAAGTAACCCCTCATTTACGCTTGCTTCAACAAGTTTACGGGCAATGCCTTTATCTGTTACTTTTGTGTGTCCACCAGCCATCATATTTTCAATATCGGATATTCCAAACTTATTGGCTATCTTCCCACTCCCAAGAACAATAAGCGCATCGAACAACCCACTGGCCACTGAAAAAGCCGTTTGTTTTGCAGACAGCAATTTATCAGGAGAACTTTGACGAGCCGATTCAGCGGCCCGAAATGCCTGTATTCCGCCTTCTCCAATACCGCCTGCAATAATAGGAGCGGCCTCTTTAGCACCCATACCAAGTATTCGACCTGCCACGCCACCAGCAATGGTCATAGCTTCCGGGGCGAGAACCATAAGCCCCCTGCCTATCGCTCCGCCTCCAACCATTGACGGACCTGATTCAATAATGGAATGTGCTATGATAGACGGATTCTGGATAACATATTTTAGACTTGGCAAAAAACCTTTGGTTTCTGCAAGTCCCTGATTAACGTCTCTTTGTTCATGGGTGTAAAGTTTATCGAGCTTTTCATCTATTGCTTTTGGATCATACCCGATTCCTTCAGCCGCCTTTCCTGCATAGCCTCCGGTAACAATATCGGCTGCGCCTAATCCTGCTTCAAATAAACCCTTCGTACCCTTTAGTAAAGAAACTCCAGGATCGACAACGTATCTTGAAAGCAACCCTGACGGGACTGAGCGTTCTTGCTGTTGTCGTGCCAATTCGTATTTGTTATTGGCCTCGTCAATAAAAACGCTCCTGATTCCGTCCTTTTCTTCGTCGGGAATTTCAGCCCATGACGGCCCTTGTGAAAGCCTCTGGTCGATCAAAGCATGAAGAACGGCAGGCTTTTCTTCGGCTGGAACATCAGCCCATGACTTAGACTCTAAAAAGGAATAATCCACGAAACACCCCTATTGGATATCGTTAGGCTCAGTTGCGTTCATGACAAGTTTGGCAAGTTCCGTATCGCTTAACTTCGGAAATTCTTTTCTTAAATTATTGGCGTAATCTTTCAGTATAGCCAGATCATCGCCAAATCCAGCGGTTCTAATTGCAAACTCAAGATCACCCTCTCCAAACTTCGGGCTTTCCGATCCTTGCGTTTTGGATGCAATCTTTTGAATACCCGTAAAAATAGAAGGCGAATTACCCGGCTCGTAGGATGATTTATAAGGGCCTGTTTGCGATTCATCGCTTTTGTTGAGTATTTCGGAAAGTCCCGCTCTGTCGAGTTTAGGGATAGAACCCTTTCCTGAAGGCGATAAAAGACCGGTGCCGGGAAGTTGGCTTGTCTGTCCAGTCGGCTGCGGAGAACTCCCCAATTCCGGTTTAGTCTGCTGTCTTTTGGCGGCTATCTCTCTTGCCCTTGCTATTTCAGCATCAATACCTGACGCGGTTGGCTGAACACCACCCTGTTGCGGTTGGGCTTCTCCCGGCATAGCGGAATCGGAAGGCTTTGAAACATCCGCGCCTTTTTGCTTTCCTTGCTGAATTGCCTTGTAATCAATGGCCGGAACTTTTATCTTCTGGTCGCCCCATTCAAGAAGTCCCTTTGATGGTCTTGTGGTTTCAACTTCGGTTATTGGTATTCCGATTTCAGCGGCCATGCCTTTACCGGCGTCCCACGTTTCTTTTCGCTTGAACAGTTCTTGAATATCGCTGATTGCGTTTCGTTTGGTTTCAGCCATTTTATCCGCAATCTTATCTCTTTCATTTTGAGACTGAGCCAGCCTGTACTGAGAATCAAGCGTGCTTTTTTCCTGCTGATACGCTTTTGTTGCCGCCAAAGTTTCCTGCTCGGCCTTTAACTTTTGCATTGCCAGTTCGTGAGACTGCTCCCTTATGGCTTTTGTTTGGGACATCGTGGCTTCCGTATTGGCTCTTTGGGCCGCAATTGTGGCGGCGGTACTGGCCCTATGCTCTGCAAGCGTTTCAGTATGCCGCTGAGTTTCCGCTTTCTCCTTGATACCAAGAAGCCCCTCGGCGTGCTTTTGTGATTGCCCTTGAAGATCAATATTTGCCTTGATTCCCTTTTCAGACTCACCGGACTGCCACGCCTGACTCTTTTCGGTTTCACCTGATTGCCACGTTTGGTGGAGCCGTTGAAGGTTTGCCTGTCTTTCGGCAATGGCCTCATCCCTCAGGGCCTGAGATTTATCCTTTAGGTTTTGGTCGGCAACTTCGCCCATTGCCTTGAACCCTCCGGCCCCGGAGTCACCTACAGCCGAAAGAAACCCGCCTAATATATCAACCATTACATACCTCCCCTTGGGGCAAGTAAACCACTACCCTGCTGTTGCGGTTGCGGGGCTGCGTTTTTCGTGAGCTTTGCCTTTGTGCTTTCAATCTTCTGGCCTTCGGGCGTCTGCTGAATCTGGCTCGACATTCTTTGAACTTCCTCCGGCGTAAGCCTTCCGGCCTTGACTTCCTGATCCAGATAGGTACTGACACACAAAGAAAACGCCTGCGCCTTTTGCTCATCCGTCAGCTTTGGAACGCCAACTATTTCCGCAATGGTTATAATATCGCCCATCGTTTGATTTGCAGCGTGGATCTTGACATTGTTCGGGATAGTAAGTCCTTTTGTCCTTGCGCCGTCCTCAACCCTTGTTACGACATCAAGAGTAAGCCTTGCAATCAGATCAATCACCCGGTTGGAGTCTTTCAGTTTTTTAAATTCCTGTGCGATGTTATCTGAAAACTGCCTTGAGTGAACGATCTTGATTGCATATGACATGAACATATCAAAGAGCTTTTGATCTTGCCCCTTGGCGTTCTTGCCTTGAACCTGATTTGCTTCCGGCTGAACGGGCTGTTGCAACGGGGCAGATGGAGATTGCCCGGTCGGTTGATTCATCATAGGGGTAGGCATATTGTTAAGCTCCCTGAGTTGCGTATTGCGGTTTATACCCTACAAGCCGTGACTGAGTAGGGGCGTTTCCGCCCAATGGCTGAAGGTGAGAAAGCCACCAATCAGTGATATTGCTCGTCTGGTTCATATTCGAAACCTGCTGGTTGTACGTCTGTGAAGAATCAATGTTTTGCACCTGTTTATTAAGGCTTTGCGAAACATCGGCAGACGGAGCAGGCGCAGGAGCCGGGGCGTTTGCAGACGAATCATAAGCGCCCGGTTGAGCCGTAGGATAAAGCAAAGGATTCTTGTAACTGCTGTACATCCGGTTTGCCTTATCTATATCATCTTGCTTTTTCTGTTCGGCGGCCTCTTTATCGGCGGTACTTTTCATCATGGTTTTGCCGACTTCACCGGCCCCCTGCATCAGGCCCTGGCCCAATCCGGCGTAAATCTTTGCCGTAGCATCCGACATGCCGCTTACTACAGGTGTTGGGATAGCAGAAGCCGGACTTCCAGGCAACGTGCTTGCAGCGGCAGAATAATTAACCCCTGCTTGCGGGACAGAAGACGCAACAGAAGGAGCGTTTGCTATGGCTTCCCCGCCCGGTTGAAGCAACCCTCCGGTCAATGACTTCGCGCCTTCACTTGCGGTTTCGCCCCCAATACTTGCACTTGCCGTTACATTTGCTGAAACATTTGCCGGAACCTCCGCAATAGCGGAGACGGCGGCACTGGCCGCGCTAAAGACTCCGGCTGTGATGCCCCCCCACATCGCGCCTTTCAGCGCCCCCCCAAGAACATCACCACCTGTAAATAAGGCAACTCCAGCGCCAACAACAGCGCCAACGGCTATGCCTATCGCCACCGCTGAAACTACCGCTCCAACCGCCGCAGCCGTTCCTACCGAAACACCAACATAAACCAAAGCACCTGCTACCGCTTCAGCCATTTTTTACACCCTCCTTACAAAGCCCATAAAGAACAACGTCCCGAAGTTCCCAATTCTTTAAAAGCGCCAATTTCATACTTCCTTCATATTCAAACCCAAGTTTTTTTGCCAGCCTGATAGCAAGCCTGTTGTAGTCAGGGATCATTGCCACCAGCTTCATGTACCGGGTATGCTTGAAAACCCACGCCTTTGCCGACTCCCCAAACTCAAGGGACTTTCCCCACAATTCCGGCCTCACCGCAATGTGGACAGATCCGCAAATGCCGTTCATCGGATCAACCCTAATAACGCCCATTTTCGTTTCGTCCGTAAGATAAATCACGTTTTCCTGAACCATCGGTGTGTAATTGTCCGGCGTTAGATCGTCTATTATCCACGGCCACACCTTTGGATGCCTTAAAACCTTTGAAATCGATTTCTTGTCCCTTGTTCTTGAAACCAACATCTTTTTCCTTACGCCGCGCTGTCAGTGTAGGTTGGCTTTATAACCATAGCCGAAAATTCATCAAACGACATATACTGCCCGTATGCCGCAAGCGTACTCATGGTGGTGTTGTAATACTGAGTATAAAGGGTATCCATAGCTACCTGCCTTTGTTTGGCGCTCATGCTATTGTTATCCCCCGTTATTATCCTTTCCATAGCCGCCTCATAATCCCTTCCGGCAGCCGTCAGTTTCTCGCTCATCTGCTGTTTTTCAGTAGATGAAATATTCAAGCTGTTTATTTTCTCTTTAGATGCAATGTCAATTTGCGATCTGTAGTTAGCGCCCTCTTGCCTCATGGCTTCAATCTGCTGTTCCTGGGCGGCCTTTTGAGATTGCAGATACGCTTGTTCCCCGGTCTGTTGGCCCGATAACGCCGATGCCTTCAAGTACTCATTGATCGTATTTTGTTCCTGCTGCGTCAATTGTTGCCCGGCCTGTTGTTTTGAAAGGGCTGCGTCATAGGCGGCCTTCTGGCCCAAGATGAAAGCCTGTTCCCCGGTCTGCTGGCTGGACAATGCGGAAGCCTTTTGATATTCGTTTAATGTGTTCTGTTCCTGCTGAGTAAGCTGTTGCCCGGCGGCCTGTTTAGACAGGGCTGCGTTTATCTTATACTGCTGATCCGCAAGGTATTGCTCGGTCGTCAGCTTCTCACCGGCGGCCTGTTCTGAAAGAGCTGAAGCCCGTAAGTATTCATTGGTGGTGTTTTGCTGTTGCTGCGTTAATTGCTGATTTGCGGCCTGAGAAGAAAGCCCGGAGCTGATATCGCCCTGGACGCCGTAAAGCCCGGCCTGCTGGCCTGCTTCTTGTGACGACAACAGCGAACTTTGCCCTGCGTTTTGAGCAGACAAGTTAGAGCTGATTTCACCCTGAAGCCCGGTAATGCCCCTGTTTTGCATGTAAGTTGCATCTTGTTGGGCTATTGGAAGCGCCGACTTTATCGCTGCGGCCTGCCCTGCTTCACCTGCCATGCTCGAATTTATCAAACCCCGTGCCGCCATATCCTGAACAGAACCGGCTTTTGCAGCTTGCATGTATTGGCTGTTTTGGGACAACAGGCTTCCCATCTGCCCGGCCACCGTTTCATTTTCTTTAGGCGTGTAATTGCTGGCCTTATAAATCCCCGGACTTGCAGATGTAAGTTGAGAAGCTGCGGTCTGCCCGGTTTGCTGCATGGAGCTACCAGCCGTTGAAGGAGCAAGAAGCCCGCCCGTTAAATCGGAGTACCCTTGTAGTCCTGCTGGCTTTGTCGGGTCATAAGGTGCAACATCGCCTAACTTTGTCGTGCTTAATATATCGGTGGCCATGATTTCCTCACACGCTTAATAGATTTGTACCGTTTTCC
>Ga0268283_1001386_pt1 | contig 11982 bp, 9 predicted proteins | sample saktaG_13_FD_190140 | JGI IMG/M metagenome (GOLD analysis project Ga0268283, IMG submission 190140) | Saline water microbial communities from Sakinaw Lake, British Columbia, Canada - sak_2013_06_06_36m | ecosystem: Environmental > Aquatic > Non-marine Saline and Alkaline > Saline ... | reverse complement strand
TCAATACCAAATTATTAGTAGGATAATTGGGATATAACCACAATAAAAGTATATTAAGATAATGTAACATTTAAAATTAATTCGAGAGGTACAAATGACAAATTTTTTAGATACAATATTTAATCCTTGGCTTGGTCAAGCGTTAAACTTGCCTGCATTCTGGGCAATACTAATTATTTCTGCATTCATAACAGTACTTGTAACAATAGTGTACAAATACACGACTAATCAGCGTGAAATGAAACAAATAAAAGATGATCTTAAAAAATATCAAAAAGAAATGCGTGAAACCAAAGACACTAAAAAATTGATGGCAACACAAAAGAAAGCACTCGATTTGAATATGAAATATATGAAGTCATCATTTAAATCAACATTATATACATTTATTCCAATAATTATTATATTTGCTTGGCTTAATATGCATATTGCGTATGAACCAATAAAGCCTAATATGGATTTTATTATAACAGCACAATTTGGCGAGGGTGCAAAAGGAAATATCAGTATAAATTCTACACCAGAATTAAAATTATTAAGTAGCTCAACGCAAGAAATAGTTGATAGCAAAGCAGTATGGAAACTTAACGCAGAAAATCCTGGAGAATATAAGATAACATACTATTACAATACTGAAGAATATTCTCACACTGTTCTTGTGACTGAAGAAAAAACATATAGTGTTCCAGAAAAACAAATACCTGATAGTAAATTGAAAAAGATAATTAATGGTAATAAGGTAGTACATCCATTTGGAGAAACATTTAATTTATTTGGATGGTATCCTGGATGGCTTGCAACATACATCGTATTATCAATAGCATTATCTGCACTATGCAGAAAATTGTTTAATGTATACTAAAAACAATCTAACTGATTGTATATTTTTTTATTCTGTAAATATAGCAAAATATATATACTAAACACCGTACTAATAAAAAAGATGAAATACGACTTAAATACTAAATATCGTATTACTGCTTCTGGAACATCCAAAGAGATAAAATTACTAATAGAAGAAATAAGTAATATAATTGATAAAGGTACAAGTTATAATCAATTAGAAAATGAACTAAATAATTTAGAAAAAATTATTGAACCTCAACAATACACTTTTGGATTACACCATAGAATTTATTTTAATCATAATTCATTTTTGTATGTACCAAATGTATCATCTAAAGAAGGACAAGAATTTCATTATTCTATATTCAAAAAGATATTTGACAAAGTTATAAAAAATATTCCAAATGTATCATCTAAAGAAGCGCAAGAAAGTCATTATTCTATATTCAAAAAAATATTTGACAAAGTTATAAAAAAAATATAAAAATAAAGGTAAGATGTTTTTTTTATTTTTCTAAATTGTTGATTATTCAATGTATGATTCTAATAATCGTTCATTATATCTCCCGGAAAATAATTATATTTATACTCGTGATGTAAGGAGAGTAATTCAAAATCTTTTATAACATCTTTAAATAATTCCCTAAATTCATGTTTAAATTTAACTAAATCTTCTTTGTTTTTAAATTCTAGTTCTATCTCAAAATCCCATGCACCAATTAATTTCACAACCACAAATACTCCTGAGCGCATGGATAAATATGATATCATTTCTTTTTCTTTTTGTATAGTAATATTTTGAAGTTTAATTAATGCCTTATATGCAAACATGGGAATCTTTTCCAGATGAACTAAGGGTATGAATGATTGTATCAATGAACTTTTTTTCATAGATTTAATATGTGAGATTATAGTATTTATGCTAATACCGGTTCTAGATGATATCTCAACAACATTCATTCGAGCATTTCTAGATATTGTTTGAAGAATTTTCAAATCTGTTTTATCAAAATTTAATTTTTTTATTTCCCCACCAAAAGAAATACGTTCTTTTATATCTCTATATTTTTTCGGATTGTATTCTCTTCCAAAAAATATTCCTTCAACATGCATCAGAATATCAAAATTTTGTACTTGCACAAATTTATGTCTAAATTCTTTAAATATACTATCAAAAGAAACACTGCTTTTAGCCATAAAATTAACTAATAAATCCCATCTTCCATCACATTCGACAATCCATAGCATATTTTCATGTGCCATTAAATATTCGATTAGCGATTTATATGATTCTTTATCAAAATAATCCAACCTTATTAAAACTCTATATCCCGTATAGCCGAGTGCAACAAAATCAATAATGGTAAAATATCCGTCAATTATTTTATTTTCTTCTAATCTTTTTATTCTATAACTTATTACCTGTTGTGATGTTTTAAGTTTCTTTGCTATTTCTGAGTCAGTTTTACGTGCATTCTCTTCTAATTCTGAAAGAATTTTTAGATCTGTTGTATCTATCTTATAGTTTTTAATAATGTTATTTTTCTTAACGGTATTTTTGACCATATTATTCCTAACTTATTTTTTAATCTTATTTTTTGTTAATAGATTAATTTACTTATAAATATTACTAATTTAACAAAAATATAACTAGAAAGTTTTAACATGCTATTAATCATTCTAATAGTACAATGATATGCCAAAACCAAGACCAAAAGCGAGACCAAAACATCTTATCAGAAGAAACGAACACGAAATCGAATATAGACTCGTATATAACTAATAGGGAATCAACATTGTTATCTAAATGTATAGCAGATGTTGCAGCAAATGGACCTACATTATATTATCATAACTTTAATCATGCTATAAAAACAAGAGATCAAGCAAGATACTACGCAATAACAGAAAATATTCCATCTAGCGATTATTTCATACTTGATACAGCATCAATAATGCACGACAGATTTTGCGTTCCTGGAAAAGCTGGACAAAATGAATTAGACACTGCAAACTACGTAAGAAATTTTCTCCCAAGTATAGGTTACTCCATAGATGAAACAGAAAAAATTGCAAAATTAATTGAAGTTACAGATGTTACTAAAGAACCAAAAAACATACTTGAGAAAATAATCAAAGATTCAGATACGGCAAATCTTGGAACAGATGAATTTTTTGAGGCATGCGAAAAATTGTATCTTGAAACAAAGAAATACCTTAACCCAAATTTAACAAAAATACAATGGTATCAAGGAACATTACATTTCATGAGTATGCATAGATACTACACTGCAACTGCACTAAAAAATGCAATACCAAAAAAAGAAACTAACATGATATCTCTTAAGAAAAAGATAGATAAAATGTTAGAAATAATCTAAACTAAAGAACACAAATAGAAACATTACATAGAATAAGATAATTATCGATATAGCTACTGGAATAAATTAAACAATTCGGAGGAGATAAAAATGTTACTCGAAAATATCTTAGATATAAAAAGTTACATTTATTCAGAACGTTACGTAAATAAATTCAAAAAAGTAGCAAATGAAGTAACAGAAAGATATTGTGCGATAAACGGAAAAGATAGCTATTATTTACCCGAGATACTGCTAAAAAAAGATGATGTCGATATATTTTTAGCTAGTCCAAAAAAAAGCACATACGATGATATATTCTCGAAAGTATCATTTGATAACCTAGATGAAGTAAAATTTTATATCCATCCAGATATGATCCAAGATATTATGAGCAATAATGAAATTGAATCTCTAAATAATTTAAAATATAAACTATTAGTCGAGCCAACATCTTCAACTAGAACAGTTTTTCCCTACGAAAAGAATTACTTCATCAAGTTACACTTAAATAAAAGACTCAGTAAATATATAAGAAGACTCTCACCATCATCTGTAGAACATAGTATAAATATTTCAAATGCATTAGAATCTTGTATAGATACATGCCCAGAAACTTTTGGTTTTCTAGCTGAAAGTATTGGAATAGTTAGTAAAGAACTTAATTATGGTATGATTATAAGAGAACAAATACCAAGACCAATAATTAATAAAAAAATTATTAATATGACAGAAAAAGAAGATAACAAAAACGAAAACGACGAAAGATACTATCTTCCATTATTTTCTCTATATTCAAAGGACTTAAAGCACCCAGAAGATAAAACATTATTTAGTCAGATAGTAGATACTAACCACATAACGCCATTAGAATTATTTATGGAAAAGTATCTTAGACCTTTATTTATAGGTATGAATTATTGTATTAATAATCAAGGTATATTACTTGAACCTCATGGACAAAATGTACTTGTTGAGATAGATAATAACTATAACATAACAAGACTCATCCACCGTGATTTTCAAAGTATATACGTAAATAACGATATAAGAAAAAGAAATGGCCTAAAAACACCATTCAAAAAACATATTATGGATATAGAATGTCCAAGTGAAGTATCATATAGTCTAGTATATGATCATTTTATTGGTAGATATGTTTTTGACGAATTTTTGGAATTACTAGAAAAAGAACACAACATTTCTAAGAAATATATGAAAAGAGTAATTAAATCAGAATTTAATAATTATTTTGATAAAACATTATTTCCAAAAAATGCATATTTTATGGACAAAAAAACGTTTAATAATAACGAAACAGTGTTTGTAGAAGATAAGGCAGTATATAGATAGTCTAGATAGTGCTAAACCAAAATATCCATAATTATAGATAAAAACGCTTAAAAAAAACATATAAAAAAATAAAGAGTTACAACATGAAAAAAGGCAAATTAATACTATGTGAAGGAGGAGATGGTTCTATAAAATAATAAAAGAAAAAAATTATTTTATTCTTTTTGGCGATACAATAATACGCTTGTATACTTGCCTACAGTATTTACATTATTTTTTAGATAGTCTAATAATGGTGTTTCTAAGTTTTTGTCATAAACAGTCATAATTATTTTATTTTTTATTGATTCACCATCGTGATCCAAATGTTTTGAAGATGCTTCTTCTGCACCATCAGTAATATCTGCTAAAATAGTCTTGAAAATACCTTTTTTATAAATTTGCCAGATTAAATGTTCGTTTCCATGATCATACTTAGTTGGATCTTTACATGTGCTTAGACCTGTGTTACAACTATAATCCATTCCGCCGTGATCATCTGCCTTATCGCATAATTTATGTCTTAAGCGTATCTTATCATTGTTATAATGTTCCTTAATAAAATCTTCTAATACCAAACCTAAATCTTTTTTAATTTCTGATTCATTTGTCATTTTATCACCTTTGTTTTTATTAAATTTTAACTCTTTTCAAGTAGTATAGATATACTTATTTATAAAGTTAGTGATTTTTAGTTACTTTTAAGTAATAACCTTGGTGTTTTAAGACGTTATTACGATTATTGCGTCATCCTAAGTCTTTTCTTTTTAATATCAGTTCGCATATCTTAAGCTTAATAAATATACAAATTCCCTCTTGCCCAAAAAATTTGTAGGTATTCAAATTTTTGGGCGCAAGAAATGTCGACATTTCTTTGCGCAATTTCCTTTTTGCTAGAAGTTAAAATAGAATTTGCTCGCAAATGTGGTGGCAAAAGCGACATTTAGGATGGCACCAAGATTGGCAAAAGCTTTATAAATACTCTAAAATTCCTTTTACCATATTATAATTTGCTTGTTCAAGGAGGCAAATTCATACTAAGATACATATTAATAACAATACCGAGGTTATAAAATGCCAAGAAATAGTCGAAGATCAAGAACATTAAGAAGAGTATACGTAAAAACTTCAAAAGGATCAAAATTAACTTATGCTAAAAGAAAACCTAGCAAGGCACACTGTGCAGTTTGCAAACAGGAACTTCATGGTGTAGCAAGTTTAAGGCCTTATAAAATGTCTAAACTATCAAAAACTGAAAAAAGACCAGATAGGCCATTTGCAGGAATGCTATGCAGTAAATGCATGAGATTAAAAATAAAGTCCACAATAAAGGAATAAATTTATTTATATTTTTTAATTTAATAATCAAACTTCAAATTATATCTCTCGCACACTCGGCGACGATGTGTTTCTGTAGAGAAGATTAGTAAAAAAAACGAATGCTTAAAATAACGTTTTAAGATTCAATTTTAACGCGCTTTTTTGTAAAAAGCACGAGAGGCAAAAATGTTTAATATAGGACGAGTATGTATAAAAATAGCTGGAAGAGATGCAGGACAAAAATGTGTAGTTGTAGAAGTACTTGATAATAATTATGTACTAGTTGATGGTATGACTCGAAGAAGAAAATGTAATAAATTACATCTAGAACCAACAGCACAAGTATTAGATATTAAGGATAAAGCATCACATGAAGTTGTTGCTAAGGCATTTAAGGAATTAGGATTAGAAATAGTAGTAAAAAAACCTAAATCTAAAACTGTTAAACCAAAACATGTTGTTAAATCATCATTAAAGGAAAAGCCTAAAACTCCAAAAAAAGAGAAAAAGGCAAAGACAGTAAAGATCGAAAAAACAAAGAAAGAATAAATAGAAAATAAATTATTCTTTTATATTTTATTTTTTTACAATTGTTTCTAATAGAATTGTATCATTATTTACATAATTGATTTTCTAAAATTAGAAATAACTAGATAAGCAAGTTTAATATCGTCATATTTTCAAAATATTTATAAACATACAATCTTATTTTTGAACATATTTGATAGATTTGACAGATATCTGTTTTTTAGAGAAAAGAGGGTGGCGGCAGATTGTATAATTATAGTAAAAAGTTCAGTAAGAAAGGACAATTTACGCTATTTGTAATCGTCGGTTTAGTAATATTATTCTCATTTGCATTTTTAATATATGCAAAAAATAAAATCGTAAGTACACAAATGATTGCCCAAGCAGATAGGCAAATAAAAGAATATATCGATAAATATTCTATAGATCAATATGTTACAAGTTGTCTTGATGCAGTATCGCAAGATGTAATCACACAAGCTATGATTCAAGGGGGGCAGTTTAATTTTACCGATCCTCAAAATGGTGAACCCTTAAATTTTATGGAATTTAATGATACAACATATAACAGAACAATAAATATATCTATTGCAGTTGATGCAAATTACAATTGTCCTAATACAACTCTTTCGCAAAATCAATATCTAGTATACAATGACGTGCCTTCTATTTCAGGTGTGCCTGATTATCCTTACCGTTGCGGGTATGTTAAAGTTAAAGATCTTGAATCAAAATATTATAATCTATCAGCCAATTTCGGTACAGGTTCTTGCAAAATTACTTGTAGACCAACAGAATTTAATCAATATAGTGGATTTTTTGGAATTAATAATTTATCAAGATTATGTGACTCGAATGGACCTAATAGGATAGGAGTAGTTTCTGGAAACAATTTTTTAACGTGTGATTATTACAATAATTTTAATAAGAGTTTACAACAAGCAATTGACAGAGAAATTGAAAAGAATATAGTTAAGTGTGTAAACTTTACAGAAATAAGAATTAGAAGCTCTGGAGGCAGTAATATAACGCGTATTGGCAATGCAACAGCAGTATTGACATTTAAACAAGGAGGATATAATATAAAATTAGTATACCCATTTACAATACTTATGACTAATCGTCAACCAATTACTCGAATGATAGATTTTGGCATAGATAAAGATATCCCATTTAAAGAACTGTACGAATATACTTATGAGTTATTAAACTATGATGTTAAATATCCTAATTTTAATATTTTTAAAAATTATACTAATGTAATAGGCAAAGGATATAGAAGAACAGGTCAGAATATTCGAGTATTTAATTATACTGTAGAAATAATAGAAGGCAATAGTACTAATAGTCATACCAATGTTGCAAGAATAACAGATAACGAACATAAACTAAATGGTTTACCAATGACAATAAATGTTGGTATACGTGAAAGACGTCCAGTTTTAGATTTTCTTCATTATACTACAAGTTCGAAATTCGATGTAGTATCTATTGAAAATAAAACAATGATATTATCACCAGAAGGATATGATCCTGATGATGATAATTTAAGTTATAATTATAAAGGATGGCTTGAAGATTATACTGAGATATATAATAACAATACTGGTGATTGTGAAACACCAGATACTTTAGATTATATTATTGCTAATTGCATGGAAAAAAATTACGGCGGTATAAAGCCACACAATTGGACTAAATCTACAGAGTATATTCAAACACATCAGAACGCTAGTTATAAACCATTAAATAAGGATAAAGGGTTTCATAATGTTGAAATAATAATAACAGATGAACACGGATTAGAAGATATTCAATCAGTTAGAATATTAATATTTGATTTACCAAGAGCAATAATTAATGTTCCAGCAATATATCCTGATGTTCCGTTAGGATTTGCATCATATGAAGATAAATTTACTCTTGATGGTGGTGATTCTACAGCAGGAGTTATTGCTAATGCTTCAGGAATTGGATTAGGAAAAATAATATGGAATGATACTGTTGAACCATTTTTAATAATTAGAGAATTATCACAAGGATATAATCTAATGTTAAAACTTCCAGAGGATAATATGACTCCGAGTCAACAACCAATAACTATGGTAAATATAGTTGATTACGTATTTAGAAGAAAGGTTGTTACTCCAATATCGCCCATACTACACAATATATCTCTAACTGTTATAGCAGATGTGACAGGGCTTTCAGACACTTCTTATCAAGAAATTAATATAACACAATGTCTAAATCATAGTAATCCAAATAATCCTTCGTATCCATATAACAATGACCCGAATAGTTTAGATGATTCGTTAAATGCCAATCATACTTGTTGCACAGACGGTATGATCTATGTGGATAGTAGTAGCGTATGTTTTGAAAATACACAATATGGAAGAATAAACCACTTTACAGATTATAGTCAAAATATTTATGTTCCATTTGGACAATACGGAACATATAATTATAACAATGGATATTCTGCAAATGATCCACACGATAATAATATATACAAACAAGAATTCCAAAGACAATGTTCTGGAATTAGAGGAAATATTTGTTCTGGTGATGGACAAAGTACGGTAAGTCTTGAAAATGATTGTAGTGATAGCACGTATTTGGGTATTAATACCAATACTGAAAAATGCAGTGGACCACCAATAAATTATATTAATTCTGTTCAAACAACTCCTACATCATGTGAAAATTATGGTGCAGGTCAAACTTTCGAGTCGCTAGCGCAAGTGTCTGGAGCTACTGGAAATTGTAATAATAATAGAGCATGTTCTCCACAACAATACAACGGACCATATGGTGGCAGCGGTAACTATTACTGTTATGGACAATGCGATGGCAATGGAGGATGTACAATTGGAGCAGATTGTATATGTGACTCCTCAGCATCATGTGGAACATATGGAACAGATTCAGAGTGTGATACTGGTACAAATTTTATTAGAACATGCAAGATAGGTGCAAGCGGTTTAGGCAGAAATTTTATTGCAAAAACATGTGATCAATGCGGACTTATTGATACAGTTAGCACCACTTGTAGATCTAATACATGGGATGATGATAATTCATGCATTGCAAGTAGTCAATGTAATGGTAGACAATTAAACACTCCTTTTCCATCAAATCCTCATCAGGGATGTAATCCTACATGTCAATTTATTGATTGTGGAACAATAGAATTTTATAGCACCTCTGTTGGAGGATGTCCGAGTTCATCATAATCATTAATCATAAATAAATTTAAAATTTTAATAATACATTTTAGTAATATTTTGACAATAAATAAATTAAACCAAATTATTAAGCTGAATCGTATCCATGAAATCGTAACATATTTAAATATGGTTTGTGGGTATTGTACAAATAGGTGGGTTAGTAATGAATTTGAAGTTTTTTAGGTATTTTGCATTCCTAATTATGTTACTTGCTACTGCAATAGTTGTTTCTCAAAGTTCTTTAGCAGATCCCATTATGTGTTATGTCGGATTACAATGGTGTGATATAAGCCCACCAGCAGGAGTCTATAATAATTACACTATGGAAGACTATCAGTGTATACTAAACACTCCTAATAGTTATTGTGAAGTTGGTTGCTGCTGCATTGGAACAGCATGGGGATATCAAACTAATGGAACATGTAATGGAGTGTTTTATCAATCTACAAGTTATGAAATGTGCGATGGCGTATGTGGTGTTAATGGTTACTCATTTAATCTTACAGGAATAGTTACTAATAACAATGGAAACCCTGTTTCTGGAGCAACAATAACATTAAGTGATGGAACTAATACTCGTACAGCAATAACTAACAATAATGGAAGATATAATTTTATAGATGTTGCATTAAACCAATATGATATAACAGCACAATCGGAATATTGTCAAACAACAATACAAAATATTATTATTAGTCAAAATACTGAGAAAAATATAACTATCGACTGCCCAACGTACAGTGTATCAGGATACATTCTCGATGAGAACAATCAACCAGTTATTGGTGCTGTAATCACAACAAGTACTAGTGCGAGTACTATTTCTTCAAGTGATGGATATTACATATTTACTGGGATAATAACAGGAACTACACTTCAAATTACTGCTATTAATCAAAATAATTGTATAGGATATATTGATGTAACAGTAGCTAATAACGTCGCTAATGCGAATATTATATTAACATGCACACTATATTCTGTTTCTGGAACAATCTTCGATACATACGGAGATGCAGTTGAGGGAGCAACAGTTGTAACAACAAGAAGCAACACTATTAATATAACACCTATAGATGGAATATATAATTTCACAAATCTTGCACAAGGATATATTACAATTTCAGCAAGTAATGAAACATATAATGGATATACTACAACAACATGTAATGGCACAACAGGACAATTTTTACTAAGTTCAAATCTTCAAAACAAAGACATAACATTAGGTGCATGTTGTGCTGTGACTCGTATTCCTGGACAATGCGATCCTGCAACACAAACTATGATAACTACTGTAACATATAGTGGTTCATGCAGCAGCCAAGGAACACAATTAATTTCTAGCGCATGTACAGTAAGTCAAACTGCATGTCAATGGAATTGCACAGACTGGAGTGCATGTGCAGGTGAAACACAGACAAGAACCTGCGAACCATTGCTTGTAAACGGTTGCGATCCAAATCCTAATGTAATGAGCCCAATGCCTCAGCTTGCTAAAAGTTGTGGCCTTTGTGGTAATGGAGTAATAAATGGTCCTGAAGGATGCGATTATAATGAAACAACAAATACTTTTGCCGTATCATCAGCATGTCTTACTAGTTGGAGTCCCGCAACATTACTAGAAATGACAGCTGATCCATATACATTCTGTATTACAGATACTTGCACATGTAAAACTCCTCCAGTTGTTCCTCCACAAAATCCGTGTGAGTTAGATCCTGGAAATATTTCTAGTCTTACAATAAATGCACTATTTTTAAATCCATATTTTAATTTTAGTTGGAGTATGGTTAATGAAAACTGTAAAGATTATATTAAAAAATTCGAATTACGTGTTTGCGATAATAGCACAACCGATTGTAATAATCTAAATAATTATCTAGGACTTAATACAAGCATAGATAAGACGTTAAGAAAATATTATCCGAGTAATTTATTAGATGCAAATGTTTCGTATTGTTATGAACTAAAAGCAATATATAATGATAGTATTTTGCTAGCACTTCCCGGATTATATAGTGTAAATAAAATTTCTTGTAAAACATCTGGTGATGAAGAATGTATTCACAATGCATACAGTGGTAATAATTGGTGCAAAGGTGATGAGATATTAAACTGTAATCAAGAAAATATTATTACAACTGTACATCAATGTCCTACAGGACAATATTGTAGTATTATCAATGGAAATGCACAATGTATATATCAAGGATCATGTGGCCTGTGTAATAATATTTTTGGATTATTTAGTTATCAACAGATATTTGTTAATGATAACGGAAATACTTTAGAGTGTCCTTCTCTTTCAAATCCGTCTCCTAAATACGCAACAAATCCATTATATACCAAACAAAATTTCA
>Ga0268283_1001385_pt1 | contig 11994 bp, 12 predicted proteins | sample saktaG_13_FD_190140 | JGI IMG/M metagenome (GOLD analysis project Ga0268283, IMG submission 190140) | Saline water microbial communities from Sakinaw Lake, British Columbia, Canada - sak_2013_06_06_36m | ecosystem: Environmental > Aquatic > Non-marine Saline and Alkaline > Saline ... | reverse complement strand
CCAATTGTAAGGCAACCCTCAGTTCCTCCTCGTCATATCGTGCAATTCTTGCCATGTCGTTCCTCCTCGGTTGCGATCATGGCAAGAATTATATATTAGTATTTGTTTGATTGCAACTTAGAATAAGTATGGTTGTTCCTTTCGGCAAGCTATCCAAAAGATCATTCATAATAGATATCCCAATACCCTTTTTTTGAAATTCCGGCAATACGACAACGTCATAAATAGCCGATTGATACTCTCCATCGGAAATCGCACGGCCAAAACCGATCAGCCTACCATCAACAAAAGCCGAAACCACGGTATGACTGTTTTCCGATGCATGCTGCAATCTTTTGGGATCACGTGTACCCAATGGTGCCCGTATGAATATTTTACAAAGTTCTTCCCAGTCGATATGTTGGGTTCCGTGCCTGATGGATGGCTCCATTTGGATTTTTCCTTTCTTTATCAGTCCCAATGAACTTTCAAAAAGTTTCCGATTCGTTGACAGACATCGGACTCCATTCCAGGATATTAAAAAATGATAACCTTCCCAGCCGTTCCGTATCCGGATCAATGGATTTATCGGTCACAGATCTTTTTCAAATTTCTGGCAAGAACGGCGCCAGTCATTAACAGAGATTCCGGATCCAGATAAAATTCAGCCTGTTTCTGAAAAAGGATGCTGCATTGGGCGGGGAATTCATCGTCCTTATCATTGAAAAGCATCAACAGCGAAATGCGGGGAAGCGCATTGAACTGTATCGACAGATCATACGCATCTGTCAAGGGATGATCCATGCCGTTCAATTCTTTTCCGGCCCGAGATAGTGCTTCAATCCTGCCGGAAAAACCTTTTACGATGGCCTGCTCCACGTCGCTGCGAAAAAAGTTCAGGTTGGTAAAATGGGATGTTTTTCGAAAATCCTTGAACGATACCCATTCCGCATTCTGGTGAATGTGATCCGGGCACAGTAGAACATACTTAGCAAGAATGACACAGGTGATATAGTCGGGTCTGTCCCCTGAGGCATCCGTGATGCCGTTTTTAGAAATCCGATAATCCCTGTTTAAAAAAGGAATGACCAGCCGATCTTCGTCACCTTCAATTCCAAGCGTATTCTTGATGAGAGAGAAGTTGACGCCGGCAATCTGACGACAATAATTATTGTAATTTGTTTCAAATATTTCTGAAGCGTGATTCATGGATACCCTCGTGAACTCATTATTAGCGCGGTTTCAATTTAAATTGCAATAGCTTGGCCAAGATCAGGGGGCGAGAATTGCAGTCACGAGGATATATTAAAAAACATATCACTACATCCCCCGTATGGGGGATAGTTTTAATTTTTTTTAAAAAAGTTCAGAGGTCAGGGGGTTGGAGTCCGCATCCGGAAATCGTGCTGGAGCACTGCCCGCTCACCCGAATCGATGGCCGCCTGATGCTTGCTGCCGACGGCATCAAAATCAGCAAGGAGGCCGAAAGAGGCCCGGGGTCAAACGGTTGCACCAGGAATCGGACAACTCGGGAAAAGCTCCATACATCTATGGGCACCATTGGGGCGTGATCGGTATCCTTTCTGGACGGGTAAAAAAAACTGTTTTGCATTCCCCTTTGTGCAGAGCTCCATGAAGGGGTGGAAACGACGATCCGGACATTCCAGCAAAAAACCCAACCTACAATCGATGCACAGCCCAAGGTCAGTGTGACAAGCCTGATGGCCGCAATGGCCGCCGTTGTGGTATCTGCGCTGGGAAAAAGATGCCTGCTGGTGCTCGACGCTTATTTTGCCGTAGGGCCGGTGTTTGCAATCCTTAGACAGGTGCGCGATGATGCCAGCGGAGGAATATTGGAATTGAGTAAACCATGCATTGACCGGATTCTTTATTTTTACCCATCCCAAAAAATCTGATATCCTTGGATAATACCGGATGGCTGGCGCGAAATGATTTAATTCCCAATTGTTGATGGAACCGGCATCAACTCCGATCATTTTGGCAACATCTTGTTGCTCAAGTCTCAGATTTAACCGTTTCGCGCGGATGTGATCACCAAGCGTTTTTAACTTATTGGGATTTTTGGGCCGAATGCCGATCCTCTTTATGGGTGACAACTTGGCAATGAAACTATGTCCCTGCGGTTATTTTTCGGATCCCAAGCACGAATGCGGCTGCTCTTCCCAGCAGATCCACAAATATCGTTCCAAGATTTCCGGGCCCCTTCTGGACCGGATCGACATACACGTGAATGTGCCGGCCGTCCCCTACAAGGATTTGATGGGAAAGGGCCTCCAAGAGCCGTCTGCAGCGATACAGCGCCGGGTTGCCGCGGCTCGTGCCATTCAGTCCAAGCGGTTTTCTCAGCTCGCGATTTACTGTAATGCCCAGATGCCCAGCCGCCAGATCCGGAAATTCTGCCAAACCGATGCATCTTCCGGTGCGCTTCTGGAATCCGCCATCGACCGGCTGGGGCTTTCCGCACGGGCCTACAACCGGATACTTAAGATTAGCCGCACCATTGCGGATCTGGATGCATCCACGGATATTCGCATTGATCATGTGGCCGAGGCCATTCAATACCGAAGCCTGGACCGGGGTCGCCAACAGACCTGAATGACAAATTTGATTTCAAAAATAATAAGTACTACCTTGAAAGGGCTGGCCTTAACATACCAATAAAACGGCCCCAAAATGTTCTCTAAATGTTCTCTAAATGTCCTTTACAGAATCCACGGCGGGTGCTATCGTAACAAATTCAAAAAGCGTTTTCTTATAAGCCGTTAGCCGTATTCAGTATATCTCGCTTGGCATCTCCATGACAAATTATCCAAATGCGTGTCGAGAGCATGAGAGAACGACGGGGAGTAGCCCAAGCGTCAGGGTATAGCCGCTACGGGGGATGTTGTTTTTTTGCCGGCCGTGCCTGATTCTGCCGGATCATCGGAAAGGGAGCTGACCGACTTTAAGCCATGAAGGTTAAGGATGTTCTGCAAGCTTTGGATACGATCACCGGCGGAAGGTGCGTACGGGACGCGGCGGATCTGAACAACGGGAAGAACCGGTTCGTTCTCACAAAATCATCGGGGATTCCCGGCAAAGCGTGCACCGAGATACCAGGTCTTGTGTACGGCAATCCCGATGCTCCCCTAAAGAAGATCGCGGTGGTCATGACACTCACGGAGTCCAGTATCGAACTTGCGGCAGCGACAGGAATCGAGGTGATCATCGCCCATCATCCGATAGCGGACGGCGCAAGCTGCGGTGGGGTGACGCTGCGCGATTATTTATCGTTATACGGGATTGCCGTGTTTGAATTGCATGAGGCTTTCCACGGGCTGCATCCTGGCATTGCGTACATTCACGGCCACCGCGCTTTTCGCAAGGACATCGCATACTGCGGAATTCCCGGCAATGTGCTGTTTGTAGGAAGGGTGCTCGAAGGGATCGTCACGCTTGGCGACATTATCGACCGGATCAATCTTTTTTCAGGTTCTGACGAAGAAATGGAAATGCTCTCGGCGGAAAGGAGGGTGCGGAAATGCCCTTCTATTGATGAAACAACCGTCTCTACCAGGGGAAAGATCCTGCTGGGAGACCGGAAGGATCGGGTCAACACGATTATTCACATTTTCCCTCATACCGGCTTTACCGCTGAACAGCTTGCGATGGCAAAGGCGGAACATCCGGAAGCGGATACGGTTATCGCCTCGATCAGCCGGCTGCCCTCTGATCACGAGATCCTTAAAACCGCCGCAGGATTGGGGCTTAATCTTTTGCTCGGCAATTCGCATGCCCTTGAGATACTGGAAAATGGGCTGCCGCTGGCGGCAGCGGTTCAAAAGCTTTTACCTGAAGCACAAGTATTCATTTTTCGGGAGAGAGTGACATCGACCCCGATTGGGATGGCAGGGAACCCGATGGTGAGAGAGTATGCGGACACCATGGCCGAGCAATACCTGGTTCCGCGCAAAAGCATCCCAAACTGATCTTAAAGGGAGGTAAGGATGACGAAGAAAAGATGTTTCGCAGCGGTTATTCTATTGATGGTCAGCATGTTCCTTACGAGCGCATGGGGTTCCGATACCCCCGCGCAGTCGGTGGTGAATAAAGGTTTCTCCTGGGCCGGCGGTTTGACGCCTTTACCCCAGGAAACAGTCGTCAAAGTTGGGATGAAGCAGGTTGTTTCCGATTCGGGGGTGCTTATCGGCATGGCCAGGGGATATTATAAAGATCTGGGGATCACGATCGAACCGGTGCAGTTTAATTCCGGACAGGAGATGATCAACCAATTGGCGGCCGGGCAGTTGGATGTCGGAGCGACCGTTACCGCTGCCGGTCTTTTCAATGCCATGTCGCGCGATATTCCGATGAAGATCGTCGCCGATAAGGGGATCAACGTTCCCGGCAAGGGGTATTACCGGCTGGTCGTCCGCAAGGATCTGGCGGATAAGTTGAAGGATTTTAAAGATCTGCGTGGTCTAAAGATTGCCATCGTCGGGACTGCGTCGCTCGATGAGATCTCTCTCGTCCGGGTGCTCGAGGCGGGTCATATGACGACAAAAGACGTCGATCTGCAGGTCATCCGGTCCTTCCCCGACATGCTTGTGGCGCTCGGGAACAGCAGCGTTGACGCTGCCATGCTGATTGAACCGTTTGTGGCCCTGGGTATTGCCAAGGGGATACTTGACCCATGGAAAGACCCCATGGAATATGATCCCGAAGCGCAGACCGCACTGTTGGTCTACGGCACCAGCATGACCAAACGACCAGATCTTGCGAACCGTTTTATGGTCGCGTATATTCAATCCTTGCGGGACTATAACGATGCTTTCTTTAAAAATCGGAATAAGAAGGAAGTCATCGACATTCTTATCAACATTTCGGTTATCAAGGACCCTAAACTTTATGAACAAATGTTTCCGGTCGGGCTTAATCCCGACGGTTATGTGAGGATGAAGGGTATCGATATGGACCTGCAATGGTTTAAACAAAACAATTTGCTGCAAAAGGACATAAAGGCAGGGGATGCGGTTGACAACCAGTATGTCGATTTTGCCTTGAAACAGCTTGGAAAGTATAAATAGGTAAGGGAAATGGCTAAATATGCCAGTAGCAGATTTGTCATGAATACGCTGTCGGTCCTGTCTCCGCTCTCGCTGCTGCTCGTATGGGAGTTGCTGGCACGGACAGGAATTGTCGATACCCGCATTTTATCCAGCCCCACACTGATCCTTAAGTCGCTGATGCCGTTAGTGGTTTCGGGGGAACTTCTTCACAATACGCTGGTAAGCGTTCAGCGGGTTGTGCTGGGGTTCATCGCCGGAGGGGTACCCGGGATTCTGCTGGGACTCAGCATGGGGCTGTCCCCTCTGATGCGGTCCGCTATCGAGCCCATGATCCAGGCAACCTACCCGATCCCCAAGCTGGCGATCATGCCGCTTATTCTTTTGGTATTCGGACTGGGTGAGCTATCCAAAACCTTTACCATCGCCATTGGTGTCTTCTATCTGGTGGTGATCAATACGATGGCCGGTGTGCTGCACATTGAGAAAATATACCTGGACGTGGCCAGAAACTTCGGCGCCAGCCGCAAGGATTTTTATTTGACGGTAGCTTTCCCCGGAGCGCTGCCCATGATTTTCACCGGACTCAAGCTCGGCATGGGTATGGCTCTGATTCTGGTGGTGGCTGCCGAAATGACGGCCGCGAAGGCCGGCGTCGGCTGGATGATCTGGCGTGCGTATGACATGTTCGCCATTGAGCAGATGTTTGTTGCATTAATGGTTTTGTCGATGCTCGGTTATCTGTTTTCCATCGGTCTTGATTTGGTGGAACACCGGGTCATTCCATGGAAACGGCGGGAGCACGGGGAGTCATGAGCTCAACAACATCAGCAGCTATCGTGGTAGAGAAGCTGAATAAGTTTTTTCCTTCCCGGTCCGGAATGGTGACTGCCATTCAGGATATTGAGTTCAGTGTGGGCTCGGGAGAGTTTTTCTGTATCGTTGGACCCAGCGGCTGCGGTAAAACGACCCTCCTTCGTATCCTCGCCGGATTGGAGACGGCGACCAGCGGAGAGGTAACCATTTCGGCCCCCCAGAACGGCCGTCCGCCGAATTCGATGGTATTTCAGGAGCAGTCCGTCTTTCCCTGGATGACGGTTCGCGATAATGTGGCCTACGGTTTAAGACTGAGAGGTATCCCGAAAAAGGAGCGGTTTGAAATCACCGAGCGCTATATCAACATGATCGGCCTGTCCAAATTTGCCGGATGTTACCCCCACCAGCTTTCCGGCGGCATGAAACAACGGGTCAGCGTTGCACGCGCTTTTGCCAACGACCCGGAGATCCTGTTGCTGGATGAGCCTTTCGGAGCCCTTGACGAGCAAAACCGCCTCCTCCTGCAGCAGGAGCTTCTCAAGATCTGGGAAGGGATGCGCAAAACCGCGGTTTTTATTACGCACAGCATCGATGAGGCTTTGTGCCTGGGCGACCGTATTATGATTATGACCGCTCACCCCGGAAGCATTAAATGTATTTTGGATAACGATCTGCCCCGACCGCGGGACATTTCCGCCATCTGGGGCAGTCCGGAGTATCACCGCCTGTTTCAGGAAATCTGGGGCATCCTCCGGGAAGAAGTGCTGAAGGGGAAACAACTGGAATTGAGCTGTCAAATATCATGACAGAATACAGTTAATGCCGCGTTGCTTTTTCGATCCGCAACTCGAAACCTGCATTGCGCAATTTATAAAATAGAGTCAGGAAAAAACTGGTAGGGCATATGGAAAAGAAAATAGCGATAGTGGGTGGCGGATGGGCCGGCTGCGCGGCGGCCCTGGCAGCCCGGAAGGCCGGCTGTGAAGTGGAACTGTTCGAACGGGCAGACATGCTTCTTGGAACCGGACTGGTTGGCGGCATCATGCGCAACAACGGGCGTTTTACCGCTGCCGAGGAAATGATTGCCATGGGCGGAGGCGACCTGTTCGTCATAGCCGACCAAAACTCACGCCACAAAAACATCGAGTTCCCGGGGCATAAGCATGCCAGCCTTTATGATGTGTCAACCATTGAGCCGTCCGTTCACAGAGCCCTTACCGAGGCGGGTGTAGTGATTCATCTGAAAGCCCGCGTCCACAGTATCGAGCAGCACGAAGGTCGTATCGTCAGAGTCATTGCCGACGAACTGCACGGCTGCACCATCAGCGCCGAGGCCGATGCGTTCGTCGATGTTTCCGGTACCGCCGGTCCCATGAGCAACTGTACCAAGCATGGCAACGGCTGCGCCATGTGCATTTACCGGTGCCCTACTTTCGGGTCCCGCGTCAGCATTGCAGGTAAAGCCGGAGTGGCCGAAATAATGGGCAAAAAGCCCGATGGTACCCTTGGAGCCATGAGTGGGTCCTGCAAGCTTCATAAAGGCTCATTGGCTCCCCGCATCAGGGAAGAGTTGAACCGTTGCGGTGTATGTGTCATCCCCGTACCGGCTTCTCTGCAAAAAAGCCTGGGGTCCCTGGGGAAAAAGGCCTGCCAGCAATATGCAATGAAGGAATTTGCCGAAAACATCATACTGCTGGATACGGGACACGCCAAACTGATGACCTCTTACTATCCGCTTGAAATTCTGCGGCAGATTCCCGGATTTGCAAACGCCCGCTTCGAAGATCCCTATGCAGGTGGAATCGGCAATTCAATGAGGTACCTGGGTATGCTGCCGAGGGATGATCGTTTGCAGGTGAATGGCTTGAAGAACGTTTTCTGTGCGGGGGAAAAAGCCGGGTTATTGGTAGGCCATACCGAAGCCATTGTGACCGGCACCCTTGCCGGCCATAATGCCGCCAGATATGCACTGGGACTTGACCTGATCGAAATCCCGCGGAGTCTGGCGTGTGGTGATGCGGTCGCGTATGTGAGAGAGGAGATGCAAACCAGTGAAGGCTTAACGAAAAAATATACCTTTTCGGGATCAGTCTACTTTGAGCGGATGAAAAACAGTAACCTTTACCTTACCGATAATGAACAAATCAGCCGAAAAGTCGCACAAGCCGATATGACAGGCTTTTTTGCCCGACAACTCCGGTAAAACAGGTCGTCATTTCAACATTAAAAAGAGGCTCATCACACCGATGCATCTTCCGGCGCGCTTCTGGAATCCGCCATTGACCGGCTGGATTCAAGAACAGGATTATCGTTGAATCCACTCTCATGATTCTACAACTTTTGAATCTGATTTTCCAACGGCTAATTCAATTGTGTCTTTCAGGCTGTTCATACTGATGGGCTTCTTAATTACACCATCGAAGCCGAATTGCTCCAGTTTATTGTCATCGTATAAATCCGCATGACCCGAGATCGCATAAACCTTGGCTTCAGGTCTTTTACGCTTGATTCTTTCGCACAATTCCGTTCCATCCATTTCCGGCATGATCAGATCCGTTATAATAAGATCAAAGTTTTCTGAATCCATTTCTGTTAATGCTGCTTCCGCGGAAGAAACAGTCTTAACAAAATATCCGAATTTGGTTAAAATGATGCTGATTAACCGTCTTTGGTCCTCTTCGTTATCGACCACCAGGATTTTGATTGGTTTCATTTTCTTTCCTTTGTCTGTCTTCAGGCCAGGGGCGGCGGCGGGGGAGGCAACTCGCCACGCTCCAAAGCCTCCCGGGCGGCCTTGACCGGTATACCTGACTCGCAGGGTACCCCAACCTGACACAACCCACACCCATAGCCTACAAAATTATAGGTCTTTTCCACGTACTCTCTGGAGCGGGCCAGGTGCTGACGACACTTTTCCTTGTCATGACCGGCCGTGGTAATTGCCCGAGCCGGGCAACGGTCAATGCACTTGCCGCATGTTCCATCAGCGAAAAAAAGGCAATAGGCCCGGTGGTCGGCATAAGGACGCAGTGTCGGTTCAATATCAATCTTGGCCACGACCGATCCCACCCGCATGGCTTTGCCCCTGGCGGTGATGAGCCCGTCGCATAGACCAAAAGTCCCCAGGCCGGCCGCATGGGCAACATGGCGTTCGGACCAGGAAGAGGCATAGGAAAACCGCTGCGACTTGACGATGGTCCAGTTTGGAACCAGCATCGGGGCGACGGTCGCATGCCCTGCCTCATTAAGGCTATTGACTACGTGACAACGTAACCCCGCGTTGAACGCCTCTCCGTAGACCCTTATCCTGGCCCATTCCTCGGATGGGTATTTCTTGGCCCGGCGGTTGGCTTTGCGGACCATTTCTCGCTGGGGCAAGACCCACGAAATGACGGTCAGCTCCGCTGGTCGCGCCGGCACCTCTGGACAATGCTGATTGAAGACCTCCCAAGGGGTCCAATGGAAAGCCCCAACATACTCCTTGTACTGCTGCCAAATTGGATCGGCGCCGGAGGCAAAGCCAACCAGCGCAGTGTCCCAGGCGGGATCCCCATCTTCATTTTGCATGGTGTTAAGGGGCGATGTGGCGATGAATTTCTGGATCAAATCCTTGATCCGGTCTCCGGAAATATTGGCGGTTTTTTTCATTGAAAAGCTCCTGTTCAAAGCATGACCCCTCAAGGTCATGCCGGAAATTGAAGAAAATCATGTAGCCGGAATTATCATTATTCAAATTGTCGATGGCAAACTTTATGTACGATTATATCTGATCCGGTCGGATGTTTTATTAATTTGATATATCATATCGTATCCAATTAGCATTGAAGATGAATAAATATCAATTGATTTCTGGAAACCGTAAAGGATAATGGACGGGATTGGGTTGTTGAATCGGGCTGCACCCAGGCACTTGACAGGTATCTGCGGTAGTGTATAGTCCGTGAAATGACGACTTTCGATATCGCACCCGCCATTTCCGCTCTGTTTAAAGACCTGCCTGTTCTTGATTTGTTTTCCCGGACCCGAGAAGTCTATCTGGTCGGCGGAGCTGTCCGCGATATCCTGATGGGCAGAATTCCGATCGACTATGATCTCGTTGTTCCGGAAGACCCGAAAACCCTTGCCAAACTTATCGCCGGTACCGGTACTTCCTTTTTTAAAATGGGAAAAAACCGGCAGGCTGTCCTTCGGGGGCAGTTCAAGGATCATACAATAGATCTGGTTCAGATGGAAGGCGGTTCGATTGAATCCGACCTGCGGCTGCGCGATTTTACCATCAATGCCATGGCCATTCGGTTGGACAACCGGTCGTTTCTCGATCCCGTGCAGGGACAAAATGACCTGGCAAACAAAACCATTCGAATGGTTTCCGAACAGGCTTTTTCCCGTGATCCCCTTCGACTGCTTCGTACCTATCGTTTTGCCGCGGCCCTTGATTTTGAAATTGAAACAAGGACGGAATCGGCTATTAAAACCCATGGCCATCTCATTGGCCGGCCTGCGGGAGAGCGGATTCGGGAAGAGCTGATCAAGCTGCTTTCCGCGCCTTGTGCATGCGACTATCTGCAAAAAATGAGCGACTCCGGCCTGCTGTTTCATTTGTTTCCAGAACTCATCACCGCGCTTGCATGCACGCAGAATCGTCATCACCGGTTCAATGTGCTGGATCACACGCTGATTGCCTGCCGACATCTGGAATCTTTTCTGAATGGCGAGGAGATTGGTACAATCGCATCTCTTCAGATAGCGATAAGCGGGATTGACGGCCGCCTGAAGCCATTGATGAAACTGGCCATGCTCCTGCATGATATTGGAAAGCCCTTGACCCGGTCGGTTGATCCTGCCGGCGCCGTTCATTTTTGGAGGCATGAAAAAAAAGGCGCCGAGCTTGCCGGAGAAATATTAACCCGGCTGAAATTTTCAGGCAAGGACACGGAATATCTCTGCCTGCTGATACAAAACCACTTGAGGCCGGTTTTATTATATCAGGCCCACCAGAACCAGACACTGACCCGGAAAGGAATTCTCCGGCTTTTCAGGTCCCTGGATACCCATGTCCCGGATCTGTTGGTCCATGCACTGGCGGATGGCTTTGCAAAGACGGAAAATGCCCGAAATATGGATCCGTCTTTTTCCGGATTTATCGAAGATCTGTTGAAAAGCTATTTTCAGGATTTTGTGCCACGAAAGAAAGAAAAAACGCTGATAACCGGTCAGGATTTGATTACTTTGTTCGGGTTAAAGCCTTCACCGGCATTTAAAACCATTCTGGAAGTAGTTGAAGAAGCCCGGCTTTTGCAGACGCTTTCCAGCCGCGAAGAGGCGCTGGCTCTGGTAAAGGCCTGGCTTTTATCGAACGGAAAAAGGGTTTGAATTTGGGCGGGAACATATAAAAAGATTGACAATCCAGAGGCGCCATAATACATAAATACAGTTTGGAAGTGCACAGCTCACTGGTGGGGCTCCCGGACTTCAAATCCGGTGTGGGGCGCTAATACCGTCCCGGGTGGGTTCGATTCCCATGCACTTCCGCCATAAACTATTGTATATTATACTTTGAAATTTGTTCCCCACTTTTTTAAGCGGAATGGCCTTGCCATGACGCTCCATCAGTTCTCGTTTTCTTGCCAATTCTACCCTTGCATACCGCTGTCCGCAATTATTGCTGAACCAAATCCACCTGGTTGAGCCTTGATGACATATTTTTCATAAACCGGCTCATCCCGTCACTCTGGCTTTCGATGGAGTGACGGTGTCAACCTCAACGCCAAGTCAACCGCGCCGGATCGGCGTAGTGCTCGATACAATGGAAGACCGTTCGGCCTATGTCGCATCATGACTGAAGTTTTTGAAAGAGGATAAGCGGACAACATTTACAGCGGCATCACATGTACAGAAATCACAGGAATTTGTGGAAAACGAAAAATTACATAACACAGGTGAAATACAGTACCAGCCTCAAGAAACACTAGACAATTTGGATTATTTTGTCCAGAGTTGGAATGGCCGGTGATGTCACCAATTAGTTGACAAAAGGTTCCGACTTGCATTATGATTGCCTACAGTCGAATTCATTTTACGCCGGAGGCAATCGATGAGCGAGTTTGAACAATTTTTCTGTCCCAACAACCAA
>Ga0268283_1001384_pt1 | contig 11998 bp, 9 predicted proteins | sample saktaG_13_FD_190140 | JGI IMG/M metagenome (GOLD analysis project Ga0268283, IMG submission 190140) | Saline water microbial communities from Sakinaw Lake, British Columbia, Canada - sak_2013_06_06_36m | ecosystem: Environmental > Aquatic > Non-marine Saline and Alkaline > Saline ... | reverse complement strand
CGGCTTTCTTCGCTGCTTCCTCGATAATTCTTTGCTCTTCAATCTTTCTCGCCGCTTCCTCTAATCTGGCCTGCTCAGCTTTTTTAGCTACTTCTGCTTCTAGCCTCTGCGCTTCCTCTGCTTCTCGTCGGGCTTGCTCCTGAGCTTCTTTAGCTTGCCTTTCTTGTTCAGCCTTTTCGACTGCCTCTTCTTCCAAGCGTTTAGCCTCTTCTGCCGCCTGACGCGCTTGTTCCTGAGCTTCTCTCAACAACTTCTCTTCTTCAGCTTTCTTCGCTGCTTCCTCGATAATTCTTTGCTCTTCAATCTTTCTCGCCGCTTCCACCAATCTTTCCTGCTCAGCTTTTCTAGCTGCTTCATCGCCTTCGATTTTTTGCAGAGGCAAATTGATTACCGGCTCCTCAATTAACATAACCGCCTTAACACTTTCAATAATCGGCAAAGCAGGCATATTAAACTTTTTTTTCTTTTGTTTAGGCCTCCGGCCAATCGGCATGCTTAAATTATTTTCTTTGAAAATAGCGTTAATGCTGGATTTTGACACCTGAATCTGAAACTGCTCAAGAATTAGCGCGGTTAAACTACGGCAGCTTAATGCGGGGGCGGCCTTCTTTTGTTCAACTATAAAATCTCTAACTTCTGGCCTTAATTTATGAATAATACCCATCTATCCTCCAGATTGGACATTTATAAGAGTAAATATAACACCAACTTATGCCCTTGTCAAGGAAATAGGGGACGTTCCCCTATTTCCCTACTTAATAGGGGAACGTCCCCTATTTTTCGAGCTGGAGCTGATCCTTATTTTGAGTTTTAGTGAGGTTAATTGTGCCACAGGGGAGCTCAATAACTAAACTAGATTTCCAATAAATGCCGCTTATTTTATTCGGCGCAAATGCGGGCAGGACTTTAATTATTTTATAATCTTTATTTACAAAAAGCAGATCTATGGAAAAGTGCATAAAAAATGTGTGCACTGAATTACAGGGCTTAATTATTAAAGCTTCGCCGCGTAAAAAATTCTTTTTACCTAACAGTCCCTTAATTCGCTTAAGGGGATTATTAGCCATCGAAACATTTGTCGCTAAAATAGTACTTTGAGTTTGATTAATTAGGCGCATGGGCGCTTACTTAACAATGGCAGGTTTAAAAATATCGTCAGAAATACTTACTCCGCGCACACGAATTTCATCCAAGAATGAAGGCAAGTATCCAGTAGCTGTAAAATAACCTTGTACCTTTCCCTGCGGGTCTACTCCGGTTTGTTTAAAAACAAATATATCATTTAAATTTATATGCAACTCATCTTTCATCCCAGAGATTTCAGCAATCGCCATAACCTTACGCGATCCGTCGGAAAGCCGGGCGGTTTGCACAATCATATCCACGGCCGAAGCAATCATCTCACGAATCGCCCTTACCGGAAGCTCTACTCCGGACATAAGAATCATCGAGTCTAATCGAGACAAAACGTCATAAGTAGAGTTAGCGTGGATGGTCGTCATTGAGCCGTCATGCCCGGTGTTCATCGCCTGAAGCATGTCTAATGACTCCGGCCCACGGCATTCGCCCACTAGAATCCTGTCCGGGCGCATACGCAAAGTGTTGCGGAAAAGATCTCTAATAGTCAGAGCACCTTTGCCTTCAATGTTTGGAGGGCGCGATTCTAATCTCACCCAATGTCGCTGACTTAATTTCAACTCTGCCGCGTCCTCCAAAGTTATAATCCGTTCACCTTCAGGAATAAACTCAGATAAAGCATTCAGCACGGTAGTTTTTCCTGACCCTGTACCTCCGGAAACAATGACATTCTTACGACAAACTACACAGGCTTTGATAAAGCCCGCCATATCCGGAGTAAGCGCCCCGAAATTAACTAAATCATCTGTCTTATACCTTTCCTTACGAAATTTCCTAATCGTCAAAGTGGGGCCCGTTAAAGCCAGCGGCGGAATAATCGCATTCACACGTGAGCCGTCGGCAAGACGGGCATCAACCATCGGCACAGACTCATCAATCCGCCTGCCCAAAGGAGCGATAATGCGTTCAATAATTGTTCTCACCTGATCATTAGAAAGAAATTTCTTGCTCGTTAATTCAATTTTTCCAAAACGCTCCACAAAAATCTCATCCTTATTATTCACCATAATATCGGTCACGTCTTTATCTTCTAATAAATCTTCTAAAGCCCCTAGCCCTAAAGCTTCATCTAAAATTTCTTTAATCAGTTTTTTTCTAATCTCTTGGGAAGGTATAAAACTTCCCGCTTCCTCCACTAAAAGATTAGCCACTGTAATCTCAGCTTTATCTTTTAATTCCTTAGCTTTCTTATGATCACTAAAAACTTTGAGATCTAGCTTCTTAATGTTCATTGTGTCGATCAGGCGGGCGTGTATTCTGCTTTTAAGAATAACAATTTCATCTTTAGTTTCATTAGGATCCGGCCCAAGAACCTCCTCAGTTAAATCTTGGCTTGCCCAGAACTGCCCAGATTTTTCCTTAGCCGATTCTTTCAGCTTAATCTGATCAATATTCCGGCGCTCAATAAATAACTCTTTTCCTTGAATTATCGACTGCGCCAACTCGACAAAAGACGTAGCAACCTTTGAGCGCGGAGAATCAACCACAATTGGATTTCCCTGATTTACGGCCTCATTAACCAATTTGCCTTCAGAAGGAATTTTAGAAATTATTTCAATCGGAAGATTAACGCGAATCTCCTGCCAGCTAATGCTCGACAAAGACTCCGCTCGGTTAAGCACAATTTTAATCATGCTTAAAGGAAAGTGCAAGACCTGCAAAGTATCTAAAGCCCATTTAGTTTGATAGATAGAAAGGACATCCGGAGTAAGTACTAAAAGAATGAGATTGGCTTGATTTAATGTTGAAAGGAATACGTCGCTAAAACTTTTTCCCGCATCCACGATAATATAATCATAATCTTTATCTAAAAAAGTAAAAACTTCTTGAATATCTTCTGGATACAAATGCCCGGATTGTTGAGGCTTTATAACCCCCGCCAAAAAATCCACATTAGCAAATTTGGTTTTAACCACAAAATCTTCTTTTTTAATTCCATGCGGCTGCTTTTTAAGATAGTTCATTAAATCCGCCATGCACTTTTGCGGATTTAAACTAAGCATCCGCGCCATATCGCCGACGACCTGTGTATCTAAATCAATCACGCAAGTGCGCTTGCTATTCCGGGCTAAAGATACCGCCAAATTGGAAGCAACTAAACTCTTGCCTACGCCGCCTTTTGTGCTAAATATTACAATTGTTTTGGCCATCTTATTCCAATTGGTAGGTTATCGGGATATCCACCCAGATTTCCTTGTCCTTTATTGTCGGTGGAAATGGAGGATAGGGGATAGCTTTTTGTGCCGTATTTATAGCATGCTCATCAAGAATACGATATTTCGAACTTTCTTTTAACTTAAGATTCAATAAATCTCCTTGATAAGAAAGATTTAGACTTAATTTCACAGTACCTTGAAAACCCGCCTCTTTAGCTTGCGTGGGATATGTCAATCTATCCAAGATTTTCTTTTGAACGATCTTTGAATATTTCAAAACCGGGTCTTTTATATTATCATCACTAACCGAAGGCAAAGTAACTAAAGGCGCCTTTAATTCTTTTCGCGGCTGAGTCTGACCGACTATTCTGGGAGTAAGGGTTATAAACAACTCTGTATCTTGCCCTGTTCCTAAAGTTGTCCCAGTTTTACCTTCAGAATGTATTTTATGTCTAAAAAATAAACCTAAAACAGGAACATCCCCAAGCCAGGGAAATTTTCGGAGCTCTTCTTCAGTTCTTTTTTTGATCAACCCGCCCATGCCCACTGTTTGCCCATTATCAAGCACAAGCTCGGTGTTCGCAGAACGTTTAGTGAAAAGATAGGCCAGTGCATTTTGCGTAGAGACCTGAGCGCCAAGCTCGCTAATTTCTACCGCTAAATTAACGTTAATACGGCCTTCATTGTTAATTTGCGGCTTAACTGTCAAAACAATACCGTAATCTTTATATTCTATGCTCCCGCCGCTGGCAGAAGAAGTTACATTCCCTCCATCTGTGCCGGGCGTTGATGTACCACTAATAATCGGAACCTGGCCTCCTACCAATAATTTCGCTTCTTTGCCACTTAAACAGCTAATCCTCGGGCGCGAAAGAACACGGGCGCGGCCCTCTCTAACTAAAAGGTCGAGAGTAAGCGTAAATGCATCCCTACTTACACTGCCAAGCTGAAATAATTTACCCCAACTTGTTGCCCCTTCTGTTACCAAAGTCGCAGCGGTTGAACCTGCTACTTCTGCAAGATTAATCTGTTCAGGCCATAAAAACCCTAAGTTTTTCTCCGATCCTTTATACAATTCTAAAATCAATACATCTATTTCTATCGTACCTTCCTCTTCCTTCACTTCAATTAAATCCATTACCTTATCTTTCAACTGAACTAAAGCATTATTAATTCGCTCCTTATCTTTAGCATATTTTACTTTACCAAGAAGCAAGACCTTGCCTTCTTCGTCTTCAGCTTTAGTGTACACCCCAGGAAAATTTAATTTTGCCAACATATTGTCTACGCGGCGCTTAATATCGGCTGTATCTTCAATAAAAACTCTTAACCGATAAGATTGTTCCCCATAATTATCCCAAACAACTAGAGTAGTACTGCCTGCAGATTTTGGAGATATAGTAAGCTCATTTTTACTTATATTCGCCACATCCGCAATTGCCGGATTACCCACCGCTACCCTTTTAGGAGAACTTACTGAAATTACCTTCACTTGCCCAATATAAAGATTAATCTCCTCATCGCTGTTACTGACGGCATAACCATTAAAAGGCAAAATAGTTACAAAGGCAGCTATAAACAGTAAGCCAAGAAATAACTTTCTCATTTTTCTCCTTTTATTTTGATAAAGGAACCTTTTCTTTATTTAATCCGCGAAAAACTTCTACATATTCGGTTGTATCCACCACCGGCGCTGCATCACTTTCTTTACCTTCTTTGCCTTGTGGCATCATATTCTGCGGCATAATATACCGGAACAAAGTGTCCCAACCCGCCGGAACCATCGGCTCAACCTTGGCATCTGCCGGAGAGCGCATCGTCAAACGCATCTTTCCTTGTTCCTGTACAAAAGCAATAAGATTAGCTTCTTGCGGCCCCAAGGCCAAAGTAATTAAAGGCGTCCCTGACGGAGAAGGAGTTTCCTTTTCTGAATACCTGCTCGATGAACTGGCCATCATGCCGGTATTCTGCCCGATCGCTAAAACTAAAACATTCTGAAACAACGGAATCACCGTCAACTGGCTAGACAACTGACCATCTGCTCCCTGAACCGGAACCTGCAGTGTCGCAAGCACATCTACATAATCACCGGGATTAACCATTCCCGATAATGAAGCAATGTTATCTATCGAAATAGTAACCGCCCTTTTACCGGCAGGAGTTATTCCCGCCAAATTTCCTCCCCTGCCACCGGACTGTTGATTATTCGCTAACTTAGAAAGACTTATCTGCTCCCCCTTAGTTATCGGGGCAATAGTAACCATGCCAGAAATCCTATCTAACGATGTTACCGCCTGAGGTTGAACAAATTTATTTGGCACAATTGCAGCATCAAACATATTCACTTCAATAAGCGCGCCTTTAGGTATGTCCGACTTAGCCACTAAAACAGAGGTTTGATTGGCCTGCATATTTGCCACTGCACTTTTTGCCCTCTCTTGAATAGCCTGCTGCTGCTGATCCAAATACATTTTAGTCATTGCAATCGCCACGATACCTAAAACTATTCCGCTTATCAGAATAAGCTTCTGTTTTTCAATGGCCATTATTTTATCTCTCCTTCATAAACCTCGATTTTAGCACCACTGGAAAGCTTACCGATTAATTCTTCAATTGTCTTTTGTTGCTTTAAAAAAGTCAAGCCACGCTTAATATCATCCCACATCTCACTTAATGGTTTTTGCTTACCGCCTTTTTTAGCTTCCAATTTAATTATGCTATAACCCTCGGAAGTTTTAAATATACTGCTAATTTTCCCCACATCCAAAGAATCCCCAAAAGCTGCGGAATCAAACGCAGTAGACTTTTTGCCTCTCTTGATAAACCCTAAATCGCCACCATCTTTAGCGCTAGATGTTTTAGAGTTGCTCTTAGCTAAAGAAGCAAAATCTGCCCCTTGCAAAAGTTGTATATAAATATCTTTAGCGTCTTGTTCGTTATTCACTACTATTTCACGAATCTGGCGCTCCTCAGGTTCTTTAAGCTGCTCTTTATAAGTATTATAGTAATCTTCAATCTCCTTAGAAGAGACATCAATGTTTTTGGCAATCTCCTTAATATCCTGCAGCACCAAAAGATCGCGCCGGGTTTTTTCCACGGCTTGCCTGACATCATCATTTCTATCTAAACCCTTATCCAAAGCATCCTGATAGATTAAAGTCCGTCGGACAATTTCATTTCTAAGATAATTTACTTTCTGCTCTTTAGTAGTAATTTTTAACTCTGGGCGATCTGCCGGAACATTGGCATTATAAATTTCAATCTCCTGATTAAGATCATCTAAGCCAATAGCGATATTATTAACCCGGGCAATTACCGCGCCCTTGGGCTGAATCGTCGAAGCAGAAACAGTCGCTACCGCTGGCTTACGACCGGTCAACCCTTGAATTTTATCGCAACCTAAAATTCCACTAAAAAACAAACCAATGATCGCAAATAAAATTATTTTACTTTTCACTTCTACCTCCTAAGTTATTCCTTCTTAGAATCATTAATAATTTTAACTAACAGGTCCGCCATCTTAGCAATTAAAATGAAAAAGAAAAACATAAATGCATAAATCGCTAAAATAACCGCTCCCAACCAGCGGGGATTACCGGGAACCATTCCAAGAATTACACTTACCCCACCTAAAATACCCAAACATAAAAAAATCCAGGCAGCGATTTTCACCACTACACTGGAAATCTTTAAAAAACCTGTATGTTTTTGCATGATTCCTCCTTTTATTCTTTTAATTTTATTATAAACCCTTACAAAATGCAAGGAAAATCTTATTAGCCCCAACCGGATTTGAACCGGTGTTTACAGCCTGAGAAGCTGACGTCCTAGGCCAGGCTAGACGATGGGGCCATTAATAAGTTTAGGTTATTCTACTATATAAACGTCTTTAGTCAACAAATTTATTGACCCTCCGATATTTGCGCTATATACTGACACTCATGAATATCGGCATCGGCTTTAGCGAATCTAAAGATCAAATTCAAGCGGTGAATGCGGCCATCACCCAAGCAATAGTTGAATTAAAAAACTTACGCCCGAGCATAGCAATTATTTTTACCACTATAGAATTCGCTAATCCATTAGTCTTAAAAACTGCTAATTATCTGCTCGGAGAAATTCCGATACTGGGGTGCAGTAGCCTGGGAATTATTACCAACCAGGGAATATTTAAACATGGATTTTCGATTTTATTAATCAGTTTGGATCAACAAACATTCTTTAATACAGCTTTAATCAAAGAGCTTAATAAAATTGACCCGATTACTAACGGTAAAAACCTCGGAGAAAAATTACTTTACGGATGTAATAATGTGCACCGAAGCTTAAGCATCATATTCTCCGACGGATTAACCGCCTCGACCGCTGGAATACTTAACGGCATCCAGGAAAAACTAGGTAGAAGCTTTCCATTAATCGGTGCCTCTGCTTCCGACAATCTAACTTTTAAAAAAACCTATCAATATTTTAATAAAGAACTTTGTTCTGAATCTTGCTCCGGGATGCTTTTCGGGGGAAAATTTAATTTTGGAATCGGCATAAAACATGGCTGGAACCCACTGGGCAAGATGCGCTGCGTGACTAAATCTAGCGGCAATGTTATTCAAGAGATCGAAAATAGACCCGCCGTAAAACTTTACCAAGATTACTTGGCAAAAGATACCTGGGAGCTATCTAAAGAGCTAAAACGGGTATCTATTTTTTACCCGATCGGAATTAATCTTCCGGGAGAAAAAGAATATCTTTTACGTAACGTTATCTCGATTAAAGATGACGGATCGCTGGTCACCCAGGGAGATGTTCCGGAAAATAGCAAAATCCGTTTAATGATCAGCACCAAAGATTCCTGCTTTGCCGCCACTGCTAGCGCCTGCCATGAGGCTAAAAAAAATCTCGGAAATAAAAAAATAAAGTTTGTAATCATCTTTGATTCTGCTTTAAGATTCTCGCTACTGGGCAGACAACACGTCAAAGAGCTTGCGATAACCAAAGATGTTTTCGGGGCAGACACGCCCTTAATCGGTATTTACACCTATGGAGAACAGGGATCACTTAACCCTATCAATTATCTTGGCCGGAGTTATTTTCATAACCAGACAATCAGCGTCTTAGCTGTCGGAGATCAATAAAATGCTAACCTTAACCCTTTTCTTCCTCTGTTGCACTATTGCCGGACTGGCGATTTATTTATTTATCAAAATGCAGCGCCTAAAAGAAGCCGACGACAAAGTAACCGCATTATCTACCTCTTTAGAAGAAATGGATGAGCAGGCCAAACTGATCATGCGCACAGATATCGAACTCAATAAAGCACAGGAAGAATTAGATAAAAAAATTAGTGGACTCAATACCTTGCAAAAATTATCCCGGGAGATGAGCACGACCCTGGAAGAAAAACAAATTTTCCAAAAAATAAACAAAAGCCATCTCGAAGATTTGGGCTTTGAAAATGCTGTAGCTTTTTTATGGAAAACTCTAGAACGAGAATTTCAATTATGCTTAAACGTCGGATACAGTGAAGCCGAAATCCTAAAAATAAAATCCGCCGTGAGCATTAATAAAGACCACTATTTAGAATTAATCAATCACGACCGCACTATTTCTTCGACGCTTATCCCCGCTGATTTTTTGCCAAAAGATAAAATTTGTGAACTGTATTTGGTCTGCGCGTTTATCATCTGCCCAATATTAACTCAAGAGGGCGACCAGGGGTTTATTTTTATCGGAACATCGGACAACGAAATACCCATAACCGAAGGAGATCGCGAGCTTATCGCAGTGCTGGCAAATCAAATCGGCCAGACCCTAGATAACGCCCGGCTATTTGAAAAAACATGGCGGTCACAGCAAGAGCTAGAGCTTAAAGTCGAAGAAAGAACCCGTCAGTTAACCGGCGCCCTGGAGGAAGTCAAAAAAATCAGCAAACGTAAAAGCGACTTTATTTCTAGTGTATCTCATGAAATTCGGACTCCGCTTACCTCCATCAAGGGATACGCCGCTATTCTTCTTGCGGGTAAATTAGGCACTCTTCCCGAAGAAATGCACAGTCGACTGGAAAAAATGAACCGGCATAGTGATGAGCTCGTCCATATGGTAAATGATTTATTGGATATTTCACGCATCGAAAGCGGTAAAGCAGAAATCAAAAAAGAAAACTTAAATCTAAAAAACATAACCGACAAAATTGCCGATTTGTTTTCTGAACAATTAAAAAATAAAAATATTAACTTTAGCAGTAATATACCCGATAATTGCCAGGAGATACTCGCTGACCGCAACCAAATCGAAAGAGTTTTTATTAATCTTGTAGGAAACGCCTTGAAGTTCACTCCCCAAAATGGTAAGATTGAAATCCGGGCAAGTTCTATAAATAAAATTACCCAGATCGATGTCAAAGATACTGGATTTGGAATTCCTCAAGACGCGCAAGAAAGCATTTTTGAAGAATTTTTTCGAGTAGATAATACCATCAACCAAGAAGTAAAAGGAACCGGCCTGGGGCTAGCTTTAGTTAAACATATTATTGAAGCGCATCAAGGCAAAATTTGGGTAAAAAGCAAGGTCGGCGAAGGCTCAACTTTCAGCTTTACGCTTGGCGCTACCAAATAAAACTATGAGCATAAAAATACTGATTGCCGACGACGATGCAGATATAAGGGATATTCTCAAGCTCACCCTCGGAGAAGATGATTACGAAATTATCGAAGCCGCAGACGGGGAAGAGGCCCTAAAAATCATCCGGAGTAAACCATTAGATTTAGTGCTGCTTGATTACAAAATGCCTAAAATGGACGGCCGAACCCTCTGCCATTTAATTAAAAATGATCTGCTTCTAGCGCACTTGCCGATTATCATGGTTACTGGAAAAGGCGAAATTAATGAAAGAATTAGCGGAATCGACGCCGGGGCGGATGATTATATCGTTAAGCCTTTTGAGCCTAAAGAACTTTTGGCCAGAATTCGCATGGTACTTCGGCGCACCAAAAGAGACCTGGAGGCTAATCCTCTCACCCGTCTTCCCGGCAATGTCGCAATTCTTAACGAGCTTTCTAGTTGCATCGAAAAAAACGCCCCTTACACAGTTTGCTACGTTGATTTAGATAAATTTAAAGCTTACAATGACAAATACGGATTCGAACACGGAGACACGGTAATCAGAGAAACGGCGCGCATATTGCTGGCCGCCACTAAAGAATATGGCCAACCTAATGATTTTATCGGCCATATCGGAGGCGACGATTTTGTTGTGGTTACTTCCCCAAGCACTACCGATAAAATTTGTGAAAAAATAATTCGCGATTTTGACCGGATCTCTCCTTCGTTTTACAACCAAGAAGATAGAGCTAACGGATACACTATCGGGGAAAACCGGCAGGGAAAAACACAAAAAATTCCGCTACTTTCAGTTTCAATTGGAATTGTGGATAGCCGATTACGCCAAATTAAACATGTTGCCCAAATCGGCGAAATTGGCGCAGAGCTAAAAAAGATTGCCAAAGCTCTAGAAAAAAGCAACTTCGTCAAAGACCAGCGCAAAGCATAATAGGGGACGTTCCCCTATTAAAGGGGAACGTCCCCTATTTACCCTATTTATTGCTAGCAATTAATTATTTACTAAAGCTGCTAATTACATCAGCCTTCCCTGCAACAAAATCCAACTTTCTCTGAGCATTAACTGACATAGCATCAATCTTTTTCAACTGATTATCTGACTTATTATTTACGATAATATGCGGATCCTTAACCAGCGCTTGGTTATCGGCATTTTTCTGCGTTGCCTGCTGGTATTCACTATCTAAAGTCGCTTGATCCTCTTTATAGCCCTGCTCTGCGTTAACCCGAGCAGAAGAGATCTTATTATTAGATTGCTCATATTTTTTATCCAAGGCACTAGCCGCTTTTTCGTTATATTGTCCGTCTGAGCCTGTATCTATCATCGTCTTGTTAAGGTTGGCATTATTGTCCATCTTATCAATAACTTTGAGCCCCTGCTGATATTTAGCATCAACCAGCGATTGTTTATAGTCTAGACCCTGCACCTTAGCATCATAATCGCTCTTAAGCTCAGTCTGATCAGCGGCATAATTCTGCTGAATCTGGTTATTGGCACTATCGAGCTTCTGCAAATATGCTTCCCGGGGACTAGTATCAGCTTTTACTTCAGCGGCATCTACTCTTTGATTTACTGCACTCGCCTGATTGACCGTAGAAGCTGTCTGATTTTGGGTCCAGTTGTTAAGCTTACCCTCTTTTGAATCAAGTTCTGCTTTTTCTACAGCATATTTTTTATCAAGCTGTTCATGAGCTTTTTTATTCTTCTCCGGATCAGTTATTTTCGTATTTATCCAGTCAGAAGTTTTGTCATAGTTAACATCAAGACTATCCTGCTTATAATTAAGGTTCGCTTGAGCATCAGACGATTTAGTATTAATCCCCGCAATCCTGGCATCTGACTTATTATTTACGATAATATGCGGATCGTTAACTAATGCTTGGTTATCGGCATTTTTCTGCATTGACTGTTGGTATTCACTATCTAAAGTCGCTTGATCCTCTTTATAGCCTTGCTCTGCGTTAACCCGGCCAGAGGCAATATTATTATTGGCCTGCTCATATTTCTTATCTAAGGCATTAGTTGCCTTCTTACTAAATTGTCCGTCTGAGCCTGTATCTATCATCGTCTTGTTAAGGTTGGCATTATTGTC
>Ga0268283_1001383_pt1 | contig 11999 bp, 14 predicted proteins | sample saktaG_13_FD_190140 | JGI IMG/M metagenome (GOLD analysis project Ga0268283, IMG submission 190140) | Saline water microbial communities from Sakinaw Lake, British Columbia, Canada - sak_2013_06_06_36m | ecosystem: Environmental > Aquatic > Non-marine Saline and Alkaline > Saline ... | reverse complement strand
GAAGTTCCAGTCACAGAATTCGAAATCGGGCTGATCGCCAAGAAACTTCCAGTGGATGACGCCGCTGGAATCGACGAAATGAATTTCGATGTTGGTTGAACTGGCTACTTCTTCCAGATCAAAGCCGGGGATCGGAAAGCCGGCCAAGGCGTCGAGCGCGCGACCCTGCAACAGTTCGGTCAAGGCCCGTTCCAACGCAATCTCAAAGCGCGGATGGGCGCCGAAACTGGCGTAGCAGCCCTGGTCCAGCGGGTGCAGCAGCGTCACATTCATCACTGGATACTGCCCCCCCAGGGAAGCGTCCTTCACCAGAATGCCAAACCCTGCGGCGCGCAGGGCATCGATACCGGCGGCGATACGCGGATAGCGTCCGATCACCACCTCAGGCACATCGGGCAGGCACAGGCCTTCGCTGATGATGCGAAACTTGATGTGGCGTTCGAAAATTTCCGACAAGGCCTGGGTCCGGGCTTCGGCCTCGGTGTTACCCGCCGACATGCCGTTGCTGACGTACAGGTTGCCAATGATGTTGACCGGAAACCAGGTCGTCGCGCCGTCACGCTGACGGACGTAGGGAATGGCACAAATGCCGCGCTCGACATTGCCCGAATTGAACTCGACCAGGCTGCCCGCATCAACCGTACCTTCCGGGTTGTAAAGGGCTTGCAGCTTCGGGTTGAGCAGTTCTGCCGGCCAGGCCGCACCAGGCTGCACCGCAAACCAGCGCTCCTGTGGATAGTGCACGAAGGGACGGTCAGCCACCTCAGGCCCCAGGTAATAGTGGGTCCAGAAGTAGTTGGTGGAGAGGCGCTCCAGGAATTCACCCAGGGCGCTGGCCAGGCAGGCCAGCCGGGTCGCACCCTTGCCGTTGGTGAACAGCAGCGGGCAATCCCGGTCCCGGATGTGGACCGACCAGATCCCCTCCACCGGATTGAGCCAGCTGCGCTCCTCGATGTGAAAACCGAGCGCCTGCAGACGCGTTTGCAGCGTCTGGATGGTGGACTCAAGTGAGGCGTCTTTGCCGGGGATGAAGTTTTCGGTGTGCATGGGTGCCAGCATACCGCACGGCAAGCGCCCGCGGCACTGGCGCTAAACTCAGGCCTCAGACGATGGAACACTGCTTGCTGGAGACTTTCATGATTCTTGAACTCGCCGATATTCGCATTCACCCCGGTCAGAACGCCGCTTTTGAAGAGGCGATCGTGCGCGGCTTGAAGCATGTGATCCACGAAGCCAAGGGGTTTCAAGGCTACAAGGTGAATCGCGGTATTGAAAGCAGCGAGCGCTACGTTCTTCAGATATTCTGGGACACGCTGGAAGACCACACCGTCGGATTTCGCCAGTCCAGTGCCTTCGCCGAGTGGCGCGCCATCGTCGGTCCGTTCTTTGCAGCCCCCCCGGTCGTCGAGCACTTTGAGCTCATTGCCAAGTCCGCCTGAAGAAAGATGTCATGAGCTACGTTTTCAATCCTGCCCCGGTTGTCTCGGTCCCCGTGTTTGGCAGCGCCCTGCGCTTTCCGGTGCATCGCATTTACTGCGTGGGACGCAACTACGAAGAGCATGCCAAGGAGATGGGTTTCAGCGGCCGCGAAGCACCCTTTTTCTTCATGAAGCCGGCCGATGCACTGCTCGTGGTCAACCCCGGCGAAACCGGCCGCATGCCCTATCCCACACTGACCAGCAACCTGCACCACGAAATCGAACTGGTGGTGGCGCTTGGCAAGGGCGGAAAGAACATCGCGGCTGCGGACGCACACAAGCACATCTTTGGCTACGCCGTTGGCCTGGATATGACACGCCGCGATCTGCAAAACGAAATGAAGAAACTGGGCCGACCCTGGTCCATCAGCAAGGGCTTTGACCACTCAGCACCCATCGGCGCGATCACCGCCGCGGCCGATGCACCCGACATTGCCAGCGCCGAAATTCTGCTGCAGGTCAATGGCCAACAGCGCCAGCGCAGCCAGATCGCCAAGTTGATCTGGAACATCAGCGAAGTCATCGAGCACCTGTCGGCGGCCTGGGAACTGCAAAGCGGCGACCTGATCTACACCGGCACGCCTGAGGGCGTCGCTGCCGTCGTGGCGGGCGACAGCATGAGCGCTGGCGTTACCGGGCTGCAATCGATCACGGTCACGGTTGACTAGCTCGCACCGCCCTGCGGCCATGCTTCGCAAACCCATCAAACACTGCAAGGACTGTGGCGCTGCCGCGGTCTATCGCATTCCGGACGATGGCGACACGAAGGAGCGCGCGGTCTGCCCGGCCTGCCACAGCATCCACTACGAGAACCCCTTGATCGTCGTCGGGACCGTGCCCTACTGGGGCAGCAAGGTCCTGCTGTGCAAGCGCAATATCGAGCCGCGTTGGGGCAAATGGACGCTGCCGGCCGGCTTCATGGAGCTGAACGAAACCGTGGCCGAGGGCGCTGCTCGCGAGACGCTGGAGGAGTCCGGCGCGCAGTTTGCGCTGGAAGGTTTCTTCTCACTGCTCAATGTGCCCCGCGTCGGCCAGGTTCATATGTTCCATCTGGCGCGCCTGCTCAGCGAGAGCTTCAACCCCGGCTTCGAGACCATCGAAGCCCGTCTGTTTTCTGAAGAAGAAATTCCCTGGGATCAAATTGCGTTCAGGACCGTGAAAGAGACGCTGGAACACTACTTCCGCGACCGGGCCGCAGGCCATTTCAGTTTCCATGCAGTCGATGTTGTCTGATCCGTCGTCCGCTGCAATGGAGCGCCTGCAGTTCTGGTTCTACCGGATCGGTGGCTATCTGCTGCTCAACGTGATCGACGAGCCGGCCTGGTTGGCACTGATGTTCTGCTAGGGTCGCGCGCCATGCTGCCCTGCTATGTTGTGCTGGACCTGGAAACCACCGGTGGCAGCCCGCAGCGTGACCGCATTACCGAAATTGCCGCAGTGCGCATGGAAGGCGGCCAGGAGGCAGCGCGCTGGAGCACACTGGTCAACCCAGGGACACCGATCCCCTTTTTCATCCGGAACCTGACCGGCATCAGCAACCAGATGGTGCACGATGCGCCGACTCTTGCCACGGTCGTGCCGCGACTGCTCGAAATGCTCGATGGCGCCGTGCTGGTGGCCCACAACGCGCCTTTTGACCACGGCTTTCTGCTGGGGGAATTTGCGCGACTGCAGATCGATTTGCGCGTCAGGACGCTCTGCACCGTGCGGCTGTCACGGGCCTTGTATCCGCAGCACCGCAGCCACAGCCTGGACGCCATCATGCAACGCCATGGTTTGAGTAGCAGCGCCAGACATCGGGCCATGGGTGATGTGGATGTGGTGCTGGAGTGGCTGAACATCGCCAGACTGGAGCACGGTGTGGAGCAGGTCCGGCACCATGCCGGCAGATTGGTGAAAGGCATTGCGCCGCCACCATCGCCCATGCAGACATCGCCTGATGAACTTCCGGCGAGTTGACAGATCTTGATGGCGGGAGCAGTCTTTCATGCTGGATGGTTCGTGTGTGCCGATGACCCTGCGGCAGATGGTTCCGCTCATGTCCCCCGCAGAGGGTCGAGCCCTCTGCTCCTCCTTTACTTCGCTGCACCATCCACCCCAGTGCCATCGGCAAGCAAGCGTGTTGGCTTGCAATGACTCCAGCCCCTTGCGCCCCCACAACACTGGCTGACTCAGGACGGTGTGGCGCTCAGCGCAGTGAAATGCAAATGCTTGTGGGACAGATCTTCAGCTCTGTCCCCAACTCGAAACGGGATGTTGGAAGTCCGGAGCCCGCAGGCCGGGGGACACGAACGGAGTTGAGTGCCATGTTGGCCTGAGTCTCGAAGTGCCGAGGTTCCAGGGTCTGAATCCGTTTGTTGAATGACCGGGTTGTGTCTGTTCTTGACCGTGGCGGCTGGTTCGATCAGTTTTCATCTTTTACAGCCGAAAGAGACACACCGTTGACATTCAGTTTCGCTGTTTGCAGTCGCTCAACTGCGGCCTGACTCGTAAAACCGGATCAAGTTTCGGCCTTCGCGCTTGGCTTCGTACATCGCCACATCGGCACGGTTTAGGATTTCATCCTGACTGACTTCGTCGTTGACGAACAGGACGACACCAATGCTGGCAGTACAGCGATGTTCAACTGTGCGATCAACCTGTCCGTCTCGTCGTACCACCAATAGATAAGGATTGGCCAAAGCACTGCAAACCTTCTCGGCCACGGTCGTAGCTTGCGTCATCGATTCAGCCTGGTCGGGCGTGAGCTCACTGAGCATCACGACAAACTCGTCGCCACCGACCCGGGCCACGGTATCCATTTCGCGCACGCAGGTTCTAAGACGCGCAGCAACTTCAATCAGCAGCAAGTCGCCTACGTCGTGGCCCTGCACGTCGTTGAGTGGCTTGAAGTTGTCCAGGTCAAGGTACATCAGCGCTCCGTAGCACCCAGTGCGCTTGGCTGCGATCATGGCCTGCTGTAGCCGGTTGCTCAATAGGAGCCGATTGGGTAGTTGCGTCAATCCGTCATGAAACGCCTGCTCATGAATCGCTGCGTGCGCTCGCTGACGCTCGGTTACATCGGTGACCATCGCCAGCAGGCAGGGTTCGCCTGCGATTTCGATGATGCGGCCAGAAGTCTCCAACACACCCGGTGTGCCGTCGTGGGTGAGAAAGTCGATCAAGAAACCATCGACAAAGCCGCGATTACCTAGCAGTTTCAACAACTCGGCACGCTGCTCTGGTTTGGCGTATGCGCCCAGCTCGGCGACGGTGCGTCCAATTGCGTCCTCTCTGGTGTATTGGTACAGCCGCAAACATGCATCGTTGATGTCGAGAATTTTTCCATCAACGACCCGAGTGACGACGATGCCGACTGGACTGGACTCGAATACCGCTGACAAGCGGCCCTCACTTTCCCTGAGTGCAGTTTCAAGCCGCTTGCGCTCAGTGATATCGTGAACAATGACGTGTAAAGTCTTGCGTTCTTCGAGAAGGATCTGACTGGCGAATGTCTCTACGTCGCGCAGGGACCCATTGGCCAAGCGATGTTGAAATTCAAAATGCTTGGCTCCATCAGGCATCACTGATTGCATTGCGGCTCTTACTTCAGCAGCAGGCATCGGGTTGATATCGGTGATGCGCATGGCCAGTAACTGTTCGTGGGCGTAACCGTAGAAAGCTGAAGCTGCAGGATTTGCGTCAATGATCTGTCCATCAGCAGGATCGAGCAGCAGCATCACGGCCTTATTGTCAAGAAATTGCCGGCGGTAGCGTTCTTCGCTTTGGCGCAGTTTTGCATTGAGTGCGTCAACCCCGCGCTGCTGTTCTTTGATCTCCCGAAAAATCAAGTCAAACGGTTGTCGCACGCCTGAAAGAACTATCGCCATGAAGGCAAAGGTACTCGACAGAAACCGGGAGTAATGACCAATTTCATTGGTGAAGTCATAGAAACTGACGTAGCGGGTAAAACAAAATTCGGTCACCACTGCCAGCACCAAAGAGACCAGAAGCAGAAGAAATATGCGTGGCTCGAAACGAGTCTTGAAGTGGTACAGCATCACAAAACCCAGCACCAGCATGGCGATGATGACGTACTCGGCATAGACCTTGAATGCGGTCAATCCGCCACCCTCGACAAAGGTCGCCGGGAACCACTGGTTCATCACGGCAACGCAGGCCGCAATCGCCAGCGTCGCAAAGCCGGTACTCACCCAGGTAAAACTTGGTTTGCGGTCGATCACGAATGGAGCGCACAGGAGCGCCAATGCTTCCAGGAAGCGCGCCGTCAGCCAGAACTGCGTGGGATAGTTGGTCGAGACGCCAGGGAACAGGTTCATACCCTGGAAGGTCAGCGTGTGAAAAATATCGACCAGGCCTACTGCAGCATAGGAGCCACCGAGGACAATCAAATAGCCGTTGTTCAGGTATCGACTGCTGACCCAGGTGAGGACAAATATCGAAAAGCTGATCACGATGGCAAATAGCTCTGCCATGGTGTGGAAAAACAGGTAATGAGTCGAGCGGGCCGCCGCCAGCACGCCCATGGCGACAAGCAATGCACCAAGGATCAAGAAGTCTGACTGCTTGAACAAACTTGCAGACTTCAAGTCCGATACTTGGCTGTCGCCTAACGGCATCATTTGTCTCCCGTAAGCTCTTGGAAGTGTCCCGAGCTTCTGTCTTTTTTCATAGTCATCCTAACACTGTTTGCCGATGCTGCCACTCCAATGCACCGACTTCCAATTCGTTTTCAAAAGCTGTTTGAGCACTTTGCGCTGTGACGGAGTGTCCCTGTCAGACAGAGGATCTCTTAGCGGTAAATGCTATTGCGACCAATCTGCGGCATACTTGAATCTGACATCAGGCGACCCCTGCTCTACAAGAAAACAGACGTGCTTGCGCGTTGGGTTCAAGCCAACAAGGTTTATGCGCGGCGCTGTTCAATATCGGGCCTTGCAGCAATGCGGTTTCTGGACTTGCTGTTAGAAGGTAGTCCAATCGCCAGATCACTGCCGATTGAACAGTTTGAGGTACTCGTGAAGCGCGGGTGGGGCGGGTGAACCCGCTCTAGCGTGGCTTTTCCTTGGCCTCTACATCAATCACGTCGGAATCATCGCGCTGGCTTGCCGGGCCCCGACCGGGCGCACGATAGAAGCGGTCCCAGACCGCTTGCCTGTCAACCTTGAAGGTCCAGGGTGCCACCGGTCGGCCATTCAGGCGCGCCCAGAGGGAGCGCAGCCACCACAGGGCCAACATCAGCAGCGCAGCAAAAAGCAGGCTGGCCAGAAAAACCGTGCCGGCCAGCAGCAGAGCGATACGCAGGAGCAAACGCATCATGGTGCAAAGCGGCGAGTGCGACCCTGTGCCGCCCTCACCTCTTGGGCTGCACTTAGTGCAGAGTCGCGCCGGTCTTGGATTGCAGTTCTTCCAGCGTCACACCGGGAGCCATCTCGACCACTTTGAGCCCGGCTGGCGTGACGTCCATCACGGCCAGATCGGTAATGATGCGGTTGACGACGCCGACGCCGGTCAAGGGCAGATTGCAGGCGGGCAGGATCTTCAGGTCGATGCTGCCGTCCTTCTTCTTGGCTACATGTTCCATCAGCACCAGCACGCGCTTGACGCCGCCCACCAGGTCCATCGCGCCGCCCATGCCCTTGACCATCTTGCCCGGGATCATCCAGTTGGCCAGGTCGCCTTTTTCGCTCACTTGCATGGCGCCCAGAATACTCAGGTTGACCTTGCCGCCACGAATCATGGCGAAGCTCTCGTGGCTGCCAAAAATGCTGGAGCCGGGAATCGTCGTCACGGTTTGCTTGCCGGCATTGATCAGGTCGGCGTCCACTTCGTCCTCGGTCGGAAACGGTCCGATGCCGAGCATGCCGTTCTCGCTTTGCAGCCAGACTTCCTTGTCCGGAGCAACGAAGTTCGCCACCAACGTCGGCAAACCGATGCCCAGATTGACGTAAAAACCGTCCTGCAATTCTTCAGCCGCTTTGGCCGCCATTTGGTCGCGTGTCCAGGCCATGATCAAACTCCTTTAGAGGTAACGGTGCGTTGTTCGATACGCTTTTCAGGCGTCGCATTGAGCACGATGCGGTGCACGTAAATGCCGGGCAGATGCACGGCATCGGGGTCAAAGCTGCCGGTCTCGACAATCTCCTCGACCTCCACCACCGTGATCTTGCCGGCCATCGCCACCGCCGGATTGAAATTGCGCGCAGTGCGCCGGAAAATCAGATTGCCGCTCTTGTCGGCCTTCCAGGCCTTGACCAGCGAAACCTCGGGCACCAAGGCTTTTTCCATGATGTACTGATGGCCGTCGAACTCGCGCGTTTCCTTGCCTTCGGCGATCAAAGTGCCAACCCCGGTGCGTACGTAAAACGCAGGGATACCGGCGCCACCGGCGCGCAGTTTTTCAGCCAGGGTTCCTTGCGGCGTGAATTCCAGCTTCAGTTCACCGGAGAGAAACTGACGCTCGAACTCCTTGTTCTCGCCAACGTAGCTCGAAATCATCTTGGTGATCTGACGGGTTTCGAGCAATTTGCCCAGACCAAAACCATCTACGCCGGCGTTATTGGAAATGACCGTCAGGTCTTTCACCCCCGACCCACACAGTGCATCGATCAGGGCCTCGGGTATGCCGCACAGACCAAAGCCGCCCACGGCCAGCAACTGGCCGTCCTTGACGATGCCTTGCAGCGCTGCGGCCGCACTCGGGTAAATTTTGTTCACTTGATGAGCTCCTTTGAAACAAGCATTGGCGTAGGATACTACTTATTTAAATACGTAGTTCTTCGTAATGGACATCGATTACCGCCTCGCCTTCGATCTGGCACCCGTCGGCCTCATTCTCTCCCGCAACCGCGTCATCGTGGACTGCAACCGGCACGTCTGCGAGATGTTTGGTGCATCACGCGAATTGCTGATTGGCGCATCGTTTCAGGTGCTGTACCCCAGCGCCATCGAGTTCGAGCGCACCGGTTCGCGCATTGCGCCCATCCTCAACCGCAGTGGCACTTATGCCGATGACCGCATCATGAAGCGCGCCAATGGCGAAACCTTCTGGTGCCACGTCACCGGCAGAACGCTGAATCAAAGCACACCGCACGAGGCCGGCATCTGGAGCTTTGAAGACTTGAGTTCGCGTCGCCCGGTCAAGGCCGAACTCACGGCGCGCGAGCGCGAAGTTGCAGCCCACCTGATGGACGGCATGACCTCCAAGGAAATCGGCAAGGCCTTGAGCATCAGCCACCGCACCGTCGAGATTTACCGTGCCCGCCTGATGCGCAAGTACAAGGCATCCAACACCGGCGATCTGGTACACCGCTTGATGGCCGGTGGCTAGGTCCATGCTCGAAAGGCATTACAATCTGCGGTCGAATTTCGAATCTTTCCAAGACAAAACCCGGAGAAAATTATGACCAACCGTCGCGAATTCATCGTTCAATTCAGCCTGGGCAGCAGCGTGCTGGCCAGCGGCAGTGCTTTTGCGCAGGCCGCGCCAATCAAGCCCACCGATCCCACAGCCATTGCGCTGGGCTACGTGGCCGACGCCGCCTCGGTCAACAAAGCCAAGTACCCCAAGTTCGCCGCTGACCAGAAATGCTCCAACTGTCAGCTCTACACCGGCAAGCCAGCCGATGCCAGCGGCCCCTGCGCGGTGTTTGGCAACAAACTGGTGCCGGCCAAGGCCTGGTGCAGCAGCTGGGTCAAGAAGGCTTGAGCCTACTGAAACAGTTTTTCAACTTTCAGCAGGGTTAACACACCCATCACGGCAAAGATACCGGCAGCGATGCTGTGCACCAGCTTCATCGGTATCTTTGTCGCAAATTGACTGCCCACAAAGACAGCGGGCACGTCAGCCACCAGCATACCCAGCGTTGTTCCGGCAATCACCCGCAGCGGCTCACCGTAGTGGGCCGCCAGTGCGATCGTCGCAATCTGGGTCTTGTCTCCCATTTCCGCCAGAAAGAAAGTCACCAGGGTGGCACCAAAAACACCGAGCTGTTTGGCCACCTGCGTTTCTTCCTCTTCAATTTTGTCCGGAATCATGGTCCAGGCGGCCATGCCAATAAACGACAAACCCAGCACCCAGCGCATCACCTCCGGACTGACGACCGAAGTAATCCAGGCGCCCAGAGCGCCAGCCAGGCCGTGATTGAACAGGGTCGCGATCAGAATACCGGCAATGATGGGCAGCGGCTTTTTGAAGCGCGCCGCCAGAATGAAGGCCAGCAACTGTGTCTTGTCGCCAATTTCTGCGAGCGCCACAACGCCGGTTGAGATGAGGAGAGATTCCATGCGAGACCAGGCAAAGTTGCTAATGTACCCGCGCTCCAGGCCAAGGCTGCCAGAATGACGCAGGATAATGTCCCTCTTAATCAGTTGGGGACAGAGCACGCTCACTTGGTGTAGCTTTGGTCTGTCCCACAAAGTTCAAGAAAGGAAACCCCATGGACCGCTACCCTGCCCCTGAACTGAAAGACCTGCCCGAGGACATCCGACTGCGCGTGCTTGAAGTTCAGGAAAAAGCCGGCTTTGTACCCAATGTCTTCCTGGCACTGGCCCGACGTCCGCCCGAATGGCGTGCCTTTTTTGCCTACCACGACGCCTTGATGCTGAAGGACTCCGGACTCAGCAAGGGCGACCGCGAGATGATCGTCACCACCACCAGCGCCGCCAACAAATGCCTGTATTGCGTGGTGGCCCACGGTGCCATTCTGCGCATCTACGAAAAGAAACCGCTGGTCGCCGATCAGGTGGCAGTGAACTACCGCAAGGCCGATATCACACCACGCCAGCGTGCCATGCTGGACTTTGCGATGAAGGTCTGCCTGAAGTCCGACGAGATTGGCGAGGCGGATTTCGCTGCCCTGCAAGCCCACGGCTTCAACGACGAGGACGCCTGGGATATTGCCGCCATCACCGCTTTCTTCGGCCTGTCCAACCGCATGGCATCGTTCAGCAACATGCTGCCCAATCCGGAGTTCTACGCCATGGGGCGCGCGCCCAAGCCCAAGACCTGAGTCCCAGCCCGGCTATCCTCGCAGCCTATGTATTCGCACCATTTCGGCCTGACGCAAGACCCGTTTTCGATCGCGCCCGATCCGCGCTACCTGTTCATGAGCGATCGCCACCGCGAGGCGCTGGCACATCTGCTCTACGGCGTTGCGGGCTCCGGCGGCAAGGCCGGCGGCAGTGGTGGTGGTTTCGTCCTGCTCACCGGTGACATCGGCACTGGCAAGACGACCATCTGCCGCTGCTTCCTGGAACAGATTCCGCAAGGCTGTCATGTTGCCTACATCTTCAACCCCAAGCTGACCGTCACCGAATTGCTGCAGTCAATCTGCGAGGAATTCCACGTCACTCTGACAGCAGCGGCACAGAACCCGCCAACGGTCAAGGATTACATCGATGCCCTCAACCACTTTCTGCTGGCCGGCCATGCCGCCGGCCAGAGCAGTGTCCTGATCATTGACGAGGCACAAAACCTCGCACCCGACGTACTTGAACAACTGCGCCTGCTCACCAATCTGGAAACCGCCGAGCGCAAGCTGCTGCAGATCGTGCTGATTGGTCAACCCGAACTGCGCACCATGCTGGCGCGGCCGGAACTCGAACAACTGGCCCAGCGTGTGATCGCCCGTTTTCACCTGGATGCCCTGACTGCCGCCGAGAGCGCGCAGTACATCGCGCACCGACTGGCCGTGGCTGGCCTCACGGGTCCGTCGCCGTTCGAGAGCAGCGCCTTGCAGCGTCTGCACCGCCTGACCCATGGCGTACCGCGCCGGATCAATCTGCTGTGCGGTCGTGCCCTGCTGGGCGCCTGGGCGCATGGTCAGCACCAGGTTGATCGCGCTGTGCTGGACCAAGCAGCAGCCGAAGTGTTTGGCACCGACCCGGCGGCGAGGTCAGGCGGCCGTCGCCTCACCTACTACGTGCTGGGCGGTCTGACCCTGCTGGCGCTTGCTGCGCTGAGTGCCTTCCTGTTCTGGCCGGGCTTGCAGATGCGCCCGCCTGCGCCGCCCGCATCGGCCAGCGCTGCACCGACTGCGGCGTCAGCAGCGAGTCCCGCCAGCGTCGCTGTTGCAGCCCCGCTCACGCCAGCATCCGCCGCAGCCACGCCGATCGAGGCTCTTGAGCCCTTGCTGACCCAACTGCCGCCAGACATCAACCTGGCCTGGCATGCCTTGGGTGCCAACTGGAAGCTCCCCCCAGGCGATGGCGATCCCTGCCGCTCGGCAAGCGCACAAGGGCTTCAGTGCTACCGCGCCAACGGCCTTACTCTGCCGCAGCTGCGTCAGCTCAACCGTCCTGGCATTCTGACCTTGCACGCAGGCCAGGCGCCGCCCGTCCACGCAGTGCTGGTGGGTCTGGGGGAACAAACCGCCACGCTGCGCCTGGCTGACGGTTTGCACAGCGTCAGACTGGTTTCCCTGGGCCGCTGGTGGCGTGGCGATTTCGCAACCTACTGGCAACCACCCGCAGACTATCGCCCCGAACTGCGCGATGGCAGCAGCGGCGGCGCCATCGAGC
>Ga0268283_1001381_pt1 | contig 12007 bp, 5 predicted proteins | sample saktaG_13_FD_190140 | JGI IMG/M metagenome (GOLD analysis project Ga0268283, IMG submission 190140) | Saline water microbial communities from Sakinaw Lake, British Columbia, Canada - sak_2013_06_06_36m | ecosystem: Environmental > Aquatic > Non-marine Saline and Alkaline > Saline ... | reverse complement strand
TCTTAAAAGTTGTTGATGGAGCAATTATTCAGGCACATTCAATTGAAATCAAAAAGAAACTTAACGAAAGTCCTGAAGAACTTCTGGCAATCGCTGTAGCGGAATTACATCAACGTTTTCAAAGTAATGTAAAAGAAATTATTTTATCTCACGACATCAAACTTGAGTTCCCCGGCATTAAGTTTACCGTTCCAAAACAAGGAGATAAAAAGAAATTACTCGAATTATCGGAAAGAAATGCGAAATATTACAAACTCGATAAATTAAGGCAAAAATCATTGGTTGATCCGGAACGTCATTCAAAACGCATTCTCAATAAACTAATGGAAGATTTACGCTTAAAGGAATTACCTGTTCGAATTGAATGCTTCGACAATTCAAATATGCAGGGAGATTATCCTGTAGCTGCGATGGTTTCATTCAAAAATGCCAAGCCAGATAAAAAGGAATACCGACATTACAATATCAAAACTGTAGAAGGCCCGAATGACTTTGCTTCGATGGAAGAAATCATTTACAGAAGATATAAACGATTGACTGAAGAAAATAAAGAACTTCCACAACTTATAGTGGTTGATGGTGGTAAGGGACAATTGAGTGCCGCCATAAAAAGTCTTGAAAAGCTAAGTTTAAGAGGAAAGATTGCAATTATAGGAATCGCAAAGAAGCTGGAGGAAATTTATTTTCCTGACGATTCAATTCCTTTATATATAGACAAAAAATCTGAAAGCTTGAAAGTGATTCAACAACTCAGGGATGAAGCTCACCGCTTTGGAATCACACACCATCGCAGTAAGATGGAGAAAGGAACGATTAAATCAGTTTTGACAGAGATTGAGGGTATTGGCTATTCAACTACCCAAAAATTACTCTCAAAATTTAAATCAGTAAAAAATATACAAGAGGCAAATTTAGAAGAGATTACAAAAATAATTGGAAATGCAAAAGCCAATATTATTTTAGAATATTTTAAAAAGATTAAATAAAAAAATCCCATTGCTTAATGTAATGGGATTTTTAATATTCTAAAAATTACTTTTTATTGTAATGTAAACCTGATTGGTAAGTTAAATTGAACCCGAACAGGTTTGTTTCTTTGTTTACCAGGAATCCATTTAGGCATCAATTTTACAACTCTAACGGCTTCCTCATCACATCCACCACCAATACCTCGGGTAACCTGAACGTCGGTAACAGATCCATCTTTTTCAACAACAAAAGTCACATATACTCTCCCCTGTATTCCACTCTCACGAGCCATGGTTGGGTAATGAATATTTTTATTTAGAAATTCCATTCTAGCTTTCTCACCACCCGGATATTCTGCATCAGCCTCAACTATGGTAAATATGTGATCCTCTTTAATTTCAGCTTCTTCTTCCATTTGGATTGGAACATACGCTTCTATTTCTGTATTCTGATTTGCTTCAGCATCGATTTCGATTTCAGTCTCAATCTCAACTTCATCTTCAACAATATTAATTACTGTTGTTTGAACTGGAGGTGGTGGTGGGGGTGGTTGCACCTTTTGTTCCGTAACCGGAATAATTTCTTCAACAAGTTCAACAGCCTCACGGGTTCCTAAATCTAACTTTCTTTTTTCATAACTTTTATATTCAAAAGCGAAAAATACGAGTGCCAGGGCTATTACTAAACCAAATTGAACAAAAAGCATTCTTTTTGATTCGAGATCGGCTTTTGGGGTCTTTTTTGCATCCATGATATTAGTTTTATACTTGATCTATAAATATTTAAAATCGTTTGCTAAAATATTAAAAAAAACTTATTGTTTTATAATTTAATATGCTTTTTTTTTGATCTCACTAAATAGATAGTTAATCCAGCTAAACACCCTATCATATTCGCAATAAAATCATACAAACTTCCATCTCTGTTTATAAATATTTTAGCTTGTAATATTTCTGTTAAAGCTGCAAATATTATGCCAACAGTTAGTAAGATAAGGACTTGCTTAATTCCCAAAACAGTTATGTTTAGCTGTTTTGCTGTACTATTTAATAACAAGAAAAAAAACACCCCATATAAAAAAATGTGGATGATTTTATCTGGTCTTAGCCAATTCCAAAAATTTTCAACCTTTGGAATCATGTTTCCAGGAACTCCTGACAAGATTAAAATTATTATGGACCATAAAAAAACCGGCCAGAAGTTTTTTAACATCATTTAAAAGTAAAACAGAGTATTGGGAACATTCCTTTACCAGCAAAAAGATTATGCTTCAATCAAATCTTTGTACTGTTTTGCAGTGAGCAAGGAATCTAGCTCTTGTATATTTGTAATTTTTATTTTAATAATCCAACCCTTTCCGTAAGGATCTTTATTCACATTCTCTGGAGATGATTCTAAGTCTTCGTTAAAAGCAATCACTTCTCCACCTACCGGCATAAACATATCAGAAACAGTTTTAACTGCCTCAATTGTACCAAAAGCCTCTTCGGCTTCTAATGTTTCGTCAATTGTTTCAACTTCAATAAAAACGATATCTCCCAACTCTTTTTGTGCAAAATCAGTTATCCCAATTGTTGCTTCATTGCCTTCAACCAATATCCATTCATGGTCTTTGGTATACTTTAAATTTTCAGGTACATTCATTGCTAATTAATTAAAATTTTATGGGTCAAAAGTACAATTTTTTGATCAAGAAAAATGAAAGAACTAATTTAAAAACACTCTAAATTATTCATGATATTACTAATTGAGTATAAATCTTAAGCTTATACCTCCATTGGTTGTTGAATTGGGGTACTGATTACTGACAAAAGGATTATTGATCACCTTATCGAAGAAGAAACGAATATTAAATTTTTGATTTACCATATAATCAGCCGATGTTATAATTGAAAGGACCTTTTGACCTGATGAAATCTGATTAATCCCCTCATCAATACGTCGGAGCGTAGTTTTATTGGTTCGCATTGAGAAGTCCGCTTTTAAATTTAAATCACTACTCAATCTCCTTGACGAATTACCACCACCACTTGATTTCATTGAAAATGAAACATCTTTAAGTCTATAGCCAAGCCCAACTACAATTTCATCACTTTTTACTTCAATCATTTGATTGTTTGCAAAACTAAATGCAAGATTACGCGACTTTTTGATTTCAGCCTTTAGAGATAGGCTATTTTGTAAGATTACATCAATGCTAATAAGCGGTGCAAACTGCTCGCTAATTGAAACCTGTGAAATATCATATTCCGGTATATAGTTTTCCCCGTCAACATTTAATGTTGAGGGATAACCATCAACCATCTGTCGCCCAACGCTTGAAACAAAATTTCCAACATTGTAGGAAGCTCGGTAAGCATGCATAATTGTTATATTTCTGAAGATTTTTTGCAAGGCTTTAATTTTTGATAAGCCTGTAAACGTAATCCGCCAGTTAGGAAGAGGTATTCTTGGGAATTTCGTCAAGGACATTTTTTTTGCATTCTTACCAGTATAAGCAGCTAATAAAGAATATAACAATACATCTTGAGAAGATGGGCCATATCCCACAGGAAATCGCAGTGTCGTTCCATTGATGGTATCAGTACTAAATGTTTGGCCCGAATAATTTGGGTTTTCTCCGGCAAGCCGATAAGCAATTATTTCACGATTGTTTTTAAACTGTTCAAAATTCTCGGACATGTTTTCGGCCAATTCTTTTTTAAAAGCAGAAGACCAAGCGATGGTCGACATGCTAAAACTTCCATTATCAACCGGTGAATAAGAGTGAAAATCACCATTAGCGTCTGCTCTGAAATACTCTGTATGATTCATTGAATATGCACGATCGGCATTCAATTCAATTTTAATACCGGGAAATGGTTCAATTGAAGCCCTTAAAGTTAAATTAGTTGTTTTCTTAGTTGCATAAGGTTGATTTAACAAGGTATCTGCAGATAACCAACCATAACGAACCGCATCATTTCTGATATCCCTTTGATCCCCAAAAACAAAGCCAATTCCAGGTGCAAGCTTGGATGGAGCGTCGTTATAAACATCAGAATTGGGGCTATATCTCCATGAATTTCCAAACGAAGTTGGTTCGGGATAAAACCCAGGAATATAAGTTCCACTTATTTCAGAATAATTAAAAGAAGCACGCTTAATTCCCATTAAAATTTTCAGAAGATTATCAGCAACAACTTTAAAATAATTCACTCGATTTTGCGATTCAACTTCTTCCTGGCCTCGCATAACTTCTTTCTGAACATTTTGCCCTATTGCTGTTTGAGTTCTATTTTGAGCTCTTCTCACTGGTTGATTAAGTGATTTAAAATATGGGATTTTATCGTACAATTTGGTCATGTTGAAATCACCTGTAAACTGGATTTGCGAGGAATTTTCTATCTGATTTCCAAATCGTTCCTGTAACGATCGTGGTGAAGCTCCCCAATTGAATGTGCCTTGATAATTAACCTGAGAACTTACCCAGTCGATAATTGGAATTTTTTGTAACGGCAAAGTATAATTCAGTTGTAATATCTGATTATATCGGTTTATTGTACCTAAGCTGCCAATTTCTTTATAAATCTCCCTTCGATAAGCAGAATAATCAGCATCTCCTTTTTCAGGATTACCTTGTGGCTCATCAATATAAGCCGTAGCATTTGCTCTGAAATCAAGTTTTAAAGATTGCGATAAATCAAATTTAATATTATAGTTTCTGTTCCAATCCCACTTTTTCACATAGAAAGTTTCCATTGGAACGTCTCCACTGCTTTTATTTCTGAGGGTACGCATATCATGTTCACGAAACATATCTGTCCGAAACGAAACAAGCCTGGGAGCAAGATAAAAATTAAAGTCTTGGATTAATTTTAAGTATGGAGATTGTCCAAGAAATTTTGATTTTCCAAAAGGTTTATAAACCTTAGGATTATTGTTGAAATTGTATCCGAAACCACCACGATAAGCCTTTTTCATGTCATATTCAACATCAATATTACGCGAATAAATTTCGGAATAAGCATAGGATAAATTTAGATTTTCAACATCATAAACTTTACTTTTTGTATTGTTAACCTTATCTTTTCTCACATTCATAAAATTTATGTTCTTTCGCTGAACATAATCAACAACAATTCTTTTCAGTGAATCACGCTCCTGTTTAGTTTCAAATGATTCTAGCTCATCGTTAAGTTTTACGTCAGGATCCAAGGGATTATATTGTGGGGAGCTTTGCGCTTCAGAATAATCAAAATGGAAAGGAATTCGAATGCCCGATTTTTCAGGGAAAAATTTACCTAATTCCATATCTGTGCTAAAATCAAATGATGTAATGGCTTCTCTAAAAGTTTCATTTACCCTCTGTTCAATACTTCCAAAACCGGCAGTATTGTGACTGCCCATAAAGGTCATTCTGCCAAGATCAGCTAAATTTGCAGAAATACGGGCGGTTGCAGCCCAGCCTCCTTTATTACTGAAATCAGTCAGTCGCATTTCATTTACCCATACTTCGGCACTTTTGGGCAATCCATCATCTCCTGCAGCCGAATTTATTTGCTTCGGATTTCTAATTCCAATTAAAACTGCCTTTACATCGCTTACACTTGGCATCCCAATTACAGTAACTTTGGCATTTCCGTCGTAAACAACGTAAGGGATTGAATTACTTAAATGAGAGTTTGGATCGCGCATGGCAATATTGCGTTGCTGCTTAATTTCTACAAGTCTTTCGAGGTCGATATTAAAACTGTTATCTTCAGGCCAAATGGCATCCGGATCAGAGACAATTGTTCCCCAAGGTGTAAAATTTAGTGGAATTTCATATTCGTAGTAGTTTTCTGTAAAATCAGCACCAAATCGCATAAAAACACTCAATTCACCTTTTTGAAGTTCTTGCGATTCAATCATTTTTTCAGCATGAACAAACATGCGAAGGTTTTTGTACTGACGAAAATCGAAATCAGTCGTTTTGTAAACACCCCTTGCATCTCCGTCCTCAAGTTGATCAACTTTTAATACCATCGATTGCTCATTTCGACGGATGATATCAGTAGTTGCAATATTTATTTCCCGTTCGATTCCCGGAGGAACTACATAAGGAACAGGGTATCTTTTGCCATTTTCTTCAATGTTTACAGCCGAAACATCAAAAGTAGTTTGGCTTTGCAGATCAATAGGAACTGAGGCCTCACCCGGAAGTAAAGAATGGTTATATCTTCTCCATTCTCCCCGAACCAGCTCTAATGTTGCAAATCGAAGCACCACTGGTCGTTGAAACCCATTCATAAACATTCGTAAAAAACGAATGGATTTAAAATCCTGAATATTGCCAACAACTTGATCAGGCTTATTTATTGGAATTTTAAACTGATACCACTTTGTAATTTTGAAGTTTCCATTGGGAAGTTGATGCGAAGTAGCTTCATAAATATCGGTAATATAATTTTCGCCAATATTCATTTTTACTTGATCCAGATCTATTTCATATTGGAAATAGCGTTCGGCTTCACTTAAAGTATTATCATAATTTATATCCTCGATATTAGGTAACGAAGTGGCAGCGGTTGGATAACTTTCAATGTTCTGATCACTTGCAGGTGAGTTTCCTTCGGGATTATTAAAATTCTTATACCGTTCTAAAATACTGGCGAATCTGTTATCATCGTCATAAGCACTGGCTCTAAAATAATGATAATCATCAGATGCAGGGTCAGCCAATGCCTTCAAATAAGCATCTGAATTCGTGCCAAAATTCTGCTGAATTTTGTTCAAATAGTCATGTTTACCATTTGTTATGTTAAAAAATGACCTTTCGTCTTCATCACTTAAACCATCATATCCCACATCCTGATATTTTCTGGTTCCCGCCTGATTTGCGAATGATTCGACCAATGATTGCAAGGTTGGCACACGACCCCAAATTGTTGTATCTACATTAACAACTTCTGGTCCAGTAGGAAGGCCATTCTCAAAACTTTTTCGGGAGTCTCTTAATATATCTTCCGAAATATCGCCAAGATTAAAGAACAGTTTTCCTTTATTGGTCCCATCTTCGGAGAATGGATCCATCAACCAAAACTCAATATACTCAACGTTCGTTGCCTCAAAATCGGTCGATTCAATTTTACGCATTACCCCCCCCCACCTTGATTCGGGATTATTCAATTCACCCTGTTGGTTTATACCGGCAGTCAAATTCCCAATAGGATCAACATCAAAATTATATGGTCCCTTTTCTTTAGGGTAAAAGGCCATATTTAAAATCGGAATATTGGTAGGAATTCCATTCGGAATATCCTTATTTGGGAAAATTTCAGTTTCCAAAACTTGCCTTACACTATTTTTTGATAACTCATTATTATCAATATTTGGCGGTTTTAAATTTGCTTTTCGATCATAAAATAAAGGATCGATAATATACCAGGCGAATTTTGCCCTGTTTTTTCCATAATTAATTCCTTCATTGGGTGCTGCTTCAGGGAACATTTCAAGTTGCCCTTGTGGGGTACTTGCCAACAACCATGCTCCAAAATTTTTCAAATCGAGGGTCGATTTGCTTCCTTCAAAATCGTCAATATATGAAGTTCCGGTTTTCCCAATTGCTTTTGAATGACCGGGAATAAAATGCGCAAATTCACCATCAATATTAATAATTGACTTTTCTTTAGTGCTGATGAAAGGCAATTTATCAACCAGTTTAGTCAGTAATCTCGATTCCTCCTCAAAATTAAAATTGATGCCCCAAATGGTATTTGAAATTGGATCGTCGCCATAATTTGTTTTTTGAGTAAGCGGCCTTTCATTCAGATTGATAATGGTAGCTCCAATATTGGTATTTTCTTTCAACGCGTAATTAATATGTGTCCCCATTAACCGCTTTGTTTGCAAATTGAACATTGAGTTGCTTTCGAGCGATACCCTGATTGGAGTTCCTGAATTTAAGATCCCTTCATTAATAATCCTTACTCTACCGAGGGTATAATCAACTGTATAATCAATGTTTTCCGAAAGGGGAATGCCACCTGCCGAAACAACAACTGAACCCTGGGGAACATTTAAGGCATTTAGCGATATTTCATTACTTGAGGATGATTTATAAATTCCTTCAAGTAAAAATTTATTCTTATCAGGATATTGCTCCGCACCGGTTTTGGTCAAAGTGTAAAGAGAATCGTAAGCATATTTATTAGCCAGTTCCGGATCGGTAAACAACTTTCTCAAATCTTTACCAAAAGGTTCCAATACAGGGAAAAAGATTCGTCCGTTCGCCGCTTCAATGGTACCCCCATTTCTTGCTGCTCCATCAATAAAATCGAAAATTCCATCTGGTGGAGGATTTAGTTGAGGGTTCAAGTTATCCATATTCAAAAGCCTGATCAAGGGGATCCCTTTGATATTTTCATTTCCTTCAGTCAGATAAGCAGTGGGAATTCCATTTTTATTTCCGGAATAGAAAATATTAAAAATAAAATCTTCAGGGTTTACCTGATAAGCTCTGATTGAATACACATTTTTCATCATCAAATTCCAGATCTGATTATGAGTATTCACCGAGGTACTTTTGATCAGTTTCACAATCAATACTTCAGGAGCATCAACTCCTTGATCTGTAAACTCTCCAACCTGATAAACCCTGTTGTCACCAATTACGGTGTACTGATAAGCAACAGCCAGAGTTTGATCGGCATTCAAGGTTGTATTTAGTGAAACAAAACCAAGCTTACTATTAAAAGTGTATTCTGAAGGTCTTAATTTTCGTGCACTTTCAATTTTTTCAAAATCCTCCCCAGCTACAAAATATCCTGATTGTCCATTATTTAATGGATCGTACTTTAGATAATTTGATACGGTATTAATGTTTCGTAATTGGGCAGTATCCAACCTGCTCATTAAGTTATTCGAAAAATTTGAAGGCAAATTACCTCCCGAAAGCGGATTAATATATCTGTTGTTGGGTTGATATTCGCCTAAATCAGCTAAAGCAATAATATTTCTATTATCAGTAACAGCCGGGCCAATGTTCGTTACCCACACTTCCATGCGCGTAATATTGACATTTGATGCAATAACCGGAAGGTTTCTTAATGCTTCATTATATCGGTTACTAGGTTTCCCATCCTGGCCGATGACATCCTCTCTGAAATATTGTCCGATAAAAAAGTGACGGTTTTCCTCATAATCAACCGCAGTTAGACTGAACTTGTTGGTTTGGGCTCCCCCTTGAACCGTAATAGATGAGGTTTGACTTTTTTGCTGTGAAAAAACACTGGTAATTGTAGCTTTTCCAAATTGCAATTTCGTTTTGATCCCAAACAAACTTTGGCTACCGGTAATAAGTGTTGTAGGTAACGGCAAGGTCACATCTCCGGCCTCAATAAGTTTAACAATCTCATCTTCTTTGCCCTCGTACTTTAGTGCAAGTTTATTTTCAAAATCGAAAGTTGATTCGGTATTATAATTTGTTTTGAATTGTATTTTATCGCCAATATTAGCCAAAACACTCATTTGGATTTTTTCTTTGAAATCGAAATTTGTTGTTCGTCTTCGCCTAACGTCGAGTGTTTCATCTTTACGGTTATTGGATAATACCCCAAATGTTAATTCGGCGGAACCCTGAGGTCTGATGTCAATATTATTTCCTCCAAAAATCCGATCAAACACTTCACCCCCAACATGAATTGCAGGAAGAATGCCAGCTCTGCTATCATTTCCCGATGTATTGATTCGCTCTTTCCAATAATCACTTTCCGATTTTTTTAATGCATACTTCTGATATTCGTTAAAGCCCATGCTGAATGGTGAACGATAGTTCAGATTCCCCATCCGACTAAAAAAAAGATATTCTTTATTTCGAGGATCGTAAGTAATCTGAGATTTAATATTGGCAGGAGTTCTTAAAAATAACGGACTAAAAAATTTATAATTAAAAGGTTCAAAATACTGACTTTTAAAAGGGTACTGCAACTTTATCCCGCTTATGGTATCCTGCTTTATGAAAGGATTGTATTTTGGTTTATTCAGTTCGTTTTCATCTGCATTGGCTTTCATACTTATTGAAATAAGAACGAAAATGAATATCAGAATCCATCCAGATGAGAAGATATGTTTAATTGGAGATATCAAAGAATGAATACGATTTTTAAAACATAAAATGAAACGATCATGATTTTTAATCCCAAAAAAGAAAAGGTTAAAATGATTTTAATACATTTTTGATCAATTCCTCAACACTAAGGTCGCTTCCTTTAGCTTCAAGAACTTTATCAATGGCCTTTGATGCAAGATTTTTATTAAAACCAAGAACCACCAATCCTGATAACGCCTCTTCCTTTTTTGTATTGTGTGCAAATTGAAGATTATCAGCCATCCCATCTCCTTTTTCCAATTTATCCTTCAAATCAATAATAATTCTTTGGGCAGTTTTGCCACCAATCCCTTTAACTGATTGCATTGCGGCAACATTGCTACTTAAAATGTTTGCAACTATTTCATTTGGGCTCATCGATGACAAAATTAAGCGAGCGATATTAGCTCCAACTCCTGATACAGAAATCAATTGAACAAATAATTTTCGCTCATTAATTGAATGGAAACCATATAAAAGCTGAGCATCTTCTCTCACAACAAAGTGGGTATGTAACCTGCATCGCTTCAATCCTTCAATTTGAGCATAGGTATGAAGAGAAATATGAATCTGATATCCAATACCGTTCACATCTATAACAACATAGGTAGGTGTTTTTTCTACTAAATTTCCTTCGATATACGAATACATCTATTCAGATTTTGGGTTATTATTTCAAAACAGTAGCTGCTTTGCAAGCGAGTAAAAGTACAAATTTAATTTTATGATAAAAATTTGACTACACTAAAATAGAACGGTTTTCATTGCAAAAGACTAAGTTTCAGAGAATAATTTTTAATCAGTATATATAAGCGAATACAATCATACGTAAGATAGATATTATTAATTTTGTAATTCATTTGTTTAGATATTCACAATAAACTTAAAGTAATGGATAATTTATTTAGAAAAGATGCCTTAATCTATCATTCTGAAGGAAGACCTGGCAAAATAGAAGTGGTTCCAACCAAGCCATATTCTACACAAAGAGATTTATCTTTGGCTTATACTCCAGGGGTTGCTGATCCCTGCTTGAAAATTAAAGATAATCCTGATGATGTTTACAAGTATACTGCAAAAGGAAACCTGGTAGCAGTAATTTCAAACGGTACAGCTGTTTTAGGACTGGGAGACATTGGTCCGGAAGCAGGAAAGCCGGTTATGGAAGGAAAGGGGCTCCTTTTCAAAATTTTTGCAGATCTTGATGTTTTTGATATTGAAGTCGATACCAAAGACATAGATAAATTTGTTGAAACTGTTATTAATATAGCTCCAACATTCGGTGGTATAAACCTTGAGGATATTAAAGCTCCTGAATGCTTTGAAATTGAAGACAGAATTAAGGCGAAACTGAATATTCCGGTTATGCATGATGATCAGCATGGAACAGCCATCATTAGTGCTGCTGCCTTGATGAATGCACTTAAAATAAATAAGAAAAAAATCGAAAAAATAAAAATTGTTGTAAGTGGTGCAGGAGCAGCTGCCATATCATGTACTAAACTCTATATCGCGTTAGGAGTAAAGCCAGAAAACGTCATCATGGTGGACTCAAAGGGCGTACTACATAAATCACGCACAGATTTAAATTCAACAAAAAAACAATTCGTAACTGATAGGAATATCCATACACTTGCTGAAGCAATGGTTGATTCAGATGTATTCTTGGGACTTTCAACTGCAGGTGTACTAAAAAAAGAAATGCTTGCATCTATGGCCAAGAACCCCATTGTTTTTGCAATGGCAAATCCTGTTCCAGAGATTATGTATGAGGAAGCTATAGCAGTCCGCAATGATATTATCATGGGAACAGGGCGTTCAGATTATCCCAACCAAATTAATAATGTTCTTGGATTTCCATTTATTTTTAGAGGTGCAATGGATGTTCGCGCAACATGCATTAATGAAGAAATGAAACTGGCCGCTTCT
>Ga0268283_1001380_pt1 | contig 12012 bp, 11 predicted proteins | sample saktaG_13_FD_190140 | JGI IMG/M metagenome (GOLD analysis project Ga0268283, IMG submission 190140) | Saline water microbial communities from Sakinaw Lake, British Columbia, Canada - sak_2013_06_06_36m | ecosystem: Environmental > Aquatic > Non-marine Saline and Alkaline > Saline ... | reverse complement strand
TTCCTATCCGCGGTGGAACTGACGGTGCACGCTTATCCTATATGGGATTGCCCTGCCCTAATATTTTTGCAGGCGGACACAATTTTCACGGAAAGTATGAATATGTGCCACTGGAGTCGATGGTAAAAGCCTCGGAAGTGATCCTGAAAATCATAGAACTCTACACAGCTAAATGAGGTTTGCCTGAGGTAAATCCTCTTCAAAACACTTTTCTTTAATCATTTTTAATCCGGCTCCTAAAAAAGTCGGATTTTTTTATTTTTATAATGGCCATTATATCAATGCTATAAAAAATTTATTCAAATAAATATTTTATAAATAGTACTATGTATTGCATAGTACTATTTATTGTACTATCTTTGTTGCCTGATTAAATTATATCAAATCATGGAGAAAGCAGATTCAACAATTGCACAGATGCGCAAAGGCGTTCTCGAAATGTGTGTTATGGCCGCTATTGAAGAGCAGGAAGCTTACGCCTCCGATATTTTAGAGCGGATGAAACAAGCGCACCTCATCGTAGTGGAAGGGACACTTTATCCCATCCTCACCCGTTTAAAGAATGAAGGATTTCTTAGCTACCGCTGGGAAGAATCTACCTCCGGCCCGCCGCGAAAGTATTTTTGTCTCACCCCGGAAGGTCTCCTTTTTTTGCAGGAATTAAAAACCGGCTGGGGCGACCTCGTAGGAGCCGTTAACCGGACAATAGCAACAACCAAAATTGATTCAGAACAACCAAACAACAACCAGCTATGAAAAAGAATTTTTCAGTAAATATCGGCAGCCGCCTCTTCCATATTGATGAAGATGCTTATGAGCGGCTCCAGGCTTACCTTGGCAGGCTACGAACATTTTTTGCTGCTGATGAAGGCCGCGACGAAATAATTACCGACATCGAAATGCGGATAGCAGAATTACTTGAGCAGAAGAAAACGGATGGGCCATCTATCATTACCCTGCAGCAAATAAATGAAGTTATTGCAGGAATGGGCGAACCCGACCAACTTTCGGGAGCGCAGGAAATACCTCCAAGAGGAAAAACAAAGGGAAAACTCTACCGCGATCCCGACAACCGCCAGATTGGTGGCGTTTGTGCCGGTATTGCCGCATGGTTTGGTGTTGATCCGCTCTGGGTAAGGATTGCCTTTGCACTGTTAACCCTGATGTATGGGACTGGCGTAATTATTTACCTGGTTCTTTGGCTCATCCTGCCCGTGGCAACAACAACTTCAGAAAAACTTGAGATGCACCGCCAGATAATTAACATTGACACCTTGCGGAATGAAGTAGCATCGGCAGGTTCTGGCTTGCGAAAAACCGGCAGTTCCTTTATGCAATCGGTGGGGACATTCATTCGGTTTGTCACGGAGATTATTGCCAGGCTTTTTAAATTTATATTCCAGTTAATAGGGCGGGCTGCAGGTGCCATCATCCTCATTTTTGTGTTAATCCTTTTTGTTGGTATCAGTCTTGGCTACCTGGTGCGTGAACAAGTCGAATTTGGAATTTACCATCTCGATTCCACAACGCTATCGCATGGTTTTGAATGGCTGCTGCCGGGGGCTGCAGTAAGATGGCAGGCCTATATAGCTTTGGCTTTACTGCTGGTCGGCATCGTTGGCTTATTGATTTTTGCCGGTTTGCGTCTTTTACTAAAATGGCCTCCTGTTCGTGCGCAGGTATTATCGCTCCTGGCATTGCTTGTTCTGGCAGGTTTAATTATTGCAGGCAGTGCTGTTCACCAGTATTCGCGCACTACTGACCAGGTATCTTCCACATCCAAACGCCAGACATTTGCATTGAAGATCAAAAAAATCCGTCTCACTTCCGGTTCCCGCGATCGCGATCAATATTGGGCGCCCCTTACAGGGAATGGCACCAGAGGCAGAAACAACGATGTACTGGGCGAAATACGCCTGAGTATCCGTCCGGCCCCCGGCGACAGCATAATTGTTACCGCCATAAAATCGGCCACGTCTGTGATGGAAAGCAAAGCTGCCGGCTATGCGGAAAACATATCAAATTCCTACCAGTTTCAGGATACACTGCTTGTAATAGATCCCTATTTTAAAATCCCTTTCCGGGATGGAATGCACTATCAGAAAGCCGAAATTATTGTCGGAATACCATTGAATACAGAAATTGAAATAAAAGACGAATGGAACTGGCATTTAAATTACGACGATTTTGTTGATGGAATGTACGACGAGGGGATCTACATCATGACCAGTTCAGGACTGAAACAAAAGCAGGTAAAACAACCTCTTGTTAATGATACGCTGCAATCTTCAAAATAAAGGAACCGGTTGTTATCGATCCGGGAACAACCAGGAGTCTGCCGTCTCCGACAAGGTTTTTATCTTTTTTTCTTAAAGAACTGTTTTAGTAATTCTGTTGATTCACTTGCAAGTACACCACCGGTAACAATTGTTTTTGGGTGGAATACAGGACTATTTACCAGGTGGAACCCACGTTTATCATCTGTAGCACCATAAACCACCCTGGTAATCTGTGTCCAGAAGGAAGCCCCGGCGCACATAAGGCAGGGTTCCAGGGTAACGTATAATGTACACTCCTCAAGGTATTTACCCCCAAGGTAATGAGAAGCTGAAGTAAAAGCCTGCATTTCGGCGTGCGCCGTGGTGTCGTTCAGGCGTTCGGTAAGATTGTGCGCTCTCGCTATGATGCGGTTTTGGCAAACGATTACTGCACCAACAGGTACTTCCCCATCCTCAAAAGCCGATTGTGCTTCCTTGAGAGCTTCGCGCATGAACGACTCATCTGAAAAAACTGAAAGAGGCATATTTAAACAATTTTTTGTTTTGAATGTTATTGAGTGGCCCGGCTAAAAAGCGGTAAACAAAGCAAAAGTAATCCATTAAGTCTGGATTTTATGTTGAATACATTGAACATTCATAATCATTTTATTGAATGCGTTCTATTTTAATCCGTTATAAATTAGTAATATTGCACTCCCAAATCTAACATTAGCATGATTCTCAGCTTTTACCGGATCAAGAGCCTTTGCCCTGCCCTATGGCTATTTGGAATGCTCTGCTTTTTCGCTCCACTTGCTTATTCGGCTCAGACCAATGTACCTGAAGTAACAACTGATACAGCAGCAATAGGTTCAGGACATGCCGAAAAGACCTCCGGGAAATTCAATGCCGGCGAAATGATTATCGAGCATATTGTTGACGCTCACGAATGGCATATTGCAGAGATAGGACACACCTCCATTTCAATCCCACTTCCTGTAATTCTCTATTCAGACGGTAGCCTGCATGTATTTTCTTCATCCCGCTTTCATCATGGAGAGGAATCTTATAATGGATTTAAACTCGAAACAGAAGGAAAAAACAAAGGCAAGATCGTTAAAGTGCTTGCTGATGGTATAACACCTGACGAATCCGCTGCTCTACCTATCGATTTTTCCATCTCTAAAAATGTGATGTCTCTCTTCATAAGTGTTGGCTTACTGATGGTCATTTTTATTTCAATATCTCGAAGCTATGCCCGCAGGAAAGACCATGCACCAAAAGGTTTGCAGTCGCTGGTTGAACCGCTTATCCTTTTCATCCGCGACGATATTGCCCGGCCATCTATCGGCGAAAAGCGCTATATGCGTTACATGCCATTCCTGCTTACAATATTTTTCTTTATATTCCTCAATAATCTGCTCGGGTTAGTTCCGTTTTTTCCGGGGGGAGCCAACCTTACAGGGAATATCGCCGTTACCATGGTGCTGGCATTGTTCACTTTTGTCATCACTTCTTTCAGTGGAAACAAAGCCTACTGGAAACATATCATAAATGCGCCCGGTGTACCGTGGTGGCTCAAATTCCCGGTACCGCTTATGCCGATTGTTGAAATCGTGGGTGTTGTCACAAAACCGTTTGTATTGATGGTCCGTCTCTTCGCCAATATAACTGCAGGCCATATTATTGTTCTCGGTTTCATGAGCCTGATCTTTATTTTCGGGAACATGAGCATCGGGCTCGGGCTTAGCGTTACCCCTGTTTCAGTTGGCTTTTCTATTTTTATGGGCCTGCTGGAATTGCTTGTGGCTTTTATCCAGGCTTATGTATTCACGCTCTTATCTGCCATCTATTTTGGAATGGCATCCGAAGAACATGCACATTAAAATCAATCGTATAATAATCAATCATTATTCATCATAACCAAAATCAAAACAGCTATGTCAGTTTTATCATTATTACTTCAAGCAGCCACTGACCTTGCTCCTGTTGCAAAAATGGGTGCAGGTATTGGCGCAGGTATTGCCGCAATCGGCGCAGGCATCGGAATTGGACAGATCGGCAAAGGTGCCGTGGAATCCATTGCCCGCCAGCCCGAATCGGTAGGCGACATCCGCTCGAACATGATCGTGGCAGCAGCACTTATCGAAGGAGTTGCTTTCTTCGCTATTGTTGTGTGTCTGCTCATCCTGTTCCTGTAGCAGATTGGCCGTTACAAAAAGTATTCATCCCGGCGGTTGGCCGGGATGAATACTTTTAATGCATTGAATAATGTACCTATTTAAAACATAAAATTATGGAATTAGTAACCCCCGGTATCGGACTCTTATTCTGGATGACATTGTCCTTTGGAGTGCTGCTCTTCGTCCTGGGCAAATATGCCTGGAAACCTATCATGAAAGCTATTCACGAGAGGGAGGACAGCATAGAAACAGCGCTTCATTCGGCCGAGAAAGCCCGCGAGGATATGCTGGCTCTAAAATCAGATAACGAACTCCTGCTGAAACAGGCTAAGGAAGAACGTGATGCAATGCTGCGCGATGCACGCAAACTTAAGGATGGTATTCTCGAAGAAGCTCGTATAAAGGCAAACGATGAAGGACTTCGCATTATCGAAACAGCCCGCGAAAGTATCCAGTTTGAAAAAATGGCTGCACTTACCGAATTGAAAAACCAGATTGCAGTACTTTCCATTGAAATAGCCGAAAAGGTTATTGAACAGGAACTCGCTGACAAAGGGAAACAAAAAGAATTTACCGAAAAACTCATTGAAAAGATCAAATTAAGCTGAAAAGCAGATCAATACAGTTGAAAAGCGAAAAAAATGAATAATTCGAAGATCAGTATACGATACGCCAAAGCACTGTTTGACCTTGCCCTGGAGCTGAAAACCCTGGATAAGACAAATGAGGATATGATGGCTATTGCCGCAGTATGCAAATCGAACCACGACTTCGAAATTATGTTGCGCAGCCCGGTGATCCATGCTGGTAAGAAGATTAAAATAATGCAACTGGTTTTTGGAGATTCATTTTCCAAACTATCCATGTCGTTCCTGAGAATTATCACGAACAAACGTCGCGAAAGCTACATTTCGCAGATAGCAAAGCACTTTACCGAACTGTATAAAGAACACCAGGGAATCACCGTGGTAAATGTACAGTCAGCTTACCCTATGGATGCCGAAAACAGGAAACAACTTACAGGCATGCTCGAGAAGATGACCCATCACGACATCGAGCTTATTGAAGAAGTGAAGGCTGAACTGCTGGGCGGATTCGTTATTACAGTGAAGGACGTTCAGTATGATATCAGCATCGCAAACCGCATAAAGAAACTGAAAAAAGAATTTGACGAAAACTTGTATATAAAAGGCTTTTAAATACATCAAAGAATATGGCTGAAATTAAACCTGCAGAAGTATCTGCAATATTAAGACAACAGTTGGCAGGCTTCCAGACCGAAGCCGAATTGGAAGAAGTTGGTTCGGTATTGCAGGTAGGCGACGGTATTGCACGCATCTATGGACTGATGAATGCCCAGTCGGGCGAGTTGGTCGAATTTGTTGAAACCGGCGTTAAAGGCATTGTGCTTAACCTCGAAGAGGACAACGTTGGCGTTGTACTCCTCGGCGAATCGAAAGGAATTAATGAAGGGGACACCGTAAAACGTACCCGTAAAATTGCTTCTGTCAATGTGGGCGAAGGAATGCTTGGCCGCGTAATAAACACCATTGGCGAACCCATTGACGGAAAAGGCGAAATCAAAGGCAAGACTTACGAAATGCCGCTGGAGCGCAAAGCTCCGGGTGTTATTTTCCGGCAGCCGGTGAATGAACCTTTGCAGACGGGTATCAAAGCTATCGATGCCATGATTCCTATTGGCCGGGGACAGCGCGAACTTATCATCGGCGACCGCCAGACCGGTAAATCAGCCATCGCTATAGATACAATTATCAACCAGAAAGAGTTTTTCGAAAAAGGAAAACCAGTTTACTGCATCTATGTAGCTATCGGACAAAAAGGCTCAACTGTTGCCAATATCCTCAAAACACTTGAAGATGCAGGTGCAATGCCTTATACCGTAATTGTTATGGCTACGGCATCCGATCCGGCTGCCATGCAGTTTTATGCTCCGTTTACAGGTGCTGCTATAGGCGAATTTTTCCGCGACTCAGGTCGTCCTGCTCTTGTAATTTATGACGATTTATCCAAGCAAGCCGTTGCTTACCGCGAAGTTTCCCTGTTGCTGCGCCGCCCACCCGGACGCGAAGCGTACCCCGGTGATGTGTTTTACCTCCACTCCCGCCTGCTCGAGCGTGCTGCCCGTATAATTTCGTCGGATGAGATAGCGGCTAAAATGAACGACCTGCCCGAAACCATCCGTCCCCTCGTGAAAGGAGGCGGTTCACTCACGGCCCTTCCGATTATCGAAACACAGGCTGGCGACGTATCTGCCTACATCCCTACAAATGTCATTTCCATAACCGATGGTCAGATATTTCTTGAGACAAACCTGTTCAATTCAGGTATCCGCCCTGCCATTAATGTTGGTATCTCAGTATCCCGCGTTGGTGGTAATGCACAAATTAAATCAATGAAAAAAGTTGCCGGTACGCTTAAGCTTGACCAGGCGCAATACCGGGAACTCGAAGCGTTTTCTAAATTCGGTTCCGACCTGGATGCTGCCACCAAAGCTGTGCTGGACAAAGGCTCGCGCAATGTGGAAATCCTGAAGCAGGCACAATATTCGCCTATGCCGGTCGAAAAACAAATTGCCATCCTCTATTGTGGCACACGCGGATTGCTCCAGAAAATTGCAATACAGCATGTACGCACATTTGAAGAAGAATTCCTGAACTACCTCGATGTTTCGCACAGGGATATTCTCGATTCGCTGCGCGAGGGAAAACTAACCGACGAAACACTGGCCGTACTCGAAAAAACAGCCAAAGATTTATCGGCTAAATACGAAAAATAAACTTTAGCAAACCTTACACTATGGCGAATTTAAAGGAAGTACGTATACGGATAGCTTCGGTTAAATCAACCCAGCAAATCACGAGCGCCATGAAAATGGTTGCTGCTTCCAAGTTGCGCAAAGCCCAGAATGCTATCATCAAGCTGCGGCCTTATGCTTCCAAACTCACCGAGATGCTGCAGAACCTGAGTGCAAGTATCGAGGGTGATAGCGACAGCCCCTTTGCCCAACAACGAGAACCACGGAACATACTTATACTAACCCTCGCGTCAAACCGGGGCCTCTGCGGCGCTTTTAATGCGAATGTGATAAAAGCTACCAACAACCTTATTGCTAACACTTACGGCGCAGCCAATAAAGCAGGAACCTTGCGTTTGGTGACTTTCGGACGCAAGGTTACCGAGTATTACAACAAACGCTCCGCCGTGTATGCGTCGTATGACCATATCTACGATAACTTATCGTTCGAAAATGTTGCACCACTGGCCGAAGAACTGATGAAAGCCTTTTCGGAAAAGGAATTCGACCGTATAGTAATTGTTTATAACCAATTCAAAAATGCGGCTGTTCAGCGTCTCATAAGCGAACAGTTTTTACCTATTCAGCCACCGGAAACTACCGCAGTAAAACAAGCCAACCCGCTGGATTATATTTTTGAACCCAACAAGGAAGATATCCTTAACGAACTGATCCCTAAATCGCTCAAAATACAGTTGTATAAAGCGCTGCTCGATTCCTATGCATCCGAACAGGGTGCCCGCATGACGGCTATGCATCAGGCCACCGATAATGCCGACGATCTCCTGAAGGAACTCCGCCTGAGCTACAACAAAGCCCGGCAGACTGCCATCACAAAGGAAATTCTCGAAATCGTAGGTGGCGCGGAAGCACTTAAGGCTTAACTGCACTGATTTGGAGCAACGAAACTCCTGTTAACAAACCATTTTCAAAAATTTATAAACCTTAGATTATGATAAGCAAAACGGTAGAAAAGGCAATTGTAGAACAGATCAAAAATGAAGAACACTCGTCGCGGATATACATGGCCATGGCTTCGTGGTGCGAAGTGAACGGCTACAGGGGAGCTTCGGACTACCTTTACAAGCAGGCCGATGAAGAACGCTTCCACATGCTAAAATTCATCAAATACCTCAACGAGCGTGGCGGATATGCATTGCTGTCCTCTCTTGATGCTCCTGTGGCCGAATTCAAATCGTTGCACATCGTATTCGAAGAAGTGATGAAACACGAAGAATTCATCACCGGCACCATCAATAAACTGTATGAGATAGCGCTCCAGGAAAAAGACTATACCACTGGCAGCTTCCTTCAATGGTTTATCACAGAGCAAATTGAAGAAGAAAGCACCGTTCACGGCATTCTCGATAAAATGAAACTGGCCGGCAAGGAAGCCGGTGGAATGTTCCATATCGACAAGGAACTTTCGGCTTTGGCAGCTGCAAAAGTGATTGGCACATTGACCACAGCCAAATAATTCCTTAAATAAATTATCAGGAGGAAAACGTTTTAAATTTACTTCCCGGGTCTTTTATTAATTTATTTCCTGAAAACTGAATTGATGATATTGAAATGTACATGCATTCAGGCAATTAACACTGATATGGTTTTTTTTCGTTTTTTTTTACTACCTTTGTCCAATAAATGACTGATATTTTTGCCTCAATAAGTTAATGAATATGAAGAAACATCCTTCCGTCTGGTACGGACTAATGTCGGTTATTATCATCAGTTTGCTCATGTCGTCATGTGTTTCAATGAAGCGCATGAAATACCTCCAGGCGGCTGATAATGGGGTGCTTAAGAGTGAAGAATTGTTTCAAACAGTTGAAAATAAATATAAGGTTCAACCGAGCGACAACCTTTATATCCGCGTAAATGTGCTTGACGAAAAAACAAATGCAATATTCAACAGTATGGCAGGAGGCACAACCTATGGACAGTCATTTAGTGATTTGTCGGTTTATCTTTATTCATATGCGGTAAGCGATTCAGGGTATATTGATTTCCCTGTGGCTGGAAAGATTAAAGTATCCGGGCTTACAATTAACCAGATTAAAGATCAGGTGCAACTTTCCGTGGATAAATACCTTACAGATACTAAGATAATTGTAAGGTTAATTAATTTCAAAATTTCGGTATTGGGCGAGGTGAAAAATCCTGGCCAGTTTTCAATTTATCAGGATGAAATCAATATTTTCGACCTGATTGCACAGGCTGGTGATATGACTACATATGCCAATCGAAACCAGGTGCAGCTTATTCGCAAAACCGCAGCAGGGACTGAAATCCATTATCTTGATCTCACAAAGAAAGACTTTTTGAATTCGCCGTATTATATGCTAAAGCCAAATGATATTTTATATGTAACTCCTTTGAGCAGCCGCAATTTTGCTTTCGACCAGTTCCCCTACGCAATCGTATTGTCGGTTGTTTCTACTACATTATTACTATTGAATTATTTCAAATGAACACTTCCCAGAACATGGTCCCCGACTTGAACCAACAGGAACAGTCGGTCGATTTCAAATCGCTGTTTTTTAAGTTTTACAATTACTGGTATTTCTTTATTATTACCATTTTTGTATCTCTTCTAATTGCGTTCCTGTTTAATAAATACACCAAACCTTCATATAAGGTTAAAACAACTGTTCTCATAAAGGATGAGAAGAAAGGGATGATAGATCCCCAGTCGTTAATGGGGCTAGGGTCTATGGCCAACAACCAGAATCTGCAAAATGAGATTGGTGTGTTAAAATCGCGCACGTTGGTGACCCGTACCATAAAATCGCTTGATTTCATGGTATCGTATTATGAAGAGAATAATTTTGTTACAACTGAGATATACAAAGACGCCCCTTTTACAGTATTAATGGACACCGGGCATATTCAGCCGTCCAATCTCAAGTTCAATATTGTATTATTGGCCAATAATGAGTTTAGCATATTCTGCGAGGGGGAAGCTGTGACCTTATACAATTATACAGAATTTAAGAAAGAGGGGAAAGGTACCAACACGGTCAAAATTAATAAAAAATACAAATTTGGCGTACCGATAACTGGGAAAAACTACAGTTTTAAAGTTATCCTCAATTTTGATTTCGAGCCTAAAAAGCATCTTAATAAAAATTATGTATTTGCTTTTAATGAAGTAGAATCACTGGTAAGCGAATTTATAGCATACGAAATAGAGCCAATAAACAAGGAAGCTTCTGTGGTTGAAATCTCCCTGAAAGGGGGCAATGTTCAGAAATCAGTGGATTTTCTGAACAAACTCTCAGAAATGTATATTCAACGCGGCCTTGATAAAAAGAACCAGATAGCTACAAATACAATCAGCTTTATTAGCACTCAGTTGATCGAGATAGGGGACTCGTTGACCAATACAGAGAGCAAGTTGCAAAATTTCCTTACCACTAATAAAGTGATGGATATCGATTACCAATCGCAACAAGTGTTCGAATACATGAAGGAGTTAGATAAACAGAAAGCTGAACTAATTGTTAAATCTAAATACTATAATTATCTTAAGGAATATCTAGGCAAAAACCAATATAACATTGATGATCTGGTGGTACCTTCCTCCATGGGGATTGATGATCCGGTGTTAAACCAGATTATAAGCGAACTTTCTACTTTATATAACGAACGCTCTGAAAGGCTTACGACATCCAAGGCTGGGAATCCAATGATTATTCAGATAGATCAGAAGATTCTTAATTCTAAACGGTCGATGGCTGAGAACATCAATAATATTGTAAATAATTCCAAAATTGCTGTTCGCGATATAGATGGCCGTATAGCCCAATTGTCCACAACAATCAATAAATTGCCGGCAACACAGCGCCAGTATGTAGGCATTCAGCGTAAGTTTAAGCTCAACGATGCTATGTACACCTATTTGCTTCAGAAAAGCCAGGAAGCTCAAATTACAAAGGCCTCAAACACTTCTGATAATGAAGTTATTGATCAGGCTAATATAGGCGAAATGGAACAAGTGTTTCCAAAAGTGTCCTTAAACTATACAATTGCGTTTCTGCTAGGTATCATTCTTCCAATATTATATGTTCTGGGGAAAGATTATTTCAATGACAAGATTGTTGACAAAAAAGACATCGAAGGCCTCACCAATCTTCCCATTATTGGTCATGTTATGCACAACCGGCGCGAAAGCAAAATTGTTGTTTCCGAGTCTCCAAAATCTTCAATTGCCGAATCGTTCCGTTCAATTCGAACAAACATGCAATATGTTACACAAGGCAAAGAGAAGATTACAATCCTTGTCACCTCTACAATGGTAGGGGAAGGGAAAACATTTATATCGATGAACCTTGCCTCCATTTATGCACTTTATGGAAGAAAGACATTATTATTAGGCTTTGACTTGCGTAAACCTAAAATATACCAGGATTTTGACCTTCAAAATATCCAGGGAATCAGTTCTTATCTCATCAACCGTAGTAAATTAGAAGATATTATTCAACATTCGCCGGTCGAAAATTTGGATATTATAATGGCCGGGCCAGTACCCCCAAATCCTGCAGAGCTTATTTCTTCAGATCGGACCCGGGAAATGTTCGATCAACTGAAAACAATGTACGACTACATTATCATTGACACGCCTCCTGTAGGCCTTGTTACTGATGGCTTTCTTTTGATGAAATTTGCAGATGCCATTCTATATGTTGTAAGGCAGAACTTTACACATAAAAAAGTCTTCGCGGCTATTACCAGCGATATTGAAAAGCGTAATATC
>Ga0268283_1001379_pt1 | contig 12025 bp, 10 predicted proteins | sample saktaG_13_FD_190140 | JGI IMG/M metagenome (GOLD analysis project Ga0268283, IMG submission 190140) | Saline water microbial communities from Sakinaw Lake, British Columbia, Canada - sak_2013_06_06_36m | ecosystem: Environmental > Aquatic > Non-marine Saline and Alkaline > Saline ... | reverse complement strand
TCAATGCCTTGGCCAAGTCGGAAATGGACCGGGGCAGTGTCGCCAAGGCCATGGAAATTTACGCCACGGCCCGTGAGCGGTTCCCTGAAAACTCGGCGATTCGGCTGAATTATGCCCGTGCGCTGTTGGTCGTCAAAAAATCCGAACCCGCACGGCGAATTCTGGAAGAACTGGTTCACGGCTTCGTCACGCCTGACATCTATGAAATGCTGGCACAAGCCTACAGTGGCTTGGGCAACGAGGCCGAATCCCACCGCTATTTAGGCGAGGCTTATTACGCCGACGGACAGACTAATGTCGGCATACTCCACATGAAGCTTGCCCGGAAATATTCGGGAAATAATTTCTATCTCAACTCTGTGATCGACGAGCGCTTGCATAAATTCACCGAAGAAGAAAAGGAGAGGAAAGGTGAAAAATAACGGGATTATTGCGAAACTTCCACCGATTTGATCGCAACCCCTTGGCGTTCCAGCCCGGCAAGCCAATGTTTCAGCAGATGCACCGTTTCCTTAGGTCCGTCGAAATTGTCTTTGGTGTAGCGAAGCGTGTCGGCGGTCATTGGCGCGGTCGTCCCGAAGTCGGCGTAAAACTCTTCCGGTTCAAGAAAATCAAAACGGCAAGCGCCCATGCCGACCAGATAACCCCAATATTCAAGACCCTCTGCCATCTGTTCGGCTTGACTTTTATGCAGAGGCTTGACGCACTCGATATCCACGTCAATGGGTTCGTCCAATAAATACTCATCCGGCAAAGCAATCAATGGATGCGGGGAATCGGCTGCATACAGGCTTTGCTCCGCTTGCGCCGCCCAGTGTGGATCCAGCCCCTGGGTCACAGGTGCATTATTCGTGGTGTCAACGATTTGCACACCATTCAGTCCGGGTTCCGAGTGGTAGGTTTGGGCCAGCAACCCGAGCAGCACCAGCCAAGCGGCGGCATCAATCTCCCGCACCTCCAGAGTCAAGGCAACGGATTTTGCCGGGGCGTCCTTCTGTTGGTCTTGCACGGCGGCGTAGGCATCGACATTGCGCACACTAAGCCATTGGTGATTCAGAATTTCGGTCCAAGTCCCCACGGCGCTGGCTGCGCTTTCCAACACAGCCGCCCCTGCAACCGATGCCGTCAAGCGGACCTCGACCTTGCCGGTGACCGGCAGTAACGACAAATTATGAGCATAGCTAAAGGGAAGTTTTCCCACGTCAACAGTCATTTTTTTATTCCTCAGTTTTAATCGTCATTTTCATCATCCCCGTATTTCGCATTGATGGGAATAAACCGATCCATCCAAAGTTTCGGGTTGTTATCAAACCGTGCTATCCAGCGCCGGGTGTTGTTCGTGCCGCCGACATCGTCTAATCTGCGCAGGGCTTCGGGAGGCACACGGATGGGTTCCAACACCCGCGAAACCCGCCTGTAATAGGAAATGTCATCCCCGGCATTGACATCGCCCAAAGTCGGCTTCGGCCCGGCTTGGATGATGACCCCATGGTCTAAGTCGTGTACGGGAATGTCCGTTAGCAGCCTTTCCCGCAAACCGTCGCGTCCGCCAATCTTTTCCAATAGACGATCTCCAACCAAGGTCAACCAATTCACACTTTTGACACCTTGAATGAAAGCGTCTGACCACGAAGAGGGCTTGCCTATATCCAAGCCCAAAAAGCGTTGGCTTACAGCACGGATATGGCTTCCGGGGGAATGATAGTCTTCGTGCATATGTAGGGAAAAGCCAGCCTGTCCGGTTTCAAATCGTAGTCTTCGACACATTTGCACAGCAATTTCCACGAATCCTTTCGGATTGTCTAGCATGAATTCAACCGGGACTATCATGCGTAAACAACCATCACCACCTTCTTTAAAGAAGAAACTGTAGTCGGAGCGGCTTTCGGGGGTGTCGCCGCCATCCAAATGGACACCCATGGCTAAACGGGTGGGGCAATCGTCGCTGGCCCAATACGGCAGCATCTCGTAAGTCTTAGGGGTAATCTTTTTGTATCTCCCCGTGCCATCAATCAACACATAGCGCAACTCGGGTTTAAGTATTTCCAAGGCTTTTTGGTAGAAATCCAAAGCCCCGTCACGGTTGCTTTTTAACGGATGATCATTACCGTCGTAATAAACAATCAAATCAGCACAGAGCTTGACTCTAAAGCCACTTTCTTTGGGATAATTATCGGAGATAAAAAAATGTTCAATATCTCTGCTGATAGTTTTTAAATCCATATCCATCCCTTTCAATCGTCATTTTCATCATCCCCGTATTTCGCATTGATGGGGATGAACCGATCCATCCAAAGCTTGGGGTTGTTATCAAACCGTGCCATCCAGCGCCGGGTGTTGTTGCGTCCGCCAACCACGCTAAACCTCCGTAAAGCTTCGGGTGGAACACGGATGGGTTCCAGCACCCGCGAAACGCGCCGGTAATAGGAAATGTCGTCCCCGGCATTGACATCGCCCAAAGTCGGCTTCGGCCCGGCTTGAATGATCACGCCATGATCCAAGTCATGTACGGGAATGTCCGTTAGCAGCTTTTCCCGCAAACCGTCGCGCCCGCCAATTTTTTCCAATAGACGGTCGCCCACTAGAGTTAGCCAATTGACTGTTTTAATGCCATGAATGAGGGCGTCAGACCAAGAAGAGGGCTTGCCTATATCCAAGCCCAAAAACCGTTGACTAATGAAACGAACATGGTTTGCGTAGGAATCATAATCACTATGCATGTGCAAGGAAAATCCTGCCTGGCCTGTTTCAAATCGTAGCCTTCGACACATTTGTACAGCTAGTTCCACGAATCCTTTGGGGTTGTCCAGCATGAATTCAACCGGGACGATCATGCGTAAACAACCATCCCCACCTTCTTTAAAGTAAAAACTGTGGTCGGAGCGGCTCTCTGGGGTGTCGCCGCCATCCAAATGGACACCCATGGCTAAACGCGTGGGGCAATCATCGCTGGCCCAATACGGCAGCATTTCGTAAGTCTTTGCGGTAACTTTCTTGTATCTTCCATTACCATCAATTAGCACATAGCGCAACTCGGGTTTGAGTATTTCCAAGGCTTTATGGTAGAAATCCAAAGCCCCTTCGCGGTTACTTTTCAACGGATAAACATAGCCGTCGTAATAAACAATTAAATCAGCACAGAGCTTGACTTGAAATCCACTTGCCTTTGGATCATTATCGTCTACAAAAAAATCCTCTATATCTCGACTTACAGTTTTTATATCCATGCTCATACCTTGATAAATTAATTCATCTGCAATTACACTTGTTACATTTTTTGTGATCTATCGTCTTTGGATCATCCCCAATAGCCTCATGAAATATTTCCTTTTGCCCATCTCGATACCGATCTTTAGGAAATTTATAATCAAATATCTGCTTCACCCCGCCTTGCTCACCCAAGATGGCGACATCCGGTTTGACTTGGATGAATTTTTCCGTCACCGTTTCCAAGACTTCCTTGGCGACCGGCCAGGCTTCCTGGGCCAGTTCGACATAATCATACACCGACCAGGCCGCCATCCCAACACCCACCACGGTGCCGAGGAAACCGCCCGCCAACGTACCCACAACCGGAACCGGAACCACGGAACCGACTTCCGCACCGGCCAGCGCACCGCCGCCAATGCGGGCCGTGGTTTTCCCCAATGCCTTGGTGAATTGCCTGCCCAACTTGGCGAGCACTTCGGTCTTTTCCAAAAGCTTGCGCTTGACATTGGCCAGCACCTCGCGGCCCGAGTCGTTGATGACCGTGCCGCCGAGTGATTGCTTCAATTTGTCGGTCAACTTCACGAAGATGGTTTGCTCGGTCTTCATCCCGTTTGCTGCCCAGCACCCTGGCGGCCCATGGCAATTGCGGGTCAACATCAAAATCGCAGCCGTAAATCACCGTGAAATCAAGGTATAATCGGAGGGTGTCTTGTTCGGTGAAGCCATGTTCGCCCGCCCGTTGCATCCCGTAATCGACCAGATTGCGGGCGGCCTCTTCGCCATTGAACTGGAAATGGGCACTGGCCACTTCTTTGACGCGAACCAACATTTTTTTCTTGAAGCGTCGCAAGGCATCCTCTTTAAACGCATCGATTTGCTCTTTGGTGATAGTCAACATGTTAGCCTGTCGTTTGCTTTCTGATCGGACATTATGGATGGTATTATTATGCAACGAATGAACGGCAAAGTCATGTGGGGCTACGATCTGTGGAGTTGATCCGGCCTACATAGGGGCTTCAGCCGTAGGCCGGAATAAGCCCGTTCACGGGCGTTTCCGGCATAAGCACCCGGACAAGTGCGGCTTAGTTCGCCGGAAACACCCGCTAGGGCGGGTTTATTCCGGCCTACATAGGGGCTTCAGTGGTACAGTGCGTAACAACAGTTTATAAGTGGCAAGTAGATATGGAAAACGCTTTACATCATCATGACTAACCATTTCGACACGATTGCGGACATCTACAATAAAGTTTGGTATTTCTCCGGGCAATACCAAAAAAGCATGCTGGAAAATATTATTGAATTATTGCAATTGGGCAAAGATGATGTTTTGGCGGACATTGGCGGGGGGACGGGCGCAACTACCCGTTTGCTGCTGGAAACCTCTAATCTGCGCAAGGCATACTGCATTGAACCTTCAAGAAAAATGTTTCTTGAAGCTCAAAAAATCCCGGTGATCGAGTCGGTGTGTGCAGATGCCGGCGAATTCATGCAACTGGAAATTGACTTTTCCAAAGTGCTTTTAAAAGAGGTCGTGCATCATATCCCTTCACGCCAAGTGCTGTGGCGTTATCTTCGGCATAAACTGCCCGCACAGGGGAGAATACTGATCGTGACCCGTCCGCAGGCTATTGCGCTTCCCTTGTTCGAGAAGGCTAAACAAGCCTTCCGGCAGAAACAACCGAAACATGAAGTGCTGATGCAGGAACTGGAAACCAGTGGGTTTGCAACGTCCTACAGAGTGCATCCTTACCGTTTTACGCTTGATAAAGCCGTCTGGTTTGATATGATCCGCAACCGATTCATGTCGGACTTGGCCGGTTTCACCAACGGGGAAATCGAAGAGGGTTTGATTGAAATCGACGGAAACTATCCGGGCGGCACTATTGAAATACCGGACAATATTATTTATATCCCGGCTTCCATATTTTGAACCCATTAGCCCTAGATGCATGTTAGTGAATGACACCTCCGATTATTCTTGCTTTGTCCGCTGGTTTAGGGATTCCTCCCCTTACATCCATGCCCATCGTGGGCGGACCTTTGTCGTTTCCTTCGGCGGCGAAGCCTTGGCCGATGGTTTGTTTGCCAACTTAGTGCATGATTTCACGCTGCTTAACAGCCTTGGCATCAGGCTGGTGCTGGTGCATGGCGCCCGCCCTCAGGTGGAGCGTCGATTGCAGGCCAAGGGTTGCCAAATGCGCTATGTCAACGGCTTGCGCGTGACCGACGCCGTCGCCTTGCAATGCGTCAAGGAGGCCGTCGGCACGGTGCGGGTGGAGATTGAAGCCTTGCTGTCCATGGGCTTGGCAAACTCACCCATGGCCGGGGCGAGAATCCGTGTCGCTTCCGGCAATTTTGTCGTCGCCAAGCCTTTGGGTGTCCGTGACGGGGTGGATTTCGGCCATACCGGTGAGGTGCGCCGGGTCGATGCGGAGGGGATGCGCGCCCAATTGGCCCAAGGTGATGTGGTGCTGGTTTCCCCCATCGGTTATTCGCCCACCGGCGAGGTATTCAACCTCGTCGCCGAGGAAGTCGCCACTTCCGTTGCCGTCGCGCTTCGTGCCGACAAGCTTTTGTTATTGACAGAGCAGGATTGCGTCAATCTCGCCGACGGGCGCCCGATCCGCCAAATCACCACAGATGAGGCGGAAACCTTGCTAAAAGGCAAGCAATCGCTGGCAGAAGAATACATTCCACACTTCAAAGCGGCAATTAATGCCTGTAGGCGCGGAGTGCAGCGCGCCCATTTAATCAACCGACGTATCGACGGGGCCACTTTGTTGGAATTGTTTACCCGCGACGGCTTGGGTACGCTGGTGAGCCTGTCCCCGTTCGAGACCCTGCGCCAAGCCGGAATCAAGGATGTGGGTGGCATTCTGGAATTGATCATTCCATTGGAAAACAAGGGCATACTGGTGAAGCGCTCACGCGAGCATTTGGAAATGGAAATTTCCGATTACAGCGTCATCGAACGGGACGGCATGATCCTTGGTTGCGCCGCACTGCATCCCTATCCTGAGGCATCCTCCGGAGAGCTGGCTTGTCTTGCCTTGCGCGAAGAATATCGGGGCGAAAACCGGGGTCAAAGGTTGTTGCAACATTTGGAGAGGAAGGCGCTGGGTATGGGGATCGAGACATTGTTTGTGTTGACCACGCAAGCCACCCATTGGTTCAGAGAGCATGGTTTCGAGTTTGCCGAGGTTGCCAGCCTGCCCCCCGCCCGTCAGGCCCTGTACAATCCGCAAAGAAACGCCAAGATTCTGGTCAAGGAATTGAGCGCTGCCTAAGTGTCATCGTTGCCATATTCTGCGTCAATGGCATTAGCGCATGGAGCGTCAAAGCTTGCTTTGACCGCCTGTCGCAGACAGGCAGGGGCAACAGCAATTCTCATTATGGCTCCATTGCCGTCATTCCGGCATCCATGCCGGAATGACGGGTTGTCTATCAGCACTTTGGCTCATAATGAGAATTGCTGTAATCAGGTCTGGTTTTTGTACTCCCTGAAAGTCTGGATCAACTCTTGGAATGACCTAGGCTTATATTTCTCAAAGCTCTCTTGATCGACATAAACAAAGTCGTAGGTCACGTCAGATTGAAGCGGGCTGATGTCTTCGCACCATTGCCTTAGTCTTGCCATTTTAAATGGGACATCTAAATCCGCCTGCCCCTTGGTTTCGACGATGTAGAGTCTCTTCAGAGATACCTTGACCACAAAATCAGGGTAATAGTTGGAAATATCACCGTTCGCATTCACATAGTCCAGTTTGAAATGCACGGCCAGATAGTTTTTGGCATAGGCGATCACATCATCGCAGTCTTCCAGAAAACGGGCGAACAACAACTCAAAATGACTATCGCCAATGATTTTGTTGAAAATACTTTTTTTTGGAATAATATAACCCTGATCCTTGGTCATGAACGGGCGGGTTTGCCGAAGCTTTATGCTATCGTTAATTTCGGCATCGCCCTTGTCCCTGACCGTCAGCGCATTAATGGCTTTCTTGAAGGTCTCGATCAGCGTTCGGGTGGCGGCTAATTCCGACAGATTGCGCAGTGTGTTTGGGTTTTCCAATTCAACGGGACGGTCAAACAACTGATCTTGCACGAAAGCCTTGGCCTTGCCATAAAGCACATCATAGCCACTCACCAAGCGCAAATCCTTCATGATCGTTTGTGCGAAATAGCCAATCACACTGCGATAATCGGCAATGCCCGCCGTGTCGAGAAGGGTGGTATGCGTGACCTCGCCCGTGGTGATGTCCTTAAAGACGATTTCCCGTTGTTCCTCTTCGCTGAATACTTTATAGGGTACTTTGTCGACTAGGACTTCGATATTCAATTCAACCAGATTCTTATATTCACGATAGGTGCGTGGGGACAAAATCGGAATCTCAATATCGAGCGCGGCTAAGTCTTTCTTGTCGTTGTCTTTGTCAATCTCGATCACCAGTGGCGTTTTCGGCTGGCTGCCCTCACCCATGGGCTTGTGATCCAACACCACGCCCTCGGCTTTAATGGATTCCACGAAATCCATGAACGCATCGGTGCCGACCACGCTCACATATTCTTCCACGCCACTCGGATACATTTTCCGCAAGCCGCGCCCCAAGGTTTGCTCGGGCAGGATGTTGCTTTTTGCGGCGTAAGCGCGCAACCCGACAATGGTGGTGACGTTGCGCACATCCCAGCCTTCTTTCAACATCATCACCGACACAATCGCTTTGTAGCCATTTTCTTGGCTATCAATGGCATTGGCAAGTTTCCGTAGTCTTTCCAATTCGTCCTTGGCCTTGCCGGATGAAGCCTCGGAAATCTCCCCGTTGTCCTTGGTGTGGATGACCAACACTGCACCTTTCAAGTCGGGGTGATTGCCTTCCATGTAAGCAGCCACGTCGTCGCAATTCTTGGTATCGTCGGTCATCACGAACAGGATGGCTTTTTTGCCCATTTTTTCATGCTCGGCATAAGCCTTGCGCCATTCGATCACGCCTAGATCAAGATAGTCGGCATATTTCTCGGTAAATTTGGCACTCTGGCGTTCCACCAATTTGGCACGGCTGGCCGCGTCGGGCAGCACCGGATGCTTCACCACGTTTTGCGAAATCGCCTCGACCAGAGGGTAGTCGGTCACGGTTTGCACAAAGATTGCGCCGTTGTTATGTTTCGGCGTGGCGGTCACATCCACCTGTAGGGATAGGTTCGCCCCTTTTTGTTTAAGCCGGTTGTGAATGTCCTCGATGGATTTGAACCACGCCAGTCGATTGTCGTGGATGTGGTGCGCCTCATCGTTCAACACCGCCAACTCGTCAATGTCGCGAACAATCATCCCCAAGTCCACTTTGGAATCCGTCGTCGCCCCCGTGGGCCGCTTGCCTAAAAAATAATCCATCGTATTGTCATCGTCCGGCGAAGGCGGAATATCATTGCCCGCATAGACTCGATGAATATTGGTCAGAAAGATATTGCCGACGGGGCGGGTGATGCGCACCTCGTCCTGAAGGTGCAAAGTCAGTTGGAAGTCATCCCGCCAGTTCTGCCCGTCAAACCCATTATCGGGCAATACCGGGTCGGCAAAGAAAATACGCAGCCCGGCGAAATCCTTATGGATGCGATCCAGCACAATGATGTTGGGTGTGATGACGAGGAAATTGCGGGACAGTTCGGATGCCGGCTCGTACAGCTTGTGAAAATAACTCCATGCCAAAACCAAGCTCATCACCTTGGTTTTGCCCGCGCCAGTTGCCATCTTGATGACGAACCGCCGCCAAGACTCGTCGAACATTCCGCTCGACACCGCACCTGAACGATCAAAGCGCATCAGGTCGTATTTATCCTTCACCCCAACCACGTCATACAGGTAAATAATGGTTTCCAAGGCTTCCCGTTGGGCGAAGTAATACTGGAATTCCGCCATACTTTCCACCCGCCCATTGGGAGAGGGGCCGGGGGAGAGGGTCAATAAATGCGGCGTGTCAAACCACCAATTTAACAGGCTTCGGCTGGTGTCTGTGGCTTTGGCATAGCCGTTGCCCCGCCAAGCCTTCACTTGCTTGCGCAACTCCGGCACTAGGGGAGGCATCAGCTTGTCCATGCTGGTTTCCCGCAAGGCTTCATCGGCGGGAAACCAGCGGATGGCCGGGTCTAAAACGGCATGGGGATCGGACGGGAAATCTTTATGTAGTGCCATGATTTACCCCATGATACGCAAAGCTAGATTGGCAAATTCCAAAGGCTCATTGAGATGGTGTTCAATCACATCCACCATGATGTCCAAATCCAATTTCTGATATTCATGAACCACTATATTTCGGAAACCCACCATGCCCTTCATATTGTTCATCAATTCTTTAGAAATCAGACCGGCGCGGTGCAACAACTCAAAAGCATCGGCACTGTCTTGCGGCAAACCGAGTTTTTTCTTTTTAATAAGGTAGTTGGCAATATCAATCGCCACTTCGCCCATGCGCTGCAAATTCATTGCAATGGCATCTTGAATGAGATAATTTTCACGAAAATGGGTATCGCTAGGCATGGCATAATACTTTTCAACTTGAACAATACAACGCTCGATACTGATTTTTTTGTTTAAGATAGTCTCGTTCATGATTGGTAAAACCGTCCGCTACGCAAACCTTCTGCCAATACCTCAGCCCGCTCTTGATTTAATTTTTGATAAAACGATAAAGTGAGCATTTCAAATTCATCTGCGGCATATTCATCCGCACAGAAAATACGCCGGTCTGCCATGACGACCTCTTTTTGGAATACCGTGGATACCCTTCTCACATTCAGTAAATCCACAGATTTGTGGGCAATACTGCCCAAGCGCATCGCCAAATCATTCCAGCCCCAAAAATCCACCGCCTTGGCGCGTAGTGGGGGCAACAACACCGCCATGTCCACATCGCTACTCGGCCATTCGTCTTCCGTCCCCCATGAGCCAAACAGATAAATGGCTTGGGTGTCGGGATAGTCGCCTAACACGGTTTCAACCATTTGCGCTTGGACGGTCATAGATTCACCTCAATAATCGTCATCGTATCATTGCCGAATATATCCACCACTTTGACGGCAATTTTACGCCGCCCCGGCATGACTTCTTGAAACACGCTTTTTAATTCTAAAGAACGGTCTTTCTTGGTGCGGAAGGATTGCCATTCGTTTTCAAAAATGTAATCGCCCGTCCAGATTTCTTCAAATCCCCCCTGCCCCCCTTTTCCAAAGGGGGGTTGGGGGGGATTTAGGGGTTGGGAGGGATTTAAAGGCACACGGATAATCTCCCGCTTGCTCTCAAAGTCAAAATCCACCGACCAATAATCAATCCAGTCCGTCCAGTTTTTGGTTAGCGTTTCGCGGCTGACAATGCCGTCCTTATCCTTGCTGACTTTCACAATCTGGCCTTTCTCGACAACGATCTTGCTTTGCTTGTCTTTCAGGTTGGATTCGGCATGGGCGATGGAATCTTGCGAATAAAACACCGAGAAGTCGGTCAATTCCACCGCAATGGCGGGCAAGACGCCCAAGCTCCCAGGGCGGATGTGAGGCTTGACTTCAATGAACGACACATCATGAAACACGACTTGGTTTTTCTCCACTGCCCGTTTATCGAACACATCAGCGGGGATGTATTTCGGGGCTATGTCGATGCCCTTGGATTTGGCTTCATCCAATACATTGGGGAACAAGCCCATCTCGAACTCGAAACCCAGAATGTCCACGCGGGTGATGTGCTTCTTGTGGCATTCCAAAATGATTTCCTCGACAAACAGCCGCGTGACCGGCAAATTCACCGGCCCGACCGCCACCAACCGGCCGGCTTTCTTGCCGTGGAAAGTTTGAAACCCGTCGGTTTTTTCGGCGCGATACGCCCGCAGAATCAACTCAAGGAAAGCCGCCTCCTTTTCCTCCAATTGCTTCTGCTGTTCCGCCTCGCGCAGATTGGGGTTCACGCCGATATAATGCTGGCGTTCATACTTGCCCAGATTCAGTATTTCAAAAGCGCGGTAGTTCTTATCTTCAGTTTTTAGATGACGCTGTACGCCTATCAGGCGCTTGCGCGTGGTGTGGATGGCAAACTTGCCTAAATCCGTGGTGATCCATTTGCGGCCTAGTTTCTCGGCGACTGCCGCCGTCGTACCGGAACCGCAGAAGAAATCGGCTATCAGGTCGCCTTCGTTGGATGAGGCTTTGATGATGCGGTCTAGGAGGGCTTCGGGTTTTTGGGTGGGGTAGCCAAGAGATGCCTTAGCCGAATTGTTCAGTTTATCAAGAATCCAAACGGAATCTACAACTTTACCTCTGTTAAGTGATTCTTCTATGTAGATTTTAGTTTTTCTTGCGCCTCCCTCCCTTGTATCTAAGGTATATTCCCTTCCATCTGAATCAACGTAAAGTTTTTGTTTTCTTGTTTTTAAATATTCCTCTTTTGAAGAATAGCACTCAAAAAATGAATTAAATATCTGATTTTTCCCTTTTGCATAGAAAAGAATAGTGTCGTGTCTTTTCTCGAATGACTCAGATAATTGTTTATTCCAACCGCTATAATTCCATGCTATTTCATTTTTTAATTGGTTTTTTCCAAATACTTCATCCAATACAAGTCTTATATGGCTATTTATCCTCCAATCACAATGCACATAAATACTCCCATCCTCCGCCAACAAATCCCGCATCAACACCAGCCGTTCATAAATCATACTGATGAAGGAATCCGCGCCCCTGCCCCATGTATCGCGGTAGGCGATTTCTTCGAGTATGCTAGGTTTTTTGGTGAAGCTGTCGCCGCCGATTTCAATATCCATGCTAAAATCCGCGC
>Ga0268283_1001378_pt1 | contig 12030 bp, 9 predicted proteins | sample saktaG_13_FD_190140 | JGI IMG/M metagenome (GOLD analysis project Ga0268283, IMG submission 190140) | Saline water microbial communities from Sakinaw Lake, British Columbia, Canada - sak_2013_06_06_36m | ecosystem: Environmental > Aquatic > Non-marine Saline and Alkaline > Saline ... | reverse complement strand
GCTCACGATGGAGAGCTGTATGGTAAAAGGGCTCTATTTTATCGGTGAAACCGTAGATGTTACGGGAGAACTTGGGGGCTATAACTTTCAATGGGCGTTTAGCAGTGCCGTAGTATGTTCATCGGGAATTGCTAAGAACAGTTTGAAGTACTGATATAATCAATCCAAAAGCTTTTTGCAAGGGATATTTTATGCAGCGTAAACGTGTCATTATCATCGGTGGTGGATACGCAGGGGTAGAAGCGCTCAAGGTTTTAGCGACCTGTGGGCTATGTGATGTGGTTCTTATCGATCAGCATCCGTACCATTATCTCCAGACTGAAGTGTATGAACTTATCGCCAATGAGTGTTCGATAACGCGTGTTACGATTGATCTACTAGCATTGTGTTTGAGTTATGGAGAGCATGTTACGTACATCAAAGACACTATTCGTGAGATTGATTTTGATTCCAAGCATATTATCGGTCAAACGTCGGGACATTCATATGATTATCTGCTGATGTGTACAGGGAGTAAAACAGCGTACAACGACACAACTGTAGGGCTCAGAGCGCATTCACACGGTGTTAAAACTTTGCCCGCCGCGTTGGCATTTAAACAGCAGTTTGAGCAGCGTTTGTATGAACGTATGGAAAGCGAGGGCGGGTGGTGCAGTGAGCCTTTTAATGTCGTTATCGGCGGCGGTGGACTTAGCGGTGTGGAGATTGCGGCCGAAATGGCCCATTATATTCGTGTATTTCACCAAGACAACACCCTTACATGTGACAATATTCATATCTTTTTAATCATTCCGCATGAGAGTGTTCTGGAGGGGATGGAAGACTATCTGATTACGCAAGCTACTAAGAGACTCTTAGCGCTTGGGGTAAAAATCATCAACCATTCCCGTATTACATCAGTCGAAGAGCATAGGTTGATCTTGAATGGAACCGAACCGATTTGTTTTGATTTTATGATTTTTACAGGAGGGATTGTTGCATCAACACTCACCAGTGGGTTGAATGTAGAAAAAAATAAAAAATCGCAACTTATTGTTGATAAATTTTTACGAGTACCCTTGCACGATTGTGTTTTTGCAGCAGGAGATATTGCCGAGCTTCGTGAGATCACAGGTAAAATGCTACCACCGACAGCCCAAAGTGCGGAACAAAGCGGCGTATTGGCCGCTAATAACATCGTAGCGTTACTGCAAGGACGGGCAATGAGAGAATACAATATTCAGATGCACGGGATGATGATTGCACTTGGGGGTAATTATGCGAGTGTATCGTTATTGGGCTGGATAAGGGTGAGCGGTTTTTTAGGTCATATTCTGAAAAAGATTATTATGCGCAGTTATCGGTATATGCTCCATATTCAGTGTGCTAAAGGGATTAAAAAAATGGCGAAATTTAAAAGCCGTTGTGGAATTTAATCTTATCTCGAGTAAAATGCACTATTAAACCTAAAGATTGTGGAGCTTGCGTATGATACTTTTAGCCGGACCATGCGTCATTGAGAGTGAAGAGTCGATATTTAAAATTGCCAAAAGTTTAGAGCGTTATCACAACGATCCGCGATTTGATTTTTATTTTAAATCGAGTTTTGACAAAGCTAATCGCACCTCACTGGACAGTTACCGAGGTCCTGGGCTTGAAGAGGGTTTACGGATTTTGCAAAAAGTCAAAGAGGATTTTGGATATAAAATCGTTACCGATGTTCACGAGAGCTATCAAGTCCCCATTGCCGCAGAAGTGATTGATATGATTCAAATTCCCGCTTTTTTGTGTCGTCAAACCGATTTATTGGTAGCCGCTGCAAAAACGGATAAAATTGTTAATATCAAAAAAGGGCAGTTTATGACCCCAAGCGATATGCAGTATTCGGTGGCAAAAGTGCTTAAAACGCGCGGATGTGATGAGGTGACATACGAAGCATCACAAAAAAATGGCGTTTTGTTGTGTGAGCGCGGAAGTACGTTTGGATACGGAAATCTCGTCGTTGATATGCGCTCTCTCCCTATTATGCGCCAATTTGCTCCGGTCATCTTTGACGCGACTCATTCGGTCCAGATGCCGGGAACGGGAACAGGGAAAACGGGCGGCGACAGCTCCATGGTTCCACACCTCGCACGCGCTGCTGCAGCCGTCGGAGTCGATGGATTTTTCTTTGAAACTCATTTTGATCCCATTTGTGCTTTGAGTGACGGTCCAAATATGTTAAAATTAGAACAATTAGAAGAACTCAGTGAGAAATTATTGCAGTTGGATGCTATAAAATAAGTCGTTATTCCCGCGAAGGCGGGAATCTAGCTGGATCCCCGCTTTCGCGGGGATGACAAATACTAAACTAAAAGGAATTTTATGAAACTTATTGAAGGTAAGCTCAGCGTTATAAACGGCAAAAAAGTCGCAATCGTTAGCACACGATGGAACCATTTTATCGTAGACAGACTCGTTGAGGGGGCAAAAGACGCTTTTTCTCGACATGGCGGAAATGATGAAGATTTGACTCATGTTTTAGCTCCGGGTGCGTTCGAGCTTCCGATGGTAATCGATCAGCTTTTAAATAGTGGAAAATACGATGCAGTCTGTGCATTGGGTGCAGTCATCCGAGGCTCGACTCCCCATTTTGATTACGTATCCGCAGAAGCTACCAAGGGGATTGCAACGGTAAGCTTAAAGCATAGAAAACCTGTCTCTTTTGGACTTTTGACCACCGATACCATCGAACAAGCGATTGAACGTGCAGGGACAAAAGCAGGGAACAAAGGGTTTGAAGCGATGACAGTTGTCATTGAATTACTTGATCTTTATGAAGCGATGGAGGGATAATGGCAACACGTCATCAAGCCCGCATGGCGGTTGTAAGTCTTTTGTATGCCTATGATTTAGGAAACCAAAGTATCGCAGATTTTAGCGATGAGATTATGGAAGAGAAAAAAATCCGTAACAAACAGCGTGATTTCGCGATGGATTTGTTTCGTGGTGTGACGGAACATTTGGTTGAAGTAGATGAAGCGATCGAAAAACATCTAAAAGATTGGGATTTTGACCGTTTGGGTTCTATCGAGCGGGCAACATTGCGTTTGGGTGCGTATGAGATTATGTACGGCGAGCTCGATTCTGCGGTAATTATCAACGAAGCGATCGAAGTGACCAAAGCATTTGGGAGCGAGCAATCTCCTAAATTTATTAATGGTGTCCTCGACGCGATTTCAAAAGACAAGTAGAACAGTAGATGCGACTTACCAAAGAACAAGCCCTTGATTACATTCGCAACGGTGATTTAAAAGAACTGGGTCGTATGGCGACAGCACGTAAAAAAGAGCTTCATCCGCAAGGGATTACTACCTTTGTGGTTGACCGAAATATCAACTATACCAATGTCTGCTGGGTGGATTGCAAATTTTGTGCTTTTTATCGCAGTCCTAAAGACAGTGAAGCATACGTACTGACTTTCGAAGAAATCGACCAAAAAATCGACGAACTTCTCGAAATCGGCGGAACACAGATTTTATTCCAAGGCGGTGTTCATCCGAAGCTCAAAATCGACTGGTACGAAGATTTAGTCGAACATATTCACGTGAAATATCCAACGATTACGATTCACGGATTTTCCTCGATAGAGCTGGATTACATCGCCAAAGTCTCTCATATCACCATCCAAGAGTGTTTGGCACGGTTACACGCCAAAGGGCTTGCCTCGATTCCTGGTGCGGGTGCAGAAATCCTCAGCGATCGTGTTCGTGACATCATCGCACCTAAAAAGATTGACAGTGAAGTATGGCTCCATGTTCACCGTGAAGCGCATAAGTTGGGGATTAAATCAACAGCAACGATGATGTACGGGACAGTGGAAACGGATGAAGAGATTATCGAGCATTGGAATCTCATTCGTGACCTCCAAGATGAGACGGGCGGTTTTAGAGCCTATATCATGTGGTCGTTTCAGGGGATGAATACTCAGCTCATGGAAGAGCATCCAGAAATTGAGAAGCAATCTTCTAATCGTTATTTGAGACTGCTTGCAGTATCACGATTATTTTTGGATAATTTCGAGAATATCCAAAGTTCATGGGTCACCCAAGGACCCTATATCGGTCAAATGGCACTACTGTATGGAGCCAATGATTTGGGCTCCACGATGATGGAAGAGAACGTCGTGCGCAGTGCAGGGGCAGGCTTTCGGATGGCAAAAGAGGAGATGATACGTCTTATCCATGACATCGGTGAAACTCCGGCGATTCGTAATACGGCGTATGAGATACTTGAGAAATTCGCTTGAAGTTTTTAACCGTTATTATTTTATTTTTAGGGCATACACTTATGGCAAGTACATTGGAATTTATAGAGATAAAAGGGGTAAAAGTTCCCTTTATTTACGAAGAGGATAAGCGTCTGCCCATAGTCTCTATGCAGGTGGTATTTACAGGTAGTGGAAGCATTGATGAGGGCAATAACGCAGGTTTAGCGCGTTTGAGTGCCAAAATGATGAATGAGGGGACGATTAAACGCGGTGCAGTTGGATTTGCCGATGCCCTCGATGCCCACGCAATTCAACTCAGTACCAGTGCAGGGTCTGAGACGCTTGTGATGGAGCTTGGTACTTTGCGTGATGAGTTTGATACGGGGCTTTCTCTGATGAGTGAACTGCTACGTTCTCCCAATCTGACCAAAGAGACATTGGACAAAGTAAAAACTCTGACTCAAAGCGACATTGCCCGTAAAGAAGCGGATTTTGATACGGTAGCCTCGGATGAACTCAAAGCGATTTTGTTTGAGGGAACTCCCATTGCCACCCCAAACATCGGGACAAAAGAGTCCATCGAGAAAATAAAGCTTAAAAATGTCGAAGCTTTTTTAGAGGACAAAATGGTTCTTTCCAATGTTCTTGTGGTTATCGGAGGCGATTTGAATCTCTCCGAAGCACAGCAAAAAGTTATAAAGCTTCTTTCTCCTTTAGCGGTAGGAAAAGCTTCACCTGCACGCCATTACGAGACTCGAAAAACTCCCAAAGAGACGATTCTAAAACGTCCAAGTACGCAACAAGCCTATCTCTATTTTGGTGCCCCTTTTGCGATGAACGAAGGAGATCCTGAATTTTACAAAGCGCGTGTTGCGATGTTTGTTTTGGGCTCCAGCGGTTTTGGAAGTCGGTTGATGGAGGAGATACGGGTAAAACGGGGATTGGCGTACTCTGCCTATTCACGCCTAGGGGTAGCAAAAACCAATACCTATTTCAGCGGCTACCTCCAAACCAAACTGGAATCTCAAGACGAAGCAAAAAAAAGTGTGATCGAAGTTATTGATACGTTTGTAAAAACCGGAGTGACCCAAAGCGAACTTGATCAAGCGCGTAAATTCCTCCTTGGTTCTGAACCGTTACGGGTTGAGACCCTCTCTCAAAGATTGGGACGGACGTTTACCGAATATTATCAAGGACAAAAATTGGGTCATTCGCTCAAAGAATTGGAGATGATTCGTACTCTTAGCCTTGATGATGTGAACGAATTTATCAAACGTCATAATGAGATTACGCAACTAAGCTATGCCATTGTCACCAAATAGCGACGATGCCGATAAATTCCATCGTCTAGGAGTAGGGAGCATCACAGCTCTTTCCCTCATTGCCCCCATCTCGTTTGAAGATCGCCGTTTAAGCTCGGAACTTACTCACAATGTCTCGTGTGTACTTGATGCAACGGTAGAAAGTGTCGTTCGAAGCCCCAAAACTCTCAAAATTATCTTTTTTGCGTACAATTTAGAAGAGAGAATCGAGGGGGTTATTTTTCATCCTCAATCGTACATGATTCACCAGTTTCCAACCCACCAACGAGCTTTTTTTACAGGGAAAGCAGTGTTGGAGCAGGGACGTTGGCAAATAATACAGCCGGTAAAAATCCCTGCTGTAGGGTCATTGGTTCCCATCTATAAAACTCCTTTGCGTGTGGACGTGATGCGTCGTCTTATCGAAAAGCAGATCACGGTAGAGGCTCTCATCACCGACGGTTTACCTCAAAATATTGCAGAAACACTCTATGATATTCATTTTCCAAAAATACCGATGCCCCTTAGTGAACATCAGCTAAACGCGCTAAAATTTGCAGAACTTTATGATTATATGCGCCGTCTTAAACTCAAACGCCGTTTTCATCCTACCCACTATAAAGCCAGTGGAGAGCTGACAGCGTGGATAAAAACACTCCCTTTCACCCTCACAGACGATCAAAAAAAAGCGATTAATGAAATCAAAACCGATTTATCGGGTGAGCTTGCAGCACGACGGATGATTGTGGGAGATGTCGGATCGGGTAAAACGATGGTGATTTTGGCTTCCGTTGTTTTGATGCGTCCGTATCGATCCATACTTATGGCGCCTACAACGATACTTGCGGTACAGCTGTATGAGGAAGCGCAAAAGTTTCTCCCCGATTTAGACATTGCCTTGGTGACCAACGCGACGAAAAAAGGATCATTGGATCAGTTCGATTTCATTATCGGTACTCATGCACTGCTTCACCGTGAACTTCCAGAAGCAGGACTTGTAATGGTAGATGAACAGCACCGTTTTGGCACTGCACAACGCCATGCACTTTCGAAACTCACTGAAAACGTCTCTGCTCCCCATTTCCTCCAATTCTCAGCAACCCCGATTCCTCGAACATTAGCGATGATCGAATCGGCTCACATCGATGTAAGTCTTATCGTTCAAACCCCCTTTACCAAAAACATTGCAACGAAAATCATTCATAAAAACGATTTTTCTTTATTGTTGGAGCATATACGAAGTGAAATATCCCAAGAACATCAAGTACTACTCGTTTACCCACTTGTAGAGCAAAGCGAAAGTATTAACTACCAAAGTATCGATGAAGCAAGAGGCTTTTGGGAAAAGAAGTTTGATAACGTCTACGTCACCCACGGCAAAGACAAAGAAAAAGAGGCAGTTTTGCGTGAGTTTCGTGAGAAAGGCTCTCTGCTCATCGCTACAACGGTAGTAGAAGTAGGCATCTCCCTCCCACGCCTCACCACAGTCATCATCGTAGGAGCCGAACGATTAGGACTCTCCACACTCCACCAATTGCGAGGACGAGTAAGCCGTACGGGACTTCAGGGCTATTGTTATCTTTATACCAACACATCGGGTAAAAATGAACGGTTAGAGTCGTTTAGCAGTTGTATGAGCGGTTTTGAGATTGCGGCATTGGATTTGAAATTTCGTTCATCAGGTGATTTACTGGAAGGAAGTATCCAAAGTGGTAAAAAGTTTCGTTGGGCGGATATAGGTGAGGATGAGGAGATAGTGAGGGAAGTGAAAAAATATTTAGAAAATAATAATTAGGCCTCCACAACACACCAAGAGCAAGGTCGCTCGCAGACGTGCGAAAGCGTACCGACAGCGATTTGTTGTGGAGGCGATTTTCTTTTGGTTCTTTTCTTTATTAAAAAGAAAAGAATGAGAAAGGGTTAATACAACCCAAACTTCCCATCATTGCGTTTAAAGAGTACCCGCATTTTCCCCTCGATGTCGTAAAACACCTCGAATTGCTTCCCGCCACTTTTTAGATTTTCGAGCACGTCAACCACTTCTTGCGGTTTATAAAGCTCCAATTCCATCGGAACAATCTCAGCTGCGGGCGGAAACTGTCTAGATCAGCTTAATATTACTATCAATGATGCAAGTAATAGCCCAATGTTTGATGCCAATGTGTCACTGAGCTATTCATTTCGTGGAGCTGCTCCCACTGGAGGAACATGTAGTGTTTTAGAAGCGAATACGTCCAAAGATACTACTATTTTGGTGGATACGACGGTAACCGATCATAATTTAAGTACTGAGCCCATTAGAATTCATAAGCGAACGTGGCAGAAGCTGTAATGTCATTCCGTGCACCGACACGGAATCCATAAGAGGTATAATTAAAAAGGAGTGTCTTAAATCGTAAGCTGTGCTATTTTAGAAACAACATCTTTCTCGCGGATAGGTTTCATTAGAAAGCCGTTTGCTCCACAATCCAATGCTTCCCCTTTTTTCGTCTCATCTGTGGTAAGAACAATCACAGGAAGTTGGCGCAATGAGTCATCTGCACGGATAACTTTTAGCATCTCGATACCACCCATGACCGGCATGATAATATCAAGTAAAATGATGTCAATATCATCTTGTGATTTGAGAATCCCAATCGCATCTGCACCGTTTTTTGCTTCAACTACTTGTGCCACGTTAGGCGACTTCATCAACATCGATTTCAACAATTTCAAGTTGATCATATCATCATCAACTGCGAGAACTTTAAGTTTTTTTCCGTCCATTTATAGCTTCCTGCTTTAGATAAATTTTTCAAACACAAGACGCAATAGGTCTTTATTAATAATATTTTTAATCATCTCATGGACGTACAGCGTATCATTTTGATCATTGTCTACGGATGGATCGACCAACATAACCAATGAAGTATCACTATTCTTTTCACGAATTATATCAGAGAGTTCTTTTAGATTTAGACTTGCCAACCCTTTATCAAATAAGGCGACTTTATAACGCTTATTTTCTATATTATCGTACAGGTCTTCAACATTCGTGACACTTACATAGGTGTACCCTAAATCATCCAGTATTCGCGTAAAAAGTTTCATTTCAAGTGAATTTTGTTTGGCTAACAAAATATCAGCATTGTAAGCAGATTCTTGTATGCTTTGGACTGTACTTGGCGTAAGCGTTTCGGTCACTTTCTCATTTTCAATATCTTCTACTTCTTTTTCTTCTACTACTAGCTTTTCATCTTCATCCACAATGAGTTCATCACTCTCTATTTCTTCAGGGACAATCTCTTCCTCGAGAAGATCAGCATCAGCTTCTAATTCGTCCTCTGGCGTAGCGCTTTCAATACTTTCTTGTTCCTCTAAAGGTTCTGCATGTATTGTTTCTTCTTCTACGGTATTGAGTTCAATTTCATCTTCACTGACATTGCTAAGAAGCTCATCGGCAGATTTTGGAACGATATTCAAGTCAATAATTTTATGCGAGAGAAAATTATTAAGCAACGAAATAATATCACTTCGAACGAGTGGTTTGGTTGTGTATTCATCCATTCCTACTGCCATAAAGCGCTCACGGTCACCCTTGAGGGCATTTGCAGTTAGGGCAATGATTGGAATGTGATGTTGATCATAATCTTCTTCAAAATCCAATATCTCTTGAGTCGCTTCCATACCGTCAAGAACAGGCATCTGAATGTCCATAAAAATAAGGTCATATTCTCCGTTTTTACGTTTTTCAAATGCTTCCAGACCATTGTTGGCAACGGTTACTGTCAATCCCAGATCTTCGAGAGTCCGACGAATAAGTTTTTGGTTAATCACGTTATCTTCAGCAACAAGAACGCTTGCTGCAAAGCGAGAGTTTTTCTCATCAAACTTTTTACGGCGAGAGGTTTTTTGTTTTCGGGTATTGAATGCTTCTGCATCATACGATTCTAATACAGAACGTATTTTTGAGCTGTTAATAGGTTCATAAAGGACTTTAAACAAGTCAAGACCCATAGAGTCGATTTTTTTCATGTAATACGATTTGGTAATAAGAACCGTTTGCTCATTCGCGGAAGAAAACGCCATGAGACCATCATCATCGATGAAATCATTATCAATGAAAAGAAGATCATAGCTTACTTGGCGCTCTAAGATTTTTAATTCTTCTAGTTCCGTAAAGGTAGTGTAACTCACTCCAAGGTAGTCGAGATATTCTTTGAGATAGGTGGTTTGAAGTTTTTTCTTCGTTTTACTCTCATGAATTACCGCATTGATGTTAGAGAACGAACCTTTTACTGGTTCGTTTAGTGTTTCAATCTCATCAAAAGATAAGGTGAAAAAGAACATAGTCCCATCACCCGGTTGGCTTTCAAGGTCAAGTTTACCGCCCATAAGTTCAACAAAGCGGCTAGAGATGGTGAGACCAAGACCAGTTCCACCATATTTACGGGTAATGGAAGTATCTGCTTGACCAAATGCTTCAAAAATACGAGATTTCTGCTCACTTGTGACACCGATACCGCTGTCTTTGACTTGGAATCGAACGCGTGCACGGTTAGGTTCATCAGATTCGATACGGCGAACATCCACATTGACGGAACCGCCACTGTTCGTAAATTTAACGGCATTACTAAGAAGATTGATGATGACTTCTTTGATTTTGGTCGGATCCCCTTTGAGAGGGCGCTCAAGACTCGGATCGATGAAACAGCCAAGGTCAATATGTTTTTCTGATGCACGAACGGCATATACTTCAACAGCGCTTTCAAACTCATCCATTGGGTTGAAGGCAATGTCTTCAATTTCAAGTTTATTGCTTTCAATTTTTGAAAGGTCAAGAATGTTGTTGATGATTTCAAGAAGATTTTCAGAACTTTTTTCGATAATATCAATGAATTCCCGCTGCTCATCATGAAGATCAGTATCTTTGAGTAGTTCTGTAAATCCAACAATACCATTAAGCGGTGTACGAATTTCATGCGACATATTTGCCAAAAACATTGATTTGGCTTCACTGGCTTCTTGTGCAAATTGTTTATCACCAAGTGTTTGTTCAATAATACGTTCCAAGAGAGCATAGGCTTGGGCAGTACCTTCGGAAGTATCAAGATTGATTGATTTACTAAGAGCATCGGCCTCATTATCGTGTGTATCTTCGGCAACACGTTTGAGAACCGATTCAAGATTTTTAATATTTTTTTCAATTTCATTAGAGAGAATGTACCCTAAAATACCCAGTAAAACGTTTACTAGCCATATGGTAATCGTACTAATAAGCAGTTGAAGAGCTTGTGTTTTAATAACACTTGCCCGTTCATCCATACTATCAAGTAAAAGTTTTTCAGTTTCACTGATAGCATTGATTTTTTCAGAAAGCATCGCGAACCAAATTCCTGATTTCGTTTCATATTTTCCATCACTTCCTGTGCGCAAAATTGAGCCACGTTCAGCTGTAATGTCTTGAAATAGTTCTGTATTGTCTTCAGTAAAGAGAGATGCATTTAGGGAGTCTCTTAAGGGCTTGTTGACAATGGAATCAAAATTTAGAGCATCGGCTTTTGCAATAAAACTAAGCCATCGGTTAAGTTCATCATCTTCCAGTACGGTTGAGCGTGAAAGGACATAGGTAATATAGTCACGTTCCAAACTCGTTTGCTCATTTGCACGAACAAGAGAAAGATAACTGTTTTCCATTGCAGAGACTTGCTCGTCCAGCTGAAGAGAAGCAAGTGAGGAGAGTTCACCGATTAAAGCAGTTTGTGATTTTCCATACACATCATCAAATACTTCATTAAAATCAGCCTTTTGGCTGTCAACAGAAGGTTTGGATTGACGTCTTGCTTTTTCCAACGACGCAATCATTGCTGTGGTTCTGGCGGATGTATAGCTGACATCAAATGCTTTGATTTTTTCATCAACTATTGCACGTTGAGCTTTTAGTGAGCTGAGTGTCGTGGCGGAAGCATTCCCCAAATACATCACAGTCATCCCGCGCTCGCGAGAAATATTATTGATTAAGTCGTTGAGCTGTTTATTCTCTTCGAGTCGGGATTGAAGTGTTTTCGCCGATTGAAAACTAACATACGACGAATACACATAATAACTGGCGAGTAAGAATAAAATCAGAATCGGAAGTAGACTGATTAAACGGAGGCGATTTTTAAGTCCTAAATGCATGGTTGTCCCTCTTTAAAGTTGATCAAGATAGCTATTGAGCCGTGCTGAGGCTTTTTTGGCTTCTTGTGCGTCGTTGGTTTTTGACAAAATTGCGAGCTCTTCAGAAATTTCATATAAACGAAGATTATCACTGATTCCCTTGAGTTTAGCAGAACTATCTCTCCACGTATGGGTATCAAAAGCGATAATGGCTTGGGTGATTTGATTGCTGATAAGATTGGCATCATTTTTATAATCAAAAAGGGCGTAATGAAAAAAAATAGAGGCTGAATTATCATCTTTTATTATAGTTATCTAACTGTTCATCTATCAATTTTACTTTCCTTTTTAAAGCCAATCCTT
>Ga0268283_1001375_pt1 | contig 12038 bp, 11 predicted proteins | sample saktaG_13_FD_190140 | JGI IMG/M metagenome (GOLD analysis project Ga0268283, IMG submission 190140) | Saline water microbial communities from Sakinaw Lake, British Columbia, Canada - sak_2013_06_06_36m | ecosystem: Environmental > Aquatic > Non-marine Saline and Alkaline > Saline ... | reverse complement strand
AAACAACGAAAAGCTCCCTGATGCCGACTCAAAAGACCCCGCTTATAACAATGCAATGCCAGCCATTTACCAGAGGTGGTATCGTTTTGTTCTGCTTACTGGTACCAGTTTAGATCAGGGTCAAAAATTAAGGATTTTACTGGTATTATCAGTGATTCTCATCTCGCTGACATTCCGGCATTGTGCCCCCTCTTTTTTAAAATGTGGGACTGACATTCCGGCATACTGCCCCCCCTGAGGACAAGTCAGATTTTCGTTTGGTTTTGTACTTTACAACAGAACCTAAACGATAAACCCAATGGCTGGAACAAGAATACCTATGAGCTCACTGAAACAAATTTTACTGTTACGAAGCCTGGGGACAGGCAAAAACAAGATCGAAGAATTAACCGGAGTATCTAAACACACGATCAACGGCTATCTGGATCAGATCGCCCGCAAAGGGTATGTTTTACAGGATCTTATCCAGATGGAAGAACCTGCTTTGGAAGCCTTGTTTCATGGGGCCAATGAAGGGGATGAGATCCAGCGGTTTAATACTTTAAAAGAACTGTTTCCGGGTTTTCTGGAAGAGCTTCGCCGGGTTGGTGTAAACCGGATGCTGCTCTGGCAGGAATATAAGGAGAAACACCCTTTAGGCTATAGCTACTCCCAGTTCTGTTATCATTTTCAGCAGTGGAACGCTACCAATAAATCCAGCCTGCATATTGAACAAAAACCAGGGGATAAAGTCTATGTTGATTTTGCCGGAAAAAAGCTCCCCATTGTTGATCGTTATACAGGCGAGGTAATAGAGGTGGAGATGCTGGTTGCCACGCTGGGATTTAGCGGACTGACCTACATCGAGTTCTGTGTCAGTCAAAAAAAAGAAGATTTTCTGCAATGCGTCGAAAATGCCATGATGTATTTTGGCGGTGTTCCCCTGGCTTGTGTTCCTGATAATCTTAAGAGCGGGGTGTCCAAAGCCTGTCGCTATGAACCCAGGATCGCCCGGGACATGGAAGACCTGGCCAATCATTACGGGATTGCGATTGTTCCCACCCGAAGCCGAAAACCTCAGGATAAGGCCTGGGTAGAACGGATGGTGAACATTATCTACAGCCGTGTGTATGCAGTGTTGCGTAATGATGTGTTTCATGATATCCATAGCTTAAATCAAGCCCGCCTGCCCCTGCTTGAAAAACACAATGGTCTCAAAATGCAGGATCGGGACTATAGCCGAAGGGAGTTGTTTGAGAGGGAGGAGCGAGCGCTGCTGCGCCCACTTCCCAAAGATCGGTTCGAAATTAAGTACTACCTGAACTTAAAGTTGGGAGGCAATAACCATGTGTATATCAAACGGGAACAGCATTACTATAGCGCTCCTTACCGGTTCATTGGCAAACAATGCAAGGTCATCTTCACGGCCCGGTCAGTCAGTATTTACGTTAACGGGGAGCAGATCGCTTTCCACCTGCGCTTTACCAGTGCCACCCGGTACACGACCAATCCGGAACATTTAGCTAAAGAAAAAAGATACATCCTGGAACTGTCACCGGAAAAACTTCTGGAGCGTGGCCGACAAATCTCCCCGGTGGTTGAGAAGTACTTACAGGAGATTTTAAATAAACCCATGTACGTGGAACAGGCTTATAAAAGCTGTGAAGGGGTGCTGTCATTCAGCCGAAGAGTTGGCCATGACCGGCTGATAGCATCCTGTCAGCGAGGCATCCAACTAAACGTGTTTACCTATATGTTTATCAAAAACATAATCACTCATTCTCTTGATAAAATTGAAGAGCAACACCCCCAGCAATATACACTTCCCTTCCATGAAAATATCCGGGGAGCCCAGCACTATCAATAATCAGTAATCATCTAAATACAAAAAACCATGAATGAAAACAGTTTATCCAAAATGCACCAGTTAAAGCTCTACGGCATGCAACGGGCACTGGAGTCGTTGATCGAGACCCGAACCTACCAACAGCTAACCCACGATGAATACATTAACATACTGGTTCAGGCCGAGTGGGAAGACCGGGAGAACCGCCGTATCGGCCGATCCCTCAGAACAGCCCGCTTCCGTTATCATGCCAGTATCGAAGAAATCGATTTTATCCAAAACCGCAACCTGGACAAAAACCAATTTCTTCGGTTTACCGACTGCAGTTTTATCGACCGCCGGGAGACGATCCTGGTGTGCGGATCTACCGGCGTAGGCAAAAGTTTTTTAATCTCGGCCCTGGGACACCAGGCGTGTTTGAAAGGGTACAAAGTATTGTACTTCAACTCTCAGAAACTTTTTGCCCAGTTAAAAATCGCCAAGGCCGATGGAACTTATCCCCGGGAAATCACCCGTATTGAAAAAACCGATTTACTCATCCTGGATGATTTTGGTCTTCAAACTTTCGATGCCCAAACCCGGATGATCTTACTTGAAATCATTGAAGACCGCTACGATAAAAAATCAACCATCATCGGCTCTCAGCTTCCCTTTGATAAGTGGTATGATCTGATTGGGGAAGGCACCATCGCCGATGCCATCCTGGACCGTTTGTATCATGGGTCCCATCGCATCGATCTCAAAGGAGAATCCATGCGAAAGAAAACCAAAAAAGACAGTTCATCAAGTTTGGGCCTTCATAATCAGACAGTATGAACTCAAAGCCTAAAAAGAAAAGAGATATTGAAACGAGAATAACTCGAAAAGAGTTATTACCCGTTTCAACATCAATCAACATAAATCTTCTTTTTTTATTTTTATTCTGTCCTCACGGACAGATCAGGTTTATAAAATCGGTAAATAAGAATGCAGGTTTTCGGTAAATAAGAATGCAAGGCAACTATAAAAAGGAATTTGAATAGAAAACAAATGCAACGCTGAAAACCTAAAAAAGAATAATTTTACAGTCATAATTAGCCATTGACCGTTCTTTTAAATTTTGTCCTCAGAAAATCCTCCTCGCCAGGGGGGGGCAGTATGGCCGGAATATACAGGTGGAATCCATCCCTGAATAAAGCACCACCATAGCCTGCAATGGATAACCGAAACAGGCAAACAATATCAGCCATTCAGTGAGGATGCCGTTAAAAGATGAAAGTGTTTTCGGATACTGAATTTTGGAGACGAGATTCAATCTTAAAGGTTATTGTTTGGGGAAATGCCTGATTCGTTGTTGAGGATTTGATACAGGTGACTGCGGTTGGATGCTAGGAGAAACTCATGGATTATTTCCGCAATATTTTCAAGATACTTTCCACAACCCTGTTACGGTCGGAATCGGTAATGCTGGAGCTTGAGGGGAGACAGAGGCCGATCTCGAACATCGATTCGGAAGTTCCGTTTGCAAAGGCGGGATAATCTTTGAAGACAGGCTGGAGATGCATGGGTTTCCAAAGGGGGCGGGTTTCGATATTCAACTCTTCCAGTTTAAGGCGGATATGTTCGCGGGTGATGCCATTGGTTTTTTCAGGGTCAACCAGAATGGTGGTAAGCCAATGGTTTGAAAAATACCGGTCATCGGGTTCATCCTGGAACCGGATACCTTCAAATTCTTTCAGGGCCTCACGGTAGAAGAAGTAGTTTTCCCTCCGCTTTTGAATCCTGTCATTGATCACCGTCATCTGGCCCCGGCCAATACCGGCAGAAATGTTGCTCATGCGGTAATTATACCCAATGCTGGAATGCTGATAGTGCGGAGCGCTGTCCCGGGCCTGGGTTGCAAGGAAAAGGGCTTTTTTACAATGTAATTCATTGTGGGATATCATCGCTCCTCCTCCTGAAGTAGTGATGACTTTATTCCCATTAAAGGAGTAAATCCCGATTTCACTGAATGTACCGGTTTTTTGGCCATTGAATGTGGATCCGAATGATTCGGCGGCATCTTCAATGACCGGTATTTCGTAGGATGCAGCAATCGCAAGTATTTTATCTAATTGGGCCGGCATGCCATAGAGGTGAACCAGGATGATGGCTTTGGGTTTGCGACCATTTGCAATCCGCTCTCTGATAGCGATTTCAAGCAGATCTGGGTTCATATTCCATGTAGCATCTTCCGAATCAATGAATATTGGAGTAGCTCCGAGATATACAATCGGGTTTGCAGAAGCTGAGAAGGTAAAAGAGGAGCATATCACTTCATCTCCTGGTTGCACTCGCAGAATGATCAGGGCCAGGTGAATGGCAGAAGTGCCAGAAACCAAACAAGTACAGTGCGGACTCCCTGAAAAAGTTTTGATGTCATCCTCAAGCCCAATTACGTTCGGCCCTAACGGGAACACATGATTCAGGTTTAATGCTTCATTGATAAAGTTGATCTCGGTCCCGCTCATGTGAGGGGTCGAGAGCCAGATGCGTGAATGGGTAAAGTTAGAGGGCATTGAAGTTTGCGGGTTTCAGTTAAAACAAGGTTCTTTCAGTTTTTTACCGAATAAGGTAAATAATATTATCTTTATATCAAGCCAAAAAGATCTGTGTTCAAGGTAGTTCAGGTTAATTCTTACTTTTTCGGGATAGAGGATTTCATTGTTATATTTTTCAGGATTGGATTGTAATGCAAGAAGTTCCTCTTCATTTGAGAATTTAAGTGTTGCTGGGCCTGTGATTCCTGGTTTGAGTGATAGAATTTCCCGTTCTTTCCCAACAAGTTTGTCGGCATAGCCTGGCATATCAGGCCTTGGACCCACAAAGCTCATTTCTCCTTTCAGAACATTCCATAATTCAGGCAATTCATCCAGCTTGTATTTTCGCAAAAAAGATCCCAATGGAGTAATACGGCTCTCTCCTTTCACGGAGATAGTACTTCCTCCATGTTTAACCCACATGGTCCTGAATTTATAAATAGTAAAGAGTCTGCCATGTTGCCCAACCCGCTTCTGTGTGAAGAGGACTGGACCTCCCGGCATTTTTAGTTTTATCAACATGGATGTAAGCAGGAACAGTGGACTAAGGAGCGTCAGTCCAAACATAGCCGCAACCAGGTCAAAAATACGTTTGTTATCCATCATAACTTCTTCACGTACACATTCGACAATTCATTGCCATGGACCCTGATCTGCATCACATGGTTGAAGCCATTCTTCAAATAGAATTTATTGGCACTTACCAGGGTCGATCCTGCTATGACTTTATATTCTCTTATGCCCAATTTCCTAATTTCGTTTTCCAGGGCCACAAGTAATTGTGAACCAATTCCAGATTTCTGGATTTTTGAATCAACGGCAATGGATAATAATTCTGCAGAAGGCAACTCTGATTCAGACTTACTTCGATGGGAGGATTTAAACGGTGCGGAAAGTGTTTCAATCGATTTTCGAAGCAATGCCGGATTCCGGAAAAACTGCAAGGATAATCTAAAAAAGTTCAATGGATTTGAAAGAATAAAACCAATCATCAACTTCTTTGTGTTTGGAGAGAACGAAACAAAGCCATCTATCCTCAATCCATCCATGGATACCAAAAGGATCCCTTGGTAAATGATCGTATCATACAGACCTGTCAAAAATTGCAACCCAAGAGATGACAGAAAGCTCGTTTTGAGCTCTTTAAAATGGATGAGGGCTACCCTTCTCGAATGTAATGAATTGGCTATAATAACCATTATTTAAGAAAAATTTATGACAAGTACCCAATAAATTTTTACCGTGAACTCACTCGAACAACTGGCAATAATCCTGGGCGATTTTGTCGGAGGTGCGATGACTCATCAGCCAAGCCTTGCCACGTTGTCCGATCTCATGGAGTTGCCCGGGACTCATTTTTGCATATTCATCAATTGCCTGCCTGAGCGCGGGGACATCGTTAACTGGGATAAACCGGCCACATTCCGCTTCGTTGACCATCGATTGATAACCGTTGTAGGAGGCGATTATCGGTTTGGCTGCCATCATGTAGTCGATGAGTTTATTCAAGGAAAGACCATACCTCCACACCTTTGAATCCTTGACGCTGAAATACAGAATCTGGCAGTGATTCAACACCGCATGAACCTGCGCTTTTCCAACTTTGGGAATAAAGGAAATATTGGACAACCCCTGCACCTTTGCCCTGTATGCCTCCAGTAAATCACCGTTGCCCAGCAACAGAAAGTGGACATGTTCGTCATCCCTCATGGCAATGGCACATTCCATAAGGGACTCCAGTGCATTCGAGAGCCCAATATTACCCGCATAGCCGACAATGAATTTACCTTTGGGAATATGAAGGGTCACATAATCCTCCGGCAAAGCCTCCAGGTTGTCATAAATGTCAGGATCGTATCCTGAAGGTAGGCAGACGCAATTCATGGGCCGGCCCATGACCGTTGCTACATGCTCGGCAAGATTGGGCATCGTTCCAACAATCACATCGGCATGTCTATAGCCAAACTTCTCAACGCAGGCCAATATCATGATACCTGGATTCCAGGAACTGAATCCGCCTTCCTCGATAATGGTCAAAGGCCAGATGTCTCTGACCTCGAAAATGAGCTTGCACCCATATTTTCGCTTGAGTAAAAAGCCGTTGAATACAGTGAGAAGTGACAACGACGAGACAATTATCACGTCGGGATGCGGCAACCCGTGTTTTGGCATCCACCAAAGCTTTAGTTCAAAATCAATCCAGCTAAGAATCCGCCGAAATGAATTGGCACGGCAATATTTGACATTGCGAATCCACCAGGTATCAATCCCGTCGATCACTTCATGGAAATATGTGCGGTCCCTGCGTGGAATCTTGACTAAGTGGTTTGAATCAGAAGAAATAATAATAGTCCGGTTCCCCAGAGTGGAAAAACCCTTTGCAAGGTAAAAATGGCGAGAGGCAAATCCATATTTAATAGGACTTGCATATTTCGAGATATACCAGATGGTCTTGTTCAAGAGAGTAACCCTATTAGAAGTTGTTAGAAAAGGTATATGAAAACACCCATTACGAGGTTAAGTTAAGTAAAAACAATGAACATTGAAGCAATGCAAATCGGAATAAGCATGTGCCCTCACTCGAACAACCGGCAATAATCCTGTGCGATTTTATCGGAGGAGCGATGACTAATCAGCCAGGCCTTACCACGTTGTCCGATCTCCTGGAGTTGCCCGGGACTCATTTTTGAATATTCCTCAATTACCTGCCTGAGCGCGGGGACATCGTTAACTGGGATAAACCGGCCACATTGTGCTTCGTTGATCATTGATTGATACCCGCTATATGAAGCGATTATCGGTTTGGCTGCCATCATGTAGTCGATGAGTTTATTCAACGAAAGACCATAACTCCACACCTTTGATTCCTTGACACTGAAATACAGAATCTGGCAGTGATTCAGTACCGCATTAACCTGTGCCTTTTCAACTTTGGGTAAAAAGGAAATATTGGATAACCCCTGCACCTGTGCCTTGTATGTTTCCAGTAAGTCGCCTTCACCCAACAACAAGAAATGGACACGTTTGTCATCCTTCATGGCAATGGCACAGTCAATCAGGGGCTCCAATGCATTGGAGAGCCCAATGGTGCCCGCATAACCGACAATGAATTTTCCTCTGGGAATATAATGGGTAGCATAACCCTCTGGCAAGGCCTTCAAGTTATCATAAATGTCAGGATCGTATCCTGAAGGTACGCAGACACAGTTCATGGGCCTGCCCATGACCGTTGTTACATGTTCGGTAAGGTTTGGCATCGTTCCAACAATCACATCAGCATGTCGATAGCCAAACTTCTCAACCCAGGTCAATATCATGACACCAGGATTCCAGGAGCTGAATCCGCCTACCTCGGTAATGGTCAATGGCCAGATGTCTCTAACCTCGAAAATGAGCTTGCATCCATATTTTCTCTTGAGTAAAAATCCGTTGAAGACCGTGAGAAGGGACAGTGACGAGACAATTACAACGTCGGGACGCGGCAACCCGTGCTTAGGCATCCACCAAAGTTTCAGTTCAAAATCAATCCAGCTAAGGATCCTCCGGAATGATTTGACGCCGTGATATTTGACAGTGCGAATCCACCAGGTATCAATCCCGTCGATCACTTCATGGTAATACGTGCGGTCCCGGCGTGGGATCTCGACTAAGTGGTTTGAATCAGAAGAAATGATAATTGTCCGGTACCCCAGGGCGGAAAAAACCTTAGAAAGGTAAAAATGGCGCGAAGCAAATCCATATTTGAGCGGACTAGCATATTTCGAGATAAACCAGATGCACTTACTTATGTCTTTCATGAATGAAGCTTCGGAATGGCGTTTACAACCGAAATAACCTGTTTAAAATCAAATCCAAGCGCGTCGAGATACCATTTTATGTTTGAATAACGCGGTGTATTCTCGATACTTACCAATTTTAAGGCCTCTTCCCTGGTAAGATCACCTTCGCGTATCTGATTGCTTCTGAATGTATCGTGTTCAGTAAAACCAGCAACAGTATAATATATGTAGTTATAAAATGCAGCAGTCCCATCACCAATACGCCAGGTCGTTATCGTATCAGCCGCCTTCTCCCAATTGTAATCAGCCAGAGTTTGATCTATCAACTTTTCATCCCAGCGCCAGTAATCAAAAATATGATAATAATCGCTTTTCTTGTTGAAACTCCGATAATACTCTCCAGAAAGTGTATCCCATAGCGATCTGTTAAAATATCCAGGGCTTGCAAGCATAGCATTGAAACGCAAATATTGATATCTCAGCTGCTTCATGGCGCCATGACTATAAACACGCTTTTCTTCGAAATCTGGTGGAACACCAAGAAAACCCGATTTAAAATGGGTAACCTCGAGTGGGTTGACTCCCCACAAATTGAGGCTTATGCCAGTCTGGGCTTTTATTGTTTCTACATGCCTGAAAAAATGCTTATCCCCGGCGGTAAGAATACTTATCATGCCGAGATGGGGCGATTTTAACCAAGCTCTCAGGTTCATTGCGATATTTTCACGTTTTTTGGATATATCAGCAGCAACAATAATATTTTCCACACCCAGTTTCGCGCACATCCTGCTGATGTTTCGCCGTCCCAAATCTGTCACCATCCCCCAATCATATGTGTACGCTATAGGCTTCATTTTTAACTCATTAACTACAAGATGCAACCCATAACAACTATCGCGGCCACCAGAAAACGGAACGATACAATCATTGTCATGCTGTCGACGATATTTTTCGACTAAAGCAAACAACTCTTCTTTTGCTTTTGGAATATTTCTTGGTTTATAGCTACGACAATAATTACAAACCCCCTCTGAGTCAAAACTAATGAAAGGCATTGTTTCAGGAAGTACGCATTTCGTACAGCGACGCAGGTTAATACTTCTATGCTCAAGAAGTTTTTCATCGGAAGCAGAAAATGATAAACCAGGAACTAGATTTTCAATTCTACTTGATTCTTCAGAAATTTCAACCGGATTTTTAGATAAGGGGATGTCAATAAAAACTGCATCTTTTATTTGCTTTATGCCAGTACAACCGATTTTGGATAAAGGATAACTTTCAGAAGCAAAAATCATACTTTGGTTTTTATTCCCCAGGTACAAACTTCCATTATTTGAGAAAAGACATAACTTTCCCAACTCCGGCAAAGCAATCGCACATGATACTACACCCTGGCACAACTCTAAAACTCTTTGCGGAAGCCCGGCCACATCAAGCCCATCCTCCATATATTCGGCGGCAATTGCCGCTATTACTTCAGTATCAATATCCTGTTCTCTTTTTTTCTTTAGTACATCCCAAACTGACTCATGATTTATAATAATGCCGTTATGTAAAACGCAGACATTATCTCTCACGACCGGTTGATTATCAGATAATCCGTTCGTAATCAGCCTGCTATGTCCAAGCACCAGTGTAGTGTGGCGTGGTTTAACTTGAGCAACAAGCCTGGTTATAGCTTTGTCAGAACGATGTACTTTATATTTTGAACCGTCATAGGTTATTAATCCAGAGGAATCCTTTCCCCTTTGTTGTGAATGGCGAACTAAAATTCTAAATTCTTTTTGGTTAACAAAGGAAGACGATATGATTCCAAATATTCCGCACATAATTCACTGTTCTGTTTATAAATAAATTGTACTGAGCGTCTTTTCACATCACTCAGGGGCCAACGACAATTGTCTATTCAATATTCCGTTGAGACCGTATATTTCGTGAGATGCCTTGGCCTTCAATCATATATTAAGCCAAAGACCAACATGCCTGATTGAAATCCGACCATTCAAATCGTTCCCGCAACCAGGAGATCAACCATGAATACCATGCCTGATGCTGTGGGAATAATGGCGAGAAGTAAATGTCGTGGAACAGAATTGTAAAATGAGTGATTCCCGACCGTTCTGCATCCATCAACATTCGTTCGGTCTCCATTTTGACTTTATCGATACCCACCGTTTCATTTTCCGGTAATAGACGAACTTCCATCAAGCAGACTGGAAATTCAAATATTCCATGCTTTACATACGGAGAACGAACTCCCTCTTCACTCGAGTCAAACTGATAACCGGCGGTCGCTTGAAGTAACAAGGTATTGTCGGCCCAGCGCAAATAGTGATTACGTACACCGAAAGCAGTGCCACCTGGCATCATTGACCGAAAAACATCGGCTTCCTCAGCAATGCCCTTTGAGTTGGTGTATTCTACTCCATGGACTCCAACTTCGACCCCTGCCTCCAGGAGCCTGGTAATCACTCTCCGAGCTGCATCATGGTCATACGACATGCCCAATCCACGTCGCATGCCTATAAAATATGTTGCACGCACCCCGAACTCCCTATCCATAATAAGCAATTCTTCAAGATGATTGAAAGGTGCTCCGATGAATGGTGCGCGAATTCGCCTCCACCAAAGATCTGCATTAATTGATCTGCCGGTCCAGTTTCGTGTGTGCCGTAAGATGTACTTTGGGATATAAGCATCATTTAGCCAATGCTCACTCCAGAACAAATGATCTACATCATGTGAAATAATGATCTTCATTGGTTTGGACTCATTGGGAACTATTCTGCATTATCAAAAACTAACATTTTGTTTGTTCTTAAAATACTTTTTTATAACTCTTGTGATTATAAATATTGGCATTCTGTAGATCCTATCCCATCTCCAGGCATTGCATACAAAACAAGCCGGGTTGCTACAAATATTAAATTTCGAGTCATTCCTTAATATTTGTTTCTCTATAGAATAAGCTTCCTTTGCAGGAACCAGTATAGAGTACGCATTACCTACTAATCCAGAACGAAGAATGCCAGCGGTTGTATAATAAGAATAGAATTTTGAATAGGAATTCGAACATAATCCTGGGTCCCTTCGCCTGAACAATTTTACTTCCCCATCAGCATTTTCATAATAACAAGAAAAAATAGAAGGAAAGATTAATTTCTTGGTCATTCCAAGGTCAAATTCTGCCAAATGTGCCGTTGTAAAACCCGGATTCGAATATACGCATCCTACCAACACCATCTTCCCTCCAAGTTCTATGATCTTCCTTAACGGTTCATAAGCAGGTGAATCTGGTCCATGATCGGTCGTTAAGAATTCGGCACTTTTTCCAATCGCCACAAAAGAACATGTTGGATGCCGGCTTCTCTTTGACCCAGGCAGCTTGAGCATCTTTTGAGGCAAAGCTCCCGCATAAGTAAGTGTGTCCACTTTGAAGGGTGTTTTCTTGTTAGGCCATAAAGAACATTTTGTGGAAGATAAAGCTATAATCGTCCCCTCCTCCCCGACTACAGAAGAAAGCGCGTCTATGAAAGTATTGGCGAAGTTAGGTACCCGTCCGGCACCTATGACAGCACCCAAATCTGCCCTTATAAACATAATATCACCGCAAGTAATGCCCAACGATTTAAAGTCAGCGATGAGATCGTCTTTAGTCATAATGCAAACATCAACAATAACGGAAATTCAATAAAGGGTTCCTCAATGAAGCCCTTATGGTTTGACTGATCTTCTACAGTTGTTAACAACTTGCAAAGTTAACAGTTTTGATATTCAGTGCGTTACGATTTAAAAGGCAGGTATTTTGTAATAATGTGGTGCCATTAACAAAAACAATAAAGTTATTAACAGATTGAATAACAGGCATATTATGTT
>Ga0268283_1001374_pt1 | contig 12043 bp, 9 predicted proteins | sample saktaG_13_FD_190140 | JGI IMG/M metagenome (GOLD analysis project Ga0268283, IMG submission 190140) | Saline water microbial communities from Sakinaw Lake, British Columbia, Canada - sak_2013_06_06_36m | ecosystem: Environmental > Aquatic > Non-marine Saline and Alkaline > Saline ... | reverse complement strand
CAAGATACCGCCTCGACAGCCTGACCACCATCGAATCCCTCGAAAGAAGCCAATCATTCTCAAATAACTCAGTAGTTTTTGTTTTTGGATTGCTGATATCATAGGTTTTTTACAAGGAAATCCTCGACTTCGGTCGAAAAAATTTCAAGACTTAATTTACCTGAGTTCGACGCCGTACCAAAATACTCCTGAAACAATACTTGGTATGAGCACAAGAGACATAACTAAAAACATGTATTCAAAAGATTTTTGAGGTATCCTGTATGGAGACTGGAGAGGTGGCTGAGCGGCCTAAAGCGGCGGTCTTGAAAACCGTTGAGGTCTAAACCTCCGGGGGTTCGAATCCCTCCCTCTCCGCACTCTTAATGTCCTATTCGGTTTGCTAATGATCCCAGAGCTTGGTACTTACGCTCTTATCCTTGGACTCTGCCTAGCAGTCATACAAGGTTTGTTTCCCTTGATAGGCGCAGGTCGATCTTTACATCGTTGGATGATGTTGGGCAGTTTAGCAGGCAGGGGACAGTTCGGATTCTTGTCCATTGCCATGTTCTGCTTGGCTTGGTCTTTCGCGCAAAACGATTTCACGGTGGAGTACGTTGCCCAAAACTCCAATCTTGCTCTGCCGATCCAATATCGGTTGTCCGCTGTCTGGGGAGGGCACGAGGGGTCCCTACTGTTGTGGGCTTTCCTTTTAGGTGTTTGGACTTTTGCAGTAAGCCTCTCTAGTAGGCAACTGCCTCTCGAGTTTCAAGCTAGAGTATTAGGCATCATGGGACTAGTAAGCGCAGGATTCTTAATGTTCCTATTGTTTACTTCTAACCCGTTTGCGCGTATCGCTCTTAGTGACTTGCCTCCGGGTTTTGAAGGTCGAGATCTTAACCCCCTGTTGCAAGATCCAGGATTGATCTTTCATCCGCCAATGTTGTACCTAGGCTACGTAGGTTTTGCGGTTGCCTTTTCATTTGCCATCGCCGCTCTGCTAGGTGGGAAGCTAGACGCTGCTTGGGCAAGGTGGTCTCGTCCTTGGACGTTGGTTGCTTGGATCTTTTTGACCCTCGGCATTTCCTTGGGTTCCTTTTGGGCATACTACGAATTGGGTTGGGGGGGTTGGTGGTTCTGGGATCCCGTTGAAAATGCTTCTTTTATGCCTTGGCTCGTGGGCACTGCTTTGCTCCACTCTTTAGCGGTCACGGAAAAACGAGGAGAGTTTCGCGGGTGGACGGTCTTGTTAGCAATCTTAGCGTTTTCATTGAGCCTGCTTGGCACTTTTTTAGTTCGTTCTGGGGTACTGACCTCAGTACATGCTTTTGCTTCTGATCCTCGTCGCGGGGTTTTTATATTAGTATTTTTGGCTGCGGTGGTAGGAAGTTCACTCCTGTTGTATGCCACTCGCGGTCAAGAGATTTCCAGAAATCGGGGGATTGGATTTTCTCTCCTTTCCCGAGAATCTGCTTTGTTAGCCCACAACCTGCTTATGGCCACTGCCACTGCTACGATCCTACTTGGAACGCTTTACCCTCTCCTACTGGATGCTTTAGGCCTTGGTAAAATCTCGGTAGGCCCTCCTTACTTTTCTACTGTTTTTGCACCTCTAATGGTTCCCGTGGTGTTCTTAATGGGAGTCGGCCCACATCTTCGGTGGTGTCAAAACTCTTTTCAGGAGCTTAGTCGGCTGCGTTGGAGTCTCCTGTTGGCAGTTGGTGTTTCGGTGGGTGGACCACTGTTGGCGGGGCACTGGACACCTTGGATCAGCATTGGACTGTTCTCGGCTTTTTGGGTGATTGCTGCTACTTTAGAAGCATTAGAATCTCGGATCCGTCATCTCGGCCGTTGGAATTTTTTAGAAGGTGTTAAGGCATTACCCCTCAGTGGGTGGGGAATGAGTCTGGCACACTTTGGCGTTGGTATTTTTATTGTGGGAGTCACCTTATCTGGGGGTTATAGTGAGGAAAGAGATGTTCGCCTAGAAATAGGAGGATCTATTTCCTTGCGTGGCTACCAGTTTCGATTTGAAGGTGTCCAAGAGGTGCCTGGCCCCAATTACACTGCACAACAAGGCACGGTCACCATCACTCGAAACAACAGTAGTTGGACATTGCATCCTCAAAAAAGGGTTTACCGTGCTCAGGGTATGCCCATGACAGAAGCCTCGATAGACTATGGTCTCTTTCGACATCTTTACACTTCATTAGGAGAACCAGTGGAAAACGGTGCTTGGAGCTTGCGTCTTTACGTCAAGCCTTTTATTGCTTGGATTTGGTTAGGCACTTTAGCCATGGCACTGGGTGCTGGTTTAGCTGCAGCAGATCGGCGTTATCGAGTGCAACATGATGCGTAGATTGATTCCACTCGGCATTTTTTTTGTGCTGTTGGTCTTACTAGGGATCGGCCTTCGGTTGGATCCAAGAGAGGTACCCTCCCCACTGATTGGAAAACCTGCGCCAGATTTTCACTTACCTACACTCAAAAATTCCGCCGTCTTTCTAAATCAAAAAGATTGGCTCGGCCAAGTGTATCTCCTCAATGTTTGGGCTTCTTGGTGTGTATCCTGTAAGCAGGAACATCCACTTTTGGTGAGTCTAGCACGTACAGGCAAAGTCGAATTGTATAGTATGAACTACAAAGATTCTCGTGAAGAAGCTCTGCATTGGCTAGATCGCTTTGGAAATCCTTATTTAGAGACGATTTTCGACGAGCAAGGACAAACAGGCATTGACTACGGTGTGTACGGTGTGCCAGAAAGCTATCTAATTGATAAAAAGGGTATTTTGCGCCACAAATATATTGGCCCACTGGATCAAGGAAAGATTGACGGGCACCTCCTACCGCTTGTTCACATCTTGGAAGGGGAGTGATCGCCCCACTGATGCTCATGACCCGTAACGAAAACTCCCCTGAAATTAAACAATACCTCCAAGAGCTGCGCCAGGAGTATCACACACTGGAAAAAACCATCGAGTGTCTCCGCGCCGACCCAGAATCGGATCAACTGTTATTCCACCGAAGCAAACGCCGCAAAGTAGAACTCAAAGCGGTTATTACTAAATTAGAAAGTCAGTTGATCCCAGATTTAGATGCCTGAGTCACACCAACGAGGTTACGTTTGAAAGATTGGCTACGTCCCTTTCTGATGGCCACTTTGGTGTCAAAGAACTGTCAGTGGTGTATTTATAGATGACGACCTTTTTCACCAAATCGACAGCACTGTGCGACGCCATTTTTTCCATGATGTGTGAACGATGTGCCTCTACTGTTTTTTCATTGATGTCCAAATCGGATGCAATGAGCTTGTTTCGTTTTCCCTCAACGATAGATTCTAAAACTTCCGATTCTCGGGGAGAAAGACTGGCCAGCCGATAGCTCACAACTTTTTGTTCTGCACGCAACTTGCGATCTCGAGTGTCACATTCGATTGCTTCGTTGATGCGCTGTAAAAGTACGTGGTCGTTAAAAGGTTTTTCTAAAAAGTCTATGGCACCGGCTTTCATAGCTTGCACTGCAGTCCTAACATCAGGGTGACCCGTGATGATGATGACTGGCAGAAGGATACTTCGTCCCACCATACGTCGATATAACTCAAGACCACTCATACCAGGCATCCGAATATCTAAAAGCACACAGCCTGCCTGTTCTGGTGTAACTTCATTTAAGAATGCTTGCCCAGAGGAAAATACTCGAAAAGGAAGTTGCACAGATTCCAGCAGTTCGCGCAGTGAATCTTGCATTCCGAAATCATCGTCTACTACAAATACAGTAGGGATAGTGGGTGAGTGTGTCATTGGAATTGACCTCGACAGTGTTTTATAGGAGTAGTCGGAAAAGCAGCATGCACGGTAATACCACGCTGGTGGTTCTGAGTTGCCCACAAACGGCCTCCATGGCCTTCAATAATCGCCCGACTCACGGCAAGTCGCAGTCGGACACTAGAGTGTTCTGTTGAGAATAAGGGAGAATGGATCAACTCTGAAATCTCTTTTCCAGTCCATAGTCCATTGTCGCGAATACAAACCTCTGCTTGATCTTGTACTCTAGCAAAAGTACATACGATCAAACGTGGAGAGAGAATAGGTTCTGGCCCCATAGATTCCAATGCACTCGAGATTAAATTCATTAACGCTTGAGTGATTTGAAGAGGATCTACTTGAATAGTAGGTAAATCTTTGTTTAATACTACTCTTAAATGTACACCCGGGATTCGAAGAACGTCCGATTTTGTTTGTTTGATTGCATCTAAAACCAGTGTGTTTAGGCTACTTTGTTCTCTTCCGGCAGGTTCGCGTCGTAGCAATGCACGCATTCGACGAATGACATCTGCGGCGCGCTGTGCTTGAATACCAATCTGAGTGCACAGATTTTCAGCAATCTCCGGAGCCAAACCACTTCCTTTAAGTCTCCGAATGCCACTGCTGGAATAATTGAGGATAGCAGCTAAGGGTTGGTTAATTTCATGGGCTAACCCACGTGCCATCTCTCCAAACACCAAAAATCGGTAAGCACCACTAAAATCTGTTTTCTTAGCTTCTATGGATTCTGTTTCTAAACAGGTGACTGTCAAAAGGTAGCGAAGTGGATTTATTAGCCGAGCTATCCGAAGTTCGACGGGCAGTCGAATACTCTGTGCTCCCAAAAGTTCAAAATCTAAGAGTTCTGGATGATGATCTTTGAGGAGTGACAAAGCAGAACGAAACATTTCTTGGTGATAAGGTGTGAGACAGGTACCAAAGTTTTGTCCGAGGAGGGTATTGGCTTCAAACCTAAGCAGACGCATGGCGGCTAGGTTGACGTCAAGAACCGTCCAATCGTTGCTTAGAATGAAACAACCAACTGGTAATTTCTCGAAAATTTCACGCATCGGCGAAGATCAAAAGTATCAACACGGGATACACCTACTAAGCGTACTACAATTCTGCTTTGAAGAGTACACTATGCGCAGAAGAAATTTTTTTTGAATTTTTATAAGAGTTGCTCTTATCGATGGCCGTAACACCCACTCTAGGAAAACCTGGTATTCACGTACCCAATTTGCTGACATGGCTCCGTATTGCGTTGATTCCAGCACTTATGATTGCGTACTACCTCCCTTGGGAACACTCACATCTTTTGGGATCGGCGCTATTTGCCCTAGGTGCTTTTACGGATTGGTTAGACGGATATTTAGCACGACGTTGGTCACAAACTTCTGCCTTTGGGGCATTTCTTGATCCAGTAGCCGATAAGCTCATGGTAGCAGTAGCGCTAGTGCTAATTGTCCAATACCACCCGACACCCTTTGTTGCTGTGCCCGCTGCGGTCATCATTGGTCGTGAGATTGCAATCTCTGCACTGCGTGAATGGATGGCGGCAGTTGGCGAGCAAACCCGTGTCCGAGTGTCTAATGTCGGAAAATTTAAGACCACTTTCCAGATGGCAGCTTTGGTATTGCTCCTCTACCATGAACCCGTGGTTGGCATTGTCACCTGGGAAGTGGGTTTGGTAATGCTGTACTTAGCTAGTCTCCTAACCCTTTGGTCGATGATAGTCTATTTGCGTGCTGCTTGGCCTACCCTGCGGGCAGATTAAAAGTTAGGGTTTAATGGCAGCAGGCATTCCATCAGACAACCGACCAATCGGACGTCCCAACCGCCAATCGTAGATAGAAGCATACGTTAAGATATTTCGGACGTAGCGGCGCGTCTCATCAAAGGGGATACTCTCTACCCAAACATCTGCAGACATTTTGTAGGACGGACGCCATTGTTTCACGCGACCAGGGCCAGCATTGTAGGCCGCAGCAGCCAAGGCTAGGCTACCTTGTTTTTGGACTAGACCCGCTAAAAAGCTACTGCCAAGACGAATGTTCCGATCGGGATCTAATAAGTCTGAATTTCTAAAAGAGACCTTTAGCTCTTTTGCCACTTGAGTTGCAGTCGTAGGCATGAGTTGCATCAGCCCCATGGCTCCGGCCGAAGAGCGAATGTCTGTCATAAAAACGCTTTCTTGCCGAATAATGGCATAGACCGCTGAGGGTGGCAGTCCTACTTCTGCTGCGTGTGTTTGCACTAAATCCCTATATTCCAAAGGAAAACGAAGGACTAGATCATCTTCTTCCGTACTTTTTCCAAGGGTTGCAATGACTCGATCTGGGAGGTTCCACTGAGCAGCCAAGCGGGCGATTGTTGCGAACTCGGTAGAATTGCTATTGCTAGGTAAAGCGGCCATCCATTCGCGTCGCCCATCCGTGGTGTACCCAAGCAAAAAAAACTCGTGAGCACGCACAAAATTTGGGTGGCGCTCTAGCCGAGAAAGTTCTTCCTCTCGTACTTCCAAAGGTCGATGGTTCAACACGTAAGAGTGACGGATTCGGTCGGCAGCCAAAAATCCGTGGTAGCCCCGATGGGTTGCAATGTCTTCGTAAATTTCTTGGGATCCGGGATTTCCAGTCTCTTCTAGTGCACGTGCTTCCCAAAAACGCCAGCGATCCGCTGACCTTTCCCAAGGTTTGAGTGCCCGCACGTGGCGCAGAACTGCCTGCCAATCTCCTAGCCATAATGCAGTTCTGATCTTTACTCGACGAACCTCAGCATCTGGATTCGGAACATGCTCTAAGAGTTCTAGTGCTCTGGGGTGTCGTTCCGCTGTCGCACGAAGGGCAATCGCCTTTGCCACTAGGGTGCGATCCCCAGCATCAAAAGAATAACGTTCCTTTAAGCGATCCCAACGCTCTAGTGCTGACGTAATATCACTTCTGCTCAAGCGAATAAGACCATGTCGGAGAATTTTTCTAACTCGTGGGCTATCTGAGAGCAACCTCGGATCATTGAACCCACTGCGAGGATCACGATGTACCCTAGACCACACACGAACCCAATCTCGCTCTTCCTCTGGAAGCCGGTCACCAATTTGTTCTGCTAGAGAAGGATTACCTGCCTCGAAAGCGGAAACCACTCGAGGCCATACCTCATTAGAAGTTGCTCCACCAGATTCTTGCCACACATCAAAGATGGTTTCACACTCTAACACTGTCGAATTTGGCTGGACCATCCAAAGCTTTTTTACTGCTTCGAGCCAAGTAACAGAAGGTTTAGGCTGAACTTGGGTAACATCATCTCTTGGTAAACGTGCTTGTGCTTCTAAGCAGCGCAACGCAATATCTTGAGTTTCTCGATAGTTATCTAAGAAATCAGACCAACGTCCTTCTTCCGCAAGATGTTTAAGCCAAGTAGCTCGAAGCGTCGTCGCAACGGGTAAGTCTCCATAGCGCGCAAGAAAAGAACGGATTTCTGGATCCGCAGCAGAATCTAGGCGATCTTTCAGGTCGTCGTAGACTAAGTATCCGTATAAAGGATACTCAGCAAGGTCAGCAAGCCGTTGATTAAAGAGTGTTAGATCCCCACGTGCCCGTGCTTCTCGTGCTTCCCGAAATCCAAATCGTTGTTGAGACAAATCTGCATTGACAGGCAAATACGAAGAAAATAAAAAGATGCTTAAAATTATTATTCTAGGAGAATACTTCATAAGTTCCTCGCGAGTAGCTAAAAATGCCAATAACGCCTCGCCTCCTCCCTCCATGAGTGAGGCTCAAGCGATATTCCCTTGCCAAGCCGAAGTTCTAAAGCACCTTGTTTAGTGGTATCGTAGGATTGTGCACCAATACTAGAATAGCGATCCACTATATTTTGCCTAGGGAAGCCAAAACGGTTTTGGTAACCGGTAGAATACACTACCAATTTTGGTGCCACAGCGGCTACGAATGCAGTGCTGGACGATCCACTACTGCCATGGTGTGGAGCAATTAAAACGGTGGTAGGTAAATTTTCTGGTGTTTCTCTCACAAGCTCTGTTTCTGCAGGACGTTGGATATCTCCTGGTAGAATTAGAGAACCCCCAGGCCACTCAACCCGAAGGACACAACTACCATTGTTACCTGACCAACTGCTTCCGACTGCGGGGTGAATAACTCGGAAATCTATACCATCCCAATGCCAAGAAGTGCCACGTATGCAAGGCTCTCCTCCTGGCGCAGATCCCAATACCCTAACCACCTGAAACTCTGCGAGCAGAGAAGCTGCTCCTCCACGGTGATCGTCATCGCCGTGGCTTACCATCAGTACGTCTAAAGTTCGGATCCCCTCATGGCGCAAGTAAGGAGCAACTATTCGTCCTCCTGCATCCTGCCCGTTGCCGTAGCTTGGGCCTGTGTCATATACCAACGTATGTGAAGAGGTGCGTACTACTGTGCTCAGTCCTTGGCCTACGTCTAAAACAGTTAGGCAGGCTTCTCCGACTGCTGGGCGTTTTTGCGGCAATAAAAAAAGAGGTGCCATGCCCAGGCAACCAAGCCAACGGGCAGGGACTCCTCGTGGAGCAAGAAGCAAAATAGCTCCGAGCGTACCGGTCACGATCGCCCACTTGGGAGGTGCGGCAAGTCCCCAATCGCTACTAGGCAAAGTGGCAAAAAATCCTAAAATGGGCAATAGCCCCATGAGCAAATAATTTGCAGCGGATAGCAGTAGGGTACCTGCGGTAGGGAACCAGGGCAAAAGCAGAGTACCTCCGAGTACCACGGGTACTGTCCCGATTTCTAACCATGGGATGGCAATTAAATTTGCCAACGGAGAGTAAATAGCCACACGGTCGAAAAAAGACAACAAAAGAGGCAATAGACCTATTGTAACTGCCCACTGAACACGTACAAATGTGCGCAAATGAGAAGGAGAATCAGCACCGCTATGGGCAACGGTGTATAAAATAAAAAAAACAGCCCCGAAGGACAACCAAAATCCAGGTGCCACTACTGCTAATGGATCCCAAAGCAAAACAGCAAACAAGGCAAGGCGAAGCGTACGCATTGGTCGTAGAACACGGTTCATGAGCATTGCACCCATGGCTACCGTAACCATAATGGCGGCACGTTGGGTAGAAAGAGGAAGACCGGCCAAGGCTGCATATCCTAAAGCAGCCAGAATAGCGGCAACGGCTCCAGCACGTGGCGCAGGTATTCGAAGTACCACTGTCCCGAGCCAAGACCATAACTTACGAACAATCCAATAGGCCAACCCTGCCACGAGGGCAATATGGGAACCAGAGATCGCCAATAGGTGAATTGTGCCGGTTTTTGTCAACACATCCCATTGTCCGCGTGGGACAGCTGAGGTTTCGCCAACTGCCAAACCTTGCAGTAGTCCCAAATAGGGGCTGTCAGGAAGAGCCTTGCTAATAGCTTCCACTAGAATTTGGCGAGCACGGTTTACTGAATAAGACCAATGACTAGCATCTAATCGTTCTGCAAGCAACTTAGGTTTTACAGTGCCCAATGCTTGAATATGATTTTCAAACCACCAAGTTTCTTGGTCGAATCCACCTGGATTCATCAAACCATGAGGTCGTTTGAGGCGCACGGCCAATCGCCATCGTTCACCGACGATTAAATGTGGAGGGAACTCGTACCAAGATAAGCGCAATCCTCGTTTCCAAGGTTGTGTTTCGCCTTCTCCAGAAATAGAAGAGGAATCAAAATCGAATTCTACACCTCGGCGAAGAGATTTTGGAATGGAGGAGATTCTACCTTCTATTGTCCAATTTTTTCCTTCCCAAAAGGCAGGTAACTGTTCGGAAAGTTTCTGATATCCAAAGAACCAACCCCAAAGAAAACCGGCGACACACCAAGCGACAATTTTTGCTGGTTTCGTTAGAAAATCTTGGCTACATCCTGAAGGAAGACAGTGACTTACAAAACGCGGTAGAACAAGGAAGACCCCAAAAATACCCACCCAGGATTTCGGAAAACTAGAAAATTGTTGTAACCACCAATCCCCCAACAGAAAAGCAATGGCTGACACCTGTTGGGGTTATCTCTAAAAAGGGTTCCACGAAGGGGCACGAGAAAATCGGACGTAACCGACGTTGATTCCTGCACGTAATCCCATGCCTAGACGAATGGATACTAAAACAATATCATTGCTTTCGAGGTAGGTAGCACTGGCACCCCCATAATAAAACAAATTGCTCTCTGCTCCTGGAAAGCCCCGAAAAATATTGTCCGCGTCTAATAAATTATAAACCAGAATAAAAACTTTGGAACAATTAATCCCTTGGTCAAAACCAATAGAAGGCCCACGCCAGAATACCATTCTTTCCTCTTCGGAACCATGAATGCGTAACACGCCATCTCCGTAGCGTACTCCAACGCTCATGGCTAAACTAAACTCCTGGCCTTTGATATAGGCATCTGGTTTGCCTTGCGTTTTGAATACTTCTTCTAATGCTTTGGCAAGTCCTTCGGAAGCTTCTCCAAAAAGTGTTGCGGCTTCCTGTTCAATGGTCCTGGGTTCGTAACCAGATTCAGCACGAACGACCATCATGGGAATACAGGAAAGAATCCAAAAAACAGTAAAAATTCGAGTTCTCATGGCTTTTCCCTTAAATGATTTACTCCACTTGCGCTTGCACCTTTTCTAAAAGTTCTACAATCTTTTCTGAAATTTCCTCTACTTTGGCATATTCAGCCTCAGCGGCTTGGGTTTTGCCTTCTTCTTTCAAACGCAAAATCTCTTGGATAGTGGCATGCAATTCAGTGTGAGGAGGTTCTATTTCACGCATCTCCGAAATGTGCCGGTACTTCTCCATCCCTTCTGAATAGTACCATTTGCCAAGCTGACAATGGCGGTGAGAGACTGCTTGATCTTTAGTAAGTGGCCCAGTGCCGTTCAAAAACGATCGTAACCGAGTCTTCCAAGCCAAATGTGCCGATTTAGCAGCATTGAAATCAAAACGGTTCTGAATGTTGTTGCTGTATTGGGTGGTTAGTTGGCGAACCATTTCAGAAAAAGCATACATCTCGCGGCTGGCAAATTCAGTTTGTTGTGCCGTGTCTTGGGACAACATAGAAATGTTGTTGATATTGCGATTGATCTCTTCTGCTACGGCACTCTGTTGCTCCGTGGCAGTAGCGATCTGAATGTTAAGGTCATTGAGGGTAGCTACGGCTACTCGAATCTCGGCAAGAGCCTCCCCCGCTCGTGCTGCTTGCTCCATGCCTGCTTCCGCAGTCTGTTTCCCCTGTGCCATGGCAACCACTGCTTGCCTCGCGCCTTTCTGAAGACGAGAGATCAACTCTTGAATTTCCCGAGTAGATTGTTGAGTGCGCGAAGCTAGTGTTCTTACTTCATTGGCGACCACCGCAAAACCTCGTCCTTGTTCGCCAGCACGTGCTGCTTCGATAGCAGCGTTGAGTGCTAAGAGATTCGTTTGGTCTGCGATCCCTCGAATCACCTCTAAGACCTTCCCAATGTTGGCACTTTCTTGTTCTAATTGGTGAATTACTCTTGAAGCACCCTCTACCTCCTTGGCTAATGTACGAATAGCAGCAATGGTGTCTTGGACAATGCGTTCTCCCCGATCCGCTTGCTGATTAGCTTGTTGGGTAGCATCTGCAGCAGAACCTGTATTGTGGGCTACTGCCTGCACACTGCTAGACATTTCATTGGTGGCACTCGCTACTTGCTCGATTTCCGCATGCTGGTGGCTATTTTTTTGGTTGGTTTCCTCAATTTTTGAAGAAATTACGTTGGCTTGTGAAGAGAGCTGCATCGTAGTTTCGGCGATACTTCGCAAGATGTTATAAAACTTCGCAATCATTTGATTGATAATTGCAGCCGTAGTACCTAACTCATCATCGGAAGAAATGTTAATCCGGTGTCTTAAATCTGCGGTTTGTTCAATGAGCAGCATTGTTTCTTGGAGATGGTGTAATGGTTTTAGGATAATCTTGCGCAGTAACCATCGAACCAATACAACTCCCATACCCAACAGGAATACCGACAAACCAATAATAACCCTATTTTCTCGTGCAAAGACCGTGTCGTACCCACGGAGAGAGTAGGTAACCCGGACAGCTCCGAGGGTTTTCCCACTGGTTCCAACATGACAGGTAGTACAGTTGGTACCCCGAGTGTTTGAGGAAGAGACCATTGGGAGCAAGATAGTCATGCGGCGGCCAGAAAGACCAGTACTCAAATGCACTTGCGTTTCCCCCGCGAGTGCACGTCGATCCCACTCGTCCTGT
>Ga0268283_1001373_pt1 | contig 12053 bp, 6 predicted proteins | sample saktaG_13_FD_190140 | JGI IMG/M metagenome (GOLD analysis project Ga0268283, IMG submission 190140) | Saline water microbial communities from Sakinaw Lake, British Columbia, Canada - sak_2013_06_06_36m | ecosystem: Environmental > Aquatic > Non-marine Saline and Alkaline > Saline ... | reverse complement strand
GTGTGGGTGATATGCCATTAAACTCTCCTTCGTGGCTGCCCTTCATCCGGGCCCGGACTACAACCCTGTTGCCTTCAGAAGTCAGCTCATCGGCAAACATTTCGTATTTGGGAAATACTGAGTCGAAGAAAAGAATATGCCCTAAAAGTTCTTCATCAGTCATATATTGCTCCATTATTTCCCTTGTTTTGGTTTCTCCACTCAGTTCATTCAGGTAGCGAATGATAAACTCTTTGTTTTGTCGTTGCTGTTCCATGGTCGTTTTTTTTCTGACAAAGTTACATGCAGAAATATAGATGTGTTAGTCCGTTTATTGCAATCTTTTATTCATTTGTTGCAGTATTGTTGCTTCGGCGGAAAACGGAAGGTAAAATCCCGTACTGTTTCTGAAAAATATGTGTAAAATGACTCAACGTCTGGAACCCTGTTTTGAAGACAACTTCACCAACCGTAAGATCTGTCGTTTCAAGCAGTTCCTTAGCTTTTTGAAGCCGCATGATTTTAATATAATTGGCAGGCGCCTGCCTAACAAGTGATTTCAACCGGCGAAACAATTGTGTCCGGCTCAGCGACATGGCTTTGCACAGCGCATCGGTGTCGAAATTTTCATCTTCCAGGTTCACTTTTATTAGCGCATTTATCCGTTGCATAAAAGCGGCTTCCTTTGGTCTGCTTTGCTCAAGGGTTGCCATGTGTTTTTCTGACTCTGAAAAATGCGATCGCAGGCGTTTTTGGATTTCCGCATAAAATTGAGGAAGGTTGATAGATGTATTTGTCTTGATTGACTGATCCGGATTTGCGGGATTCTGTTGTAAAGGAAGAACCAGGCGGTATAATGTTCCGTTTGATGTAGGATACACATCGAAATGATATACATTTTGCACAATAATCTCAGTCATCAGTACCAGGTTAATGCCGGTATTTTCTATCTCAGCGTACAAATTTTTATTTTCAGAACAATAAAGTAAACGTACTTCAATCTGGCTTTTGGGAGGAACAAGGTTTATAATGCCACAAATAAGCTGAACAAGGGATTGTGAAAGTAAAAAAGGCTGGTAGTCTAGTACCTGTTTTTTGATGCCTGATGCGAATGAAATTTGTACCTCATTAGCCTGGGCATAAGGTTGCAAACTTTGAGTGATGCTTTTAATGAATGGTATGATATCGGCTTCGGAAGGATAAATCATGTTTTTCTCCTTTTGAAAGATTTATAACAATTAGTCGTTATTTAATATCAGTAATTATCAGATGCTTAATTTAGTATCAATGTCTCTTTTGATTTATAAATGGATGGACTTATTTTAGTCTTCCGGATAAGGAATAGTAATGTGCGCCAGTTTCATTCATGTTCTATCCAAATCATTTACTGATAACCATGCAACGTTATCAATTCCCTGCACAACCTGATAGCTTTCAACTTTAACCAGCATGAGAGCACAATCAGATTCCTTAGTAAAGTTCAGGAGTTCAGGATATTTATACAAATGTGCCTGCAAAACGGTATCATTTGCTGAGATATTAATTTCCTCAACTACTCCATAAGCAGTTATTACGAAACCATTCTGAATTCCTGGCTTTTCTTCATTTTTACCTTCAATAAGAACTGCAACCTTAGCGTTTTTTGTCAGGTTCCTGAACTTGCGGGTGTTTCGATATGTGGCAAAGATAAGTTGCCGGAAACCCTTAAAAGGTGTAATAGCTATCAGACTGGCGTGTGGCTGCCCTTCACCTTCAGTAGCGAGAACAGCCAACCGGTTAGACTGAAGAGCTTCCGCAACATATTCCCTGATTGGTTTCAGATTGCTCATAAATTAGTATAATTGAATAAATCGATTTATTCCTGCTAATGCGCATTTTCTGATGAATAATGTAATAGCCAGACCTTTGAAATATTCATTTCTGCTAAATTACAATTAAATAATCAAATAATTAAATATGAATAATGTAAAATGAACAACACAAAATATCCGCACTACTTCTCAGTAGCTGGCGTATTCACTATTTTCGATTCCACTATTTTCTATTAACTGAGAAAAATACTATTGATCATTATCAGTATAAACCCTGTTTTCTTGTTCCGCAACCCGTATAAAAGTTGTGCGTTTTGTGAGTTCTTTTAATTGCGAAGCGCCGACATAAGTGCAGGTACTTCGTATGCCACCCAATATATCCAATAACGTATTTTCGACCTGTCCGCGGTATGGCACTTCCACGGTTTTACCTTCGCTTGCACGATAATCGGCCACTCCGCCGGCATGTTTATCCATAGCGGTTGTTGAACTCATTCCATAAAACTGTTTTACCATTTTGCCCTGCTTTTCAATAAGTTCACCACCACTTTCGTCGTGTCCTGCGAGCATGCCGCCTAGCATCACAAAGTCGGCACCTGCCCCGAAAGCTTTCGCCACATCGCCGGGAGTGCTGCATCCGCCGTCACTGATTATCTGTCCACCAAGCCCGTGAGCAGCATCGGCACATTCAATAATGGCAGAAAGCTGAGGATAGCCGACACCGGTTTTAACGCGAGTGGTGCAGACCGAGCCAGGTCCGATTCCTACTTTAATAATATCAGCACCAGCCAATAAAAGTTCTTCGACCATTTCACCAGTTACCACGTTACCTGCAATAATCACTTTATCGTGAAATTTAGTCCGTGTTTTCTTAACAAAAGCAACAAAATGTTCTGAATAGCCATTGGCCACATCTATGCAAATAAATCTAAGCTGTGGATTGGCACTTATAACCCCGACAATTTTTTCCAGGTCATGCGATCCTGTTCCGGAACTTACTGCAATAAAATTCTCAATTCCTTTTGGCGCCATTGCCATAAAATTACTCCATTCATCCAAAGAATAGTGTTTATGAATAGCAGTAAACAGCTTCTTGTCGTATAAGGCGAGTGCCATTTCGAAAGTGCCGACCGTATCCATATTAGCTGCCATCACAGGGACTCCGGTCCATTCGGTATTGGTATGTTTCAACCTGAAAGTGCGTTCGAGCCTTACCTGCGATCTGCTGCTCAGTGTGGAGCGCTTGGGCCTGAACATTACATCTTTAAAACCTAACTTTATGTCGTATTCTATTCGCATTTGCTTATTGATTTTAAGTGGTAAAGGTAAGTTTTTTAAGGTTGAAAGTGAAAGATAACTGGCAAAGCGCATAATTTAATACGTATGAAAAATGCTTGTCATTAATAAACTCCACAAGCTTCTACAGGAAAGGGTTTGCAGTCTCTGGTCAGCTCAAAATTCAAATTGTAACACTTTTACTAAAAAGGAAGTTGTCATCGTTTTGATATTACTTCCCATCTCAACTTTTTCTTCTACTTTTACCTCAAAAATATTCTTATGGTAAAACACATTATCCTGGCTTCAATCTTCATCAATTGCCTTATTGGTTATACCGCTGTATTGGCCTGTACCAATTTTATAATAACTAAGGGTGCAAGCAGCGACCGCTCAGTTATGATTACCTATGCAGCCGATTCGCATACCCGTTATGGTGCGCTTGCTTTTTACCCCGCTGCCGATCATAAACCCGGCGATTTGTGCGAAGTGTACCATTACGAAAACGGCAAATTGCTCGGCACTATTCCCGAAGTGCCTCATACGTATTCGGTTGTTCAGTTTATGAACGAGTACCAGGTTGCAATTGGAGAAACCACTTTTGGTGGCCTCGATTCACTGAGTCGTCAGCCCGGTGCTTTCCTGGATTATGGTTCATTGATGAAAATTGGTTTGCAGCGTTCGAAATCTGCCCGCGAAATGATTAAAGTAATTACCGGCCTGGTTGAAGAATATGGATATGCTTCTGGTGGTGAATCATTCTCCATTTCAGATGCCAACGAAGCCTGGATTATGGAAATAATTGGCAAAGGCAAATACGAAAAAGGAGCCGTATGGGTTGCCCGGTTAATCCCCGATGGATATGTGAGCGGGCATGCCAACCAGGCAAGAATTACGACTTTCCCATTTCAGAAGTCAAACAATTGGACCGATCCAAAACAAACAGTCTATCATTCTGCTGATGTGATTAGTTTTGCAAAGAAATACGGTTTTTATAAGGGAACAGATGAATCATTCAGTTTCTCTGATATTTTCAACCCATTAAACTTTGGCGGTGCCCGATTCTGCGATGCCAGGGTATGGTCATTATTCAGGAAAATTAACAAGAACATTCGCGAAAATGCGGTTTACACAAATTATGTCCGGGGACAGTTTTCGCATAATTCGGTTTTCCCTGATGGGAACAATAATTCAAATGGCTTTGTGTCGAACAGGCTGCCATTATGGGTAAAACCCGATTCTCCGCTTACACTTCAGCAAGTGAAGGATGCCATGCGCGATCATTACGAAGATACTCCGCTGGATATGCGCAACGATCCCGGTGCCGGGCCGTATAAACTGCCTTACCGCTGGCGCCCTATGGAATTTGTTGTGGATAGTGTGATGTACCTTAACGAAAGAGCTGTTTCCACCCAGCAAACCGGTTATAGTTTTGTAGCTCAGTCGCGCAGTTGGTTGCCCGATTCTTTTGGAGGTATTTTCTGGTTTGGAGTTGATGATGCCGATGGCTGTGTATATGCACCGATGTATTGCGGAATAACCAAAGTTCCGGAAAGTTATGCAGTTGGAAATGGTTCCATGATTACCTGGTCTGAAACTTCCGCCTACTGGACATTTACAATGGTGAATAATTGGGCTTACACTCGTTACAACCTGATACATCCCGAAATCGAGAAATATCAGCAGCAACTCGAAACCCAATTTGCTGCAGAAGTTAATGTTGTTGATAAACAAGCCATGGAACTCGTTACTATTGACCCTTCCAAAGCCCGCGAATATGTTACCGGCTATTCTGTTTTTACCGGGAATAAACTGGTCAGCGATTGGAAAACATTCTTCCAGTACCTTTTTATGAAGTATATTGACGGCAATGTTAAGAATTCCGAAGGGCGCAAATTACTGGATAACGGGAATGGTAAAAACATTCCTAAAGCGCCTTCGCAACCAGGTTATGGCATAGATTGGGAACGGATAATGATACAGGGAACCGGCGACCGGTTGATAGTGCCAGGTAAAGAGTAGGATTCGGAATTGCAGTTTTCAGATAATCAGATATCGTAAGCTCAAACAACGATTATTTCGAAAACTTGTTTTTTTTCAATTGGGTTTTGTTAGTTTTAATCGTGATCGCTTTAAATTAAAATTACTGGCTTACAGAAAAAATATTAAAGTAAATTCAAAGTATTTGAAAATACAAACTGCTATAATAAAACACATTATGAACAAATTATTTTTAGTAACATCCATAGTGATTTTGACAATCAATGTGTTAGCTCAAAAAAACGGTTCCGTTCCTTCCAAATTGTTCTGGAAGGAGGATTTTTCTTCAGGAAAACTCCCGGATGGTTGGATTAACAAGGCACTGAACGACAGCAGCATCCTGTGGGATTGTACCAACCAGCCATTCCCGGGATCCTACGGCCGCGACCAACAGGCACCTCCTGTGGCTTCCAAAAGCGGAGGATTCCATATGCAATATGGCGCTGGTGCCAGGGTTGAGAAAGCCTATCGCAAATGGGAAAAAGCTGACATTTGGCCGGATGCTTATTTTCAGACTTCTGCTATCGATTGCTCAAAAAAAGGTTCGGTGGTTCTTAAGTTTCAGCAGAATTTCGTGTGGAACGACTGGGGGAAACTGCGAAACGATGGTGGATTATATGTTTGCGTTTCATCTAATGGGCTAGATTGGAAGGAGTATGAAGTCCGAAATGGAATTGCTTCCGAAGCTGATTGCCCCAACCCAATGAATGTTGAACTTAATATTACGTCAGTAGCTGCTTACCAGCCTGTTGTATACCTCCGTTTCCAATGGAGAGGTGTATACGCATGGTATTGGATGGTTGATGATATTGAACTTTCCGAAGCGCTTGATGTCGATCTGGCTGCATCGGCACTGGTTTCGCATCCGCAGTCCGGGAATACATTTACCAAAGCGGATGTTTTTAAATTCAATGTTGTTAACCTGGGTTCGGGCCCTGTAAAAAAGCCATTTGATTGTTACCTGGAGATTGACAACAGGCCGGCTCTTAAAGTCACAGTTCCTTTCACTGAAAAAAGTTTCCTGCAAATTGTCGACACTACTGTTGTTGCTTTTCCGCCAGCCAATCTTATCGATTATGGGATTCATAAAATTCGGTTTTATACTTCGCTACCGGAAGATAACCGCAAGCAGAACGATACACTCTCCATGGAGTTGTACTCAAAGGCATATGAATTGGGCATTGTTACCGGTTTTCGCAAACTGGGTGATAAATTTGTTTTCGATTGCAACAATGCGAAAGTGGAGGTGAGTTTTTGCCGTGAAGATATTTTCAGGATACAAATGTCGTACAATGGCGAATTTACAAACCCTGCAGGCAATGATATTGTTATAAATCCTCTTAGCGAAAACGTAAATGTAAAATTTACAAATGAAGGCGGTTACTACCTGATGGCAACTTCAAAAGTTGCACTGAGAGCGTATTTGCACCCGTTACGCTTCGCTATGTACAAACCGGATAATAAAACACTGGTTTGGGAAGAGAAAAAGAGTCTGACTTATGGAAAAGAAACGGTTCAATACCTTTCACGTGGCGCAAATGAATATTTCTATGGCGGCGGAATGCAGAACGGAAGGTTTTCTCACAGGGACAAAACTATTTTAATGCGAATCGACTGGAACTGGGAAGATGGCGGTGCTCCGAATCCGGCGCCGTTTTATATGAGCACCAATGGATATGGTGCTTTAAGGAATACGTATTCGCCGGGCGAATATGCGTTTAACGACGTAGTAAAGCTTTTACATTCTGAAGCTCGTTTCGATTGCTATTATTTTGCCGGCGAGTCACTAAAAGATATTCTGAATGCCTATACGGATGTTACCGGAAAGCCGTTTCTGCCCCCGCGATGGGCGCTGGGAATGGGCGATGCAAACTGCTACAACCGCGGCGCGACAAAAGGAAAAAATACCACCGGTTACAACGGCACAACGCCGGATGTTATCCCGTTGATTGCTGATAAATATATTGAAAATAATATGCCTCGCGGCTGGATCTTACCAAACGACGGATATGGCTGTGGTTACACAAAACTAGATTCAGTTATTGCTGAATTGCGGAAAAGAGGTTTTCATACCGGCCTTTGGACCGAAAACGGCGTTGAGAAAATAGCGCGTGAAGTTGGCGAATATGGTAGTCGTCTTTGTAAACTTGATGTTGCCTGGGTCGGTGAAGGGTATAAATTCGCAATTGATGGCTGCAAGTCTGCATATAACGGGATTGAGAACAGTAGTGATGCACGAGGTTTTGTTTGGTCTGTTTGTGGCTGGGCGGGGTCACATCGCAACACCGTGATGTGGACCGGCGACCAGAAAGGAACCTGGGATTATATCCGCTGGCATATTCCTACGGTAATTGGCTCAGGGCTTTCGGCCCAGAATTGTGCCACAGGTGATGTGGATGGTATTTTTGGCGGAAGCGATAAAACGTTTACCCGCGACCTGCAATGGAAATGTTTTACACCTGTCTTTATGTCAATGTCGGGATGGGCGCCAAAGGATAAACAGCCCTATGTTTACGGCGAACCCTATACCTCCATCAACCGGAAATACCTGGATTTGAAACTGCGGCTCACGCCTTATATGTATACGTTGTGCAACGAAGCATACGAAACCGGAACGCCGGCTGTACGTGCCGTTGTACTTGAATACCCTCATGATCCGGTTGCCACGGGAACTGCAACACAGTATGAATTTCTGCTTGGTAAAAATTTCCTGGTGGCCCCTGTTTACAGCGATACAAATGTTCGGGATACTATTTATTTCCCCGAAGGCAAATGGTTCGATTACTGGGATGGCACGGTTTTTCCAGGGAAAACAACCGTAAACGGATACGCTGCGCCTCTTGATAAACTTCCGATTTTCGTTAAAGCTGGCTCTGTTATACCTATGTACCAGCAAATGAAATATGACAACCAACGACCGGCTGATACGCTTACACTCGATATTTATCCCGGTCCTTATGCATCTTTTGAAATGTTCGAGGATGAAGGCTCAAACCGCGATTACAGGCAGGGCAAATTTGCTAAAACCCGATTTGAAGCAGTTTCAGATGTTGATGGTACCAGAATCAATGAAATATTTGTTTCAGCAGCCAAAGGCGATTTTATTGGACGGATCCTCAACAGGACTTATATTTTCCAGATTCATGGTTCTGTTTTACCTAAGAGTCTCACTGTGTTGGGAGTCAAACTGAAGAAATACAAAAAAGCTGAAGATTTCAATAAGGTAGCTGCGGGATGGTACTTTGACCCGACTGATAAAAATGGATTGATTTTAATCAAAACAGCAAAATTATCTACGGATAAAGAAGTGTCAGTTAAGTTGACTTATTAACGAATGAAGATCGTCAAATAAAACCTGTTTTAGTATTTAAATTAACAATGACAATGATGTAGTTGTTAATTGATTTGTAAATTTGGATTATCATTAAAATCTGTAAGCAATGAAAATAATCTTCCTTTTTTCAATCTTCTTTTTTTTAATTGCCGGTATTTTCGCCCAAAATGCAATTATCCAGGAGAAACCTCAATTATTGAATTCCTACCCTTATTCCGATCCTGATCCAGTGGCATTGCCAGGCCGGATTTATCCTTATTTCCGATTCGACGGATATACCGCAGAGGGCAGAAAAATGGAATGGAATATGGTTGAGATGGAAAATCCATACATTAAGATTTATGTTTCACCCCAGGTAGGAGGGAAGGTTTGGGGCGCTATTGAGAAAAGTACCGGTAAAGAGTTTTTGTATTTTAATCACGCCGCAAAATTTCGCGATGTTGCCATGCGTGGAGCCTGGACTTCTGGTGGTGTGGAATTTAACTTTGGACTTATCGGGCATGCTCCGTCATGTTCTTCACCGGTGGATTATCTGACTCGTACAAATGCCGACGGAAGCACAAGTTGTTTTGTTGGAAGTACCGACCTACCTTCAGGCACACGCTGGCGCGTAGAAATTAATATGCCCAAAGACAAAGCCTATTTCACAACGCGTTCATTCTGGTATAATCCGACCAGTCTTGAACAATCTTATTACCATTGGACCAATGCAGGGATAAAAGTTGCAGGAAATCTCGAATACGCATATCCGGGCCAGTATTATCTGGGGCATGATGGTTCCAACAGTCCATGGCCGATAAATAAGGAAGGCCGCGATCTTTCATTTTATGAAAACAATAATTTCGAAGGATACAAATCATACCATGTTTTTGGTGAGTATACCGGATTTTACGGCGGATACTGGCATGATGATGAATTTGGAACCGGCCATTATGCAGCGTACGACGAAAAGCCCGGCAAAAAACTTTGGATATGGGGTTTATCCAGGCAAGGTATGATATGGGAAAACCTCCTTACCGATACCGATGGACAATATACAGAAATCCAGTCGGGACGGCTTTTTAACCAGGAAGCTACCAATAGCACACTAACTCCTTTCAAGCATCGCGCTTTTATTCCAGGAGGTACCGATACATGGACAGAGTATTGGTTTCCTGTAAAAGGCACCAAAGGACTAAAATATGGAACGCCCGACGGTTCTATAAACCTGGAAACCAAAGGTGATAAAATCCTTTTGTGGTATTGCCCTCTGGCCGCAACCAACGAACAACTTAAGGTTTTTCAGGATGATAAACTGATCTGGGAGAAACAACTTGCACTTGCACCTATGCAGCTTTTAACTGATTCTATTGTATTTAATGGAAATGCTGAGAAATTGAAAGTCGTTTTAGGAGAAAATAATGTAATTTACAATTCCGACCGTAATGAATTAAAAATGAGCCGGCCGGTGGAAATGCCCTCCGACTTCGACTGGAATTCAATTTATGGATTATACCTTCAGGGAAAAGAATGGGACAAACAACGCTTATGGAAAGATGCAGCTGGTAGCTATGCTAAATGCCTTGAAAAAGATCCCAACTATCTTCCAGCGCTAACCGCTATGGCTAACTTGTCCATCCGCAGTGCAGAATTTGAAAAGGCACTGAAGTACGCATTCAAGGCATTATCAATAGATACGTATGACCCCGCAGCGAATTTCGCTTATGGAGTTGCAAATGCAAGATTAAAGAAATATACCGATGCTGTCGATGGGTTCTCGATTGCATCAGCATCCATTGAATACAGGGCTGCTTCGTATATTGAGCTTTCAAAGCTTTCTATGTTGCAGAAACAATACAAGCAGGCAAAGAATTATGCTTCGAAAGCTGCTGAAACAAATCCGCTGGAAGTTACAGCTATTGAATTACTGGCAACTCTTGCCAGGATCGAAGGTAATAAAGACGAAGCTGCCAAAGCGCTTGATCGACTCGATGCACTTGATCCATTAGATCATTTAATCAGGTTTGAGAAATACCTTAATAATAAGTCAAAAGCAACGGCTGATGCCTTTACAGGAATGATACGCACCGAACTCACGCATGAGGTTTACCTCGAACTCGCTGCCTGGTACCTGAACCTTGGGCTCCAAAAAAATGTGGAATCTTTGTTTAACCTTGCACCTGATCAACCGGAGATATTATACTGGCGTGCATGGCTTGCTGAAAAATCCAACAACAAAACACAGGCAAATATCCTTTTACAAAAAGCAAACAGCAGTGATCCGTCTCTCGTTTTCCCCTATTTACAGGAAAGTATTGAACCACTGACATGGGCAATGGAGAATTCAACAAGTTGGAAGCCCGCATATTATCTTGGTTTAATTTATTGGAATACCAATAAAACTGAAAAAGCAAAAGAGCTGTTCCTGAAATGCGGCGACACTCCTGATTTTTATCCTTTTTACCTGGCGAGTGTCGATTTATTCGAATCCGCTGATGCAGCAGCAACAGAAAAAGACCTGAAAAAAGCAATTTCGCTGGCGCCTGATGCATGGCGCGCAGGCCTCGAGTTGTCAAAGTTTTATGAAAAACAGAAAAACTATTGGAAGTCGAAAGAAGTGGCAACGGCTTTTTTTGAAAAACAGCCTCAGAATTATTATCTCGGGTTGAACCTTGCTAAACAATTGGCATTAAATGACGAAGCTGAAGCTTGTGTCAGCCTTTTATCGAAACTTAAAGTACTGCCTAACGAAGGCGCTACTGCGGGGTACTATCTGTGGCGCGAGTCGAACCTGGTTGCGGCCATCAATGCTTATTCATCAAGAAATTATAAGAAAGCTTTGCTGTTTATAACTCAATCCAGAACCTGGCCTGAGAACCTGGGTGTGGGCAAGCCATATGACGTTGATGAAAGATTCCAGGATTTCCTTGAATCGCTTTGTTACAAAGCCATGGGAAATAAGAAAAGCATGGCAGCAATGGAATCTAAAGTTATCTTATATACACAAACAAAAAGTTATAAACCATCGGGTTCAACTGATTTGCTTTCGGCATGGCTGATGCGTAAAAGCGGCGACGAATTAAAAGCTTCGGCCCTTATTGATACGCTAATGAAACTGAAACCAGAAACTAAGAGTTCTCGTTGGACAAAAGCAATCTATTCCGGGAATAATAGTCTTGCGGCCTCAATTGCTAAAGAAGAGGATAAAATAAAAACCTCCGATCCTTATGCCCCTGCTGAAGTTCATAGCGATTTGCCATTGTTGATAAAGCTATCATCAATTTTTGATTTCAAAAATTGATGATATTCGGGTTCTAATTGAACCGCAGCATTCGTCCGGATAATTCTTAAAGAAAGTTTAGTATTTTTGAAAGAAATCAGAATAAATTAAACGCAATAATTCGCCTAATAACAACCTCAATATGAAAGACAAAAGCTTATATTTTTTCAGTGCCTTAGTAATATTCTGCTTAAGCATGGCTGCAGAAGCTCAGGTATTGACTTACTCAACCGGCACCTGGAATGTCGATACATTAGGCAATCACCGGGCAGTTATCCAGGTGAAAACCAAGTCTGATGCCCTTTTAGCTCATATCGACTGGCGCCGTCGCGACCACCATCCTGAAAATATCGAT
>Ga0268283_1001372_pt1 | contig 12058 bp, 4 predicted proteins | sample saktaG_13_FD_190140 | JGI IMG/M metagenome (GOLD analysis project Ga0268283, IMG submission 190140) | Saline water microbial communities from Sakinaw Lake, British Columbia, Canada - sak_2013_06_06_36m | ecosystem: Environmental > Aquatic > Non-marine Saline and Alkaline > Saline ... | reverse complement strand
CCTGTCGTCATAACGCAGCACAGCAATGCCATTGCGACTCAGATAATCTGCAATTACAAGGAACGGCTTGTGTCCCATAATTTCTTCGTCCCTGTTTTGCGGCCCCGAACCGGTTATGAGCACCACAGCCGGGAAAGGCCCGTTGCCCTGAGGTAGAGTAAGTGTACCAGCCAATTCAATTCCTGCCTTCTCATTTGTAAACCTCACTTCTTCTACTTTATAAGGATAAGGTGGAACAGGTTCCTGTGGGCGTTTCAGCTTTACCTGCTTTTCCGTTTTATGCAGAAGCAAGTCGAATGATTTACCTCCCTGCGTCCATTTGCCTTCGATAAGGGAATCGCCCGGCAACATGGTTCCTTCATAGGACGCCCTAAGCGTATTTAGTTCTACGTTGATTGCATCAGCAAGCACTGTTGTTTTATCCGTCGCAATCCCATATGCACCTTGGTCAGGGCTGTCAAGTGTAGCAACGAGCATACCTGTTGTATCTTTAAAATTGAGACCTAGCCTCAACTTCATAGCACCAACATCTAATTTCCCTGCCCATGAACCTGCAAACCTTTTGTTATTCTGCGGCAATGCAGCAAGATGGAAAATAAAAATTGCAACGAATAACAAGATGGAAAATCTTTTCATTTTGATTTGTATTAAGTGATTAGCTAAGAGGTGTATTTTTAATGAAGCACCTGCTATTTTAATATTCCTTTTGGGTATTTTTAACAATGCTTTACTGTCTTTCCAAAGAAATTCCGGTAAAGAATTTGTACTTTTGACGTTCCTGAACCAGGAAGGTTACTTATTTATCAAACACAAAAATACACTAATCATGTCAGAAAAAATTTCATCCAAAGTATTGCCCGGTGTTGCATCTGGCGATAGCGTGAAAGAAATATTCCGTATTGCTAAACAGGAAGGATTTGCGCTTCCTGCTGTAAATGCTGTAGGTACCGATTCGGTAAATGCAATTATGCAGGCTGCCAGGGAGGTAAATTCTCCTGTAATTATACAATTCTCCAATGGAGGTGCGCATTTTTATGCGGGTAAATTCCTGAGTAATGAAGGCGAAAAGGCAGCAATAGCAGGTGCTATTTCGGGAGCAAAACATGTGCATACCATGGCCGAGCAATATGGCATACCGGTGATTCTGCATACCGATCACGCAGCCCGCAAACTCCTTCCCTGGATTGATGGCTTGCTGGATATGGGCGAAAAACATTTCAGCAATTATGGAAAACCACTTTTCAGTTCGCATATGCTTGATCTTTCAGAAGAGTCGCTGAAGGAAAACATCGAAATCAGCAAACGCTATCTTGAGCGTATGAGCAAGATGGGAATGACTCTGGAGATTGAACTTGGCGTTACAGGTGGCGAAGAAGACGGTGTTGATAATTCAGATGTTGACAGCGCCAAACTCTACACTCAACCCGAAGATGTTGCATATGCTTATGAAGAACTCTCTAAAGTGAGCGACCGCTTTACAGTGGCTGCATCATTCGGCAATGTGCATGGTGTTTATAAGCCGGGTAATGTAAAACTCCAGCCAATTATTCTGAATAATTCACAGAAATATATCCGGGAGAAATACAATACAACTGATCGTCCTGTAAATTTTGTTTTCCATGGAGGATCAGGTTCAAGCCATGCCGAAATTCGTGAAGCTATCAGCTATGGTGTTGTGAAGATGAATATCGACACCGACACTCAATGGGCTACCTGGCTTGGCGTAATGGAGTATTATAAAAAATATGAAGGCTATCTTCAGGGGCAGATTGGAAACCCCGAAGGTGAGGATAAACCTAACAAAAAATATTATGATCCCCGCAAATGGCTGAATGAATCGCAGAAAACAATGATCGCCCGCCTCAAAATTGCTTTTGAAGATCTGAACAATATTAATAGGTATTAAAAAATTACCCAAGAGCGGTTTATCAACTGGCAATCGTTGAAATTCCAACAAACATCTATTCTGGTTGAAGAAATGCCTGGTGGCATATTGAAATTCTTATTGGATCAGCCACAAACCGGAAGTGTCAGGGTAATCGACTGTATAGAAATATTAATCACCAAATCTTTTACCTGAGGGTACTACAACGTCACTCCGCATCGGCAAGCGGTATAGGTACTCCCGGAAAAACCCCGAGAACTTTCTGGTAATATTTGGTAAGTGCTCGTAAAGAACCTGATCTGGGCATGATCTTCTCCAGTGCCTCTGTCACAGCATTGACCTGTGCCAAAAAAGGCATCACATTAGCCATCAATCATCATTCTTCGCCTTTCGCATTAGCCGGCGATTTCTAAACCTTTGCACAAGCATTTAATGTAGCTGAAGTTATCCACCAGCTGTTTTATTAAATTCACAACCATGATGGTCTGTAAACTGCAAAGAGTGTCCAATTATAGCGACCAAATACCTTCTTAATAATCAAAGACTGGTGACACTGCATGCCTTATACAGTAGGCAATAAAATGCTGAAACGAACTGTTTATTGAACACCTGTAGGAGGCCGTGGTATCGGATTTTTCGAAAACAATCCTGGGGCATTTTCTGCTTCTGAATAAAAACGAGAAACACATCATTAATTATTCTCCTTTTTTTGTATTCCGATGTCTTTCAATGTCAGTTTTGTCCTACTAAATATTAAGCACAATCCCTACGAAGATTCATCCTTTATCCTACAAGTTTGATAGTGAGAATATCGTATTATTGAAAATCGGTTAACAGCGCTTATAATGAGGGCGTTATTGTCAGGTTTAAAGTTTTTTGGAATAGACCTTTATGGCGTTAATCACACGGTTCCACAATATCAAAACAGTTTCATAGTATAAATTTTAATTTGGAGGAATAGAATATGTTTTTAAAAAATTTAAAACTCAACACCCGTATTGTTTTGCTATTTTTAGTAATAGCCCTAATACCTTTAGCGATATTTGGATTTATTTTATTGCAAACTTTCAGGAGTTCTGTCAGCAAAGAGAAACTTTTAGATCTTTCAGGCAGAATGGAATTGAAGAAAAGTGTAATCGAATTATGGATTAAGGAAAAGCGTAAAGATGTTGCGAATGTAGCAGCATCGCTTGAGACTGCCAAGGCACTTGGTGCCCTGGCAGAGACTTATGAAAGTTCAGGTTATTCAAGTAATGCGTATATACAGACTTTAGCAGTTTATGACCGCCATTATAAGAATTATACATTGCTATATAACTTTGACGATGTGCTTATGATTAGCGCCCAAGGCGATGTAATATACTCAGCTGCAAGAGAGTCGGACTATAAAACTAATATTCTGAGAGACGAAAATTCAAAATCTACTTTAGCCGATGCTTATAGAAATTCAATGCGCGGTGCTGTTTATATTAGCGATTATACTGATTATAATACGATTGGGAATAAATATGTAATGTTCCTATCATCTCCTGTCGAAGCTGCTGGCAAAATTATCGGAGTAATCATCATACGCCTAAAGACCGAGACAATTTCAGATTTAATGAACGTCCGCACGGGAATGGGAGTAACAGGCGAGACGCTTATAATCGGTAAAGATTTTTTAATGCGCTCAGATTCCAGATTAACAAACAAGGGGCAATCTGATATAATGAAAACAAAAATTGAAACAACTCCGGTAAAAGAAGCTTTTGCAGGGTTGCCTATGTCAGGACAGGAAACCGATTATCGTGGTGAACCAGTTTTGATAGTTACAGAATTGTTGGATTTAGAAGGTTTAAATTGGGTTATTGAAGCTAAAATAGATGTGAAAGAAGCGTTAGCGACAATCACAAAAACTCAAAATCTTTTATTTTTACTATTAACAATTATCAGCGTAATCGTTTTTGCGCTGGCATGGTTTTTTGGCAGAACTATTTCTCAACCAATAAAAGACATGTCGGAGATGGCAAAGAAATTGGCATTAGGGGATTTGGATCACAATCTTAAACCAAAAGGAGACGATGAAATAGGACAACTATGGCAAAGCCTCAATGGTGTGATTGAAAGCCAGAGACAGGTAAGTGATGCCGCCATTGCAATTGCACAGGGAGACGTAAGTATTTATATGACTGAAAGAAGCGGGGCCGACGTAATGTCGCGAGCAATGAATCAGATGGTAAGCATTTTAAAAGATACAATTACACAAGCTAAAGCTATTGCGACAGGCGATTTTACCACAACTGTCACCGTGCGTTCGGAAAAAGACCAGTTAAATGTGGCTATTCAATCAATGAATAAAATGCTTTTTGAAAATAAATTAAACACTGAACAGCAAAACTGGTTGCAGGAAGGTGTAATGCGTATAAATGATTTATTAATAGGTGAAGATAATACTGAAAGCATTGCATCAAATGTGCTCTCTGAAATTGCACAGAGGTTAAATACAAAAATAGGTGCTTTTTATATCGTCACTGAAGATGAAAAAGGGCCATTACTCAAACTACAAGGGACGTATGCTTATACAAGAAGGAAAAATCTTTCAAATATTTACCGTTTAGGCGAAGGCTTGATTGGCCAGGCAGCATTGGAAATGAAACAAATTCTGGTTCAAAATGTACCCGAAGATTATATTAGGGTTGTTTCAGGTTTGGGCGAATCAGTACCGAGAAATATCTGTGTTACACCGTTTTTATTTAAAGGAAATTTAAAAGGTGTAATTGAATTTGGAACTCTCGAACCATTGGGCACAACAGAACTTTTGTATCTGGAGCAGATATCCGGCCCTATCGGAATTGCTTTTGAAATGGCAAAAAATCAGAGCGAATTGCGCAGTAGTAGTGAAGGATTAAGATCAATGAACGAAGAACTTTACGAACAAGCTCGGTCGTTAGAACAATCTGAACAGGAATTAAAAAATCAGCAAACAGAATTGGAAACAATTAATACAGAATTGAATAGTCAAATGCTTAGAGTAAAGGAATCTGAAGAAAAATTAAAAGAACAACAAGAAGAACTCGAGGTTTCGAATTCTGAATTGATATCAAAAAACTCATTGCTGGAAAAGCAAAAAGCAGAAATTGAGCTTGCCCGTCAAAACATTGTAAAACAATCTGAAGAAGTATCACTGGCAAACAAGCATAAAACAAACTTTTTGGCAAATATGTCGCACGAGTTACGTACACCTTTAAATAGTTTGCTTTTGCTTTCAAGATCATTAAAGGAAAATAAAGAAGGAAATTTAAATGAAGACGAAGTAGAATCTGCCAGTGTGATCTACGATAGTGGCAGCGATTTGTTGAACTTAATAAATGAAATTCTGGATCTTTCAAAAATCGAAGCCGGTCGCATGGATATAAATCTTAGTGCAGTCAGCCCCGAAGAAATCGAGAGACAAATCATGTTGCAGTTCTCTCATATGGCCGAAAACCAAGGCCTGCTACTCGAAGTCCTTCGAATGGATTCTATCCCTGAAATAATTACGACAGATTATCAGCTATTGAGCCAGGTAATGAAAAACCTTATCAGTAATGCAATAAAGTTTACTGAGAACGGAAAAATATCTGTAATATTCAGTAATCCAAAAGATGATGTGATCTATAAGAATGTTAAGCTTCGAAACACACCTGTTATAGCGATAAGTGTTATAGACACAGGAATTGGAATACCTGATGAGAAACTGTCTGAAATATTTGAAGCTTTTAAACAATTAGATTCAGGTGATCAAAAACGATATAAAGGCACTGGACTTGGACTGACTATTTCCAGAGATTTAATTGATTTAATAGGTGGCGAGATTCAGGTTAAAAGTGAGACAGGCCTAGGCTCAACCTTTACCATATATATACCTGTTGAATCTGTAAAAATAAAAGAAGCAAAGGCAGACAGTGATAATTTTGCAGATCTGTCTGGAAAATCACAACTTCTAACTTTTAAACCAGAAGCGGAAAAGGTTAAGATTACCAATAACATTCTGGTACCTGACGACAGAGACTCTCTGCTTGATAATGACCGTGTAATCTTACTAATCGAAGATGATGTGAGATTCTTAAAAATCCTTTGTGACTATGTGAGAAAACGCGGATTTAAATGTCTGAACTCAACTTCAGGGGAAGAAGGTCTGGAATTAGCTAATGAATATAAGCCTGACGGAGTTATTTTGGACATTCAACTACCAGGGATGGATGGATGGTCCGTACTCAATTTATTAAAGCAGGATGTCTCATTACGTCATATCCCGGTTCACATTGTTTCAGTTGAAGAAGCAAATATCGAAACGATGAATAAAGGGGCAATCGGACAATTTTCAAAACCAATCAATTCTGAACAAATCAGTCAGGTATTGGAAAGAATTGAGGCTGCATCAGCACTGGCACCAAAACGGGTCCTGGTTATTGAAGATGATGAAATAATTCGCAAAGAAACTGTAAGGATAGTTGGTAACGGGAACGTTAGTGTTGATGAGGTTGCTACCGGAAAAGATGCTTTGGAAGCACTGTCGAAACAAAAATATGACCTGGCAATATTAGACTTAGGCTTACCAGATATGCAAGGCTTGGAATTGCTAAAACGTGCCGTTGACAAAAATATTCCTTTGCCATCAATAATTATTCATACCGTTCGCGAATTAACGGTTGCAGAAGAGCTGACCTTGCGAAATTATGCTGACTCTATTATTATAAAAGATGTACGTTCACAGGAAAGACTTATTGATGAGATTGCACTCTTCCTTCACCGAGTTGTAAGAGATCTGTCTGAAGAAAACAGACAGGCAATTATGCATCTTAGAGAATCTGATGAGCCTCTGCGAGGCAAAAAAGTCTTGATAGTTGAAGATGATATGCGGACAATGTTTGCGATGGCACGATTACTTGCAGGCCACGGGATGAATCCTATTAAAGCCGAAAACGGGAAACGCGCTCTTGATTTACTTGAGGAAAATCCAGATGTCAAAATTATTCTAATGGATATTATGATGCCGGTAATGAATGGATATGAGGCTATTAAAAACATCCGTAGTCAGAATCAGTTTGTGAGACTCCCTATCATTGCATTGACTGCCAAAGCCATGAAAGAAGATCGCATGAAATGCCTTGATGCAGGTGCTACGGATTATTTGTCAAAACCAATCAACCCCGACCGTCTCACTTCTTTGATGCGGGTCTTACTCTGCAGATAAATATAATTATTTCATTTTATGCACGAAACTGAAATTAGAACAATTGAAATTGATTTGCTTCTCGAGGCACTCTATAAAAGATTTGGTTATGATTTTCGGGATTATACACGCCCTATGTTGGAAAGACGTATCGATAACTTTCAAAATGACAGTTCCATTTTATCTTTATCGGAACTCATCAGTCGTGTTCTGAGAGAGCCTACTCTTTTTTATAACCTTATTTCATATTTTTCAATTAACGTAACCAGTCTGTTTAGGGATCCCTTTTTTTATGCATCATTCAGAGAACATGTAGTTCCAATGCTTCGTACATGGGCACATAATAAAATATGGGATGCAGGTTGCGCAACCGGCGAGGAAGTCTATTCACTGGCTATTTTGCTGCATGAAGAAGGAATGTTTGAACGGTCAACGATTTATGCAACCGACATAAATGCATCTGCCCTTGAAACTGCAAAAACCGGAATCTACCCACTAAAAATAATTCAGCATGGTAGTCTAAATTATATTGAATCCGGTGCGCATGCCAGCTTTTCCGACTATTATTTTGCTCAGTATAATGCCGCGAAAATAGATGCCCGGTTTAGTAATAATATCACGTTTGCTAAACACAACCTTACTACTGATGAATCTTTCGGAGAAATGCAAGCTATAGTATGCCGTAATGTGCTTATTTACTTTAATAGTTCTCTGCAAAACCGAATCCTTAAATTGTTTTGGGAAAGTCTGGATTATGGAGGGTTTCTTTGTTTAGGAGACAAGGAAACAATAGCCCATACGTCAGTTGAAGACAAATTTGAAATAATAGACAGCAAAGCCAAAATTTATAAAAAAAGAATTTAGTACCGTTTAATAAATAATTAATAAATGTCCTCAGAACAACCTTACATATTAATCGTAGATGATAAAAAATCTAACTTAATAGCCATTCAAAGAACACTGAATGAAATTCCTGCTAAACTTATTCTCACAGGTAGTGGCGAGGAGGCTCTTGCTGCTACACTAAAGCACGAATTTGCCCTGGCAATTCTGGATGTACAAATGCCAATAATGGATGGATATGAGTTAGCTGAAATTTTAAACTCAGATCCTGTAACAAAGCATATACCTATAATCTTTATTACTGCTGCTTATTTTGATGAAATTCATCAGTACAAAGGCTATGGTTCCGGGGCGGTAGATTATCTTACAAAGCCATATAATCCAACTTTTCTCATTGCAAAAATTAATGTTTTTCTTAAATTAGCAAGCCAGCGTGTAGAATTACAAAAGTCGAAGGAAGAATACCAGACTCTATTCACTGAGATGCGTAATGGATTTGCATTACATGAGGTAATATTTAATGAAAACGGCACGCCTGAAAATTATGTGTTTTTAAATGTAAATCCTGCATTTGAAAAAATGACCCGGTTAAAGGCAACTGAAATTATCGGAAAAACAGGGAAAGACGTAGTGCCTGAATTGCAACATGAACTGATTGCAGAATATGGCAAAGTCGCCAAATCAGGAAACCCCTCAGTTTTAGTACAATTTGCTAAGCAGTATGATAAACATTTCAGAATAAGCTCATTTTGTCCTGCTAAAAATCAATGTGCATCAATTATTGAGGATATTTCCACAGAAGTCTTAGCTGAGAATGAACGCCAGGCAGTTCTGAACAGATTTAATGCCCTGTTAAATTATAGTCCTAATCCTATCTTAATATTAGATCCCGATAGCCAATATATCAGCGTTTCTGATGTAGTTACAAAGATAATCGGATTAAACAGGGAGGAAATAATTGGCAAAACTACTCATCAGATAATGGCTGAGGATTTTGCAGAAGGATTCGGGAATCGCGTTAAAGAAGTTTGTCGGTCGAAATCCAATGTTGAAGGGCAGGATATATTAATGATTGACAATAGTCCTAAAATCTTTCAGACAAATATATTCCCCTTGGAAATAATAAACTCTGAAGTGACATTGATTGGCTCTATATCACTTGATATTACTGATCTAATAGAAACAAAGGATGCCTTGAAAGATAGCGAACAACTTCTTGCAGCAGTTCTCAAAACTCAACGGGAACTAATTTGCAGGCTATTGCCTGATACTACTTTAACATTTGTTAATGAAGCGTTTAGCAGCCTATTTAATACTCAAAAAGAGCTGCTTATTGGTAAAAAAATCTCCGATTTTGTCTTTGATACAGAGCAAACAGAAATATTAGAAATCATTGCTGGATTAGAGACTGAAAACCAATGTTACGCCAGAATCATTCAACACAAAATGCCGGATGATGTGAATATTTGGCTCGAATGGACTAGTCATGTTATTTTCGATTCAGACAACAATGTTATTGAATTTCAACTAGTTGGTCACGATATTACGGCTATTAAAGCACAGGAACAAATAATTCTTGAAAAAAATCAGGAATTATCTGCTGCAAATGACAAATCGCTTATGTTAGCCGAAAAGGCTCAGGATGCAAATAAAGCAAAAAGTATTTTCCTTGCCAACATGAGTCATGAAATCCGGACTCCAATGAATGCCATTTTAGGCTATTCAGATTTACTCGGATACGTCATCAAAGATGAAACTCAAAAAGAATATATTGACTCTATAAGAACGAGCGGGAAAAGCCTGCTCACTATTATTAATGACATACTCGACTTATCCAAAATTGAAGCCGGGAAAATGGAAATAGAGTTTGATTATATCAACACTGAATCCTTTTTTTCAGAATTTAAAATGATTTTTTCACTAAAATTAAAAGAAAAAAAAATTAAATACAGCTTATTATTAGACCCATCAATACCAAACATACTATATATTGATCAGGTAAGAATTCGTCAGATACTTATTAACTTAATAGGTAATGCGATTAAGTTTACAGAAAAAGGATCTGTTAAGGTAAAAGTACATGCTCAACATCCTCAACTAAGTTCAAATACTAAAAATGAACATGGAAATAAAATTGATCTGGTTATAATTGTTGAAGATACAGGTATAGGTATTTCTGAAGAATTTCAAAAAGTAATATATCATGAATTTACTCAAGCTGAAGGAAGAAATACTGAGGGCACGGGTTTAGGTCTGGCTATAACTCAAAAGCTTTTAAAACTGATGAATGGATCTGTTTATTTAACTTCAGAAGTTGATTGTGGCACTACTTTTAAAGTAATAATTCCGGATGTATCCTTTATGAATGAAGCAAAGATTAATCTACATGAAGACAAAGTAAATCCAAATAATGTCGAATTTGAGCCCGCTTTAATTCTCGTTGTTGATGATATTGAGTATAACAGAAATTATATCAGAGATGCTTTAAAAAATTCAAAACTTAATATTCTTTTGGCTATGGATGGCAAGGAAGCTCTGAGAATTGCAAAAAACAATCTTCCTGATTTAATAATTTCAGACATTAAAATGCCTGTTATGGACGGATTTGAACTGCTTATTGAACTTAAGAGAGATGAAACCTTAAATAAAATACCTGTAATTGCATATTCAGCCTCTGTTATGATTGATAAAATTAATCATATTAATGAGAGCGATTTTACTGACTTAATGATTAAACCTGTTTTAGTAACCGAACTATATGGCATTTTGTGTAAATATTTACCATATAAAAAAATCCCGGATATTTCAACTAACCTAATTATTAATGAGAATAATGAAAAGCTTGTTAATCCAGACAAATTATTTCTGGTACTTGAAAATGATTGTATAATAAAATTAGAAACATTAAAAAAACGACAAACGATTGCCGAGATTACAGATTTCGCAGATAAGCTGAAATCACTTGGGCAATTGCATAATTCAGGCAAACTTGTACGATATGGTGAGAATTTACTGAATGCAGCGGAAAATTTTAATGTTGAAAAGATTTTGAACTTAATTAATCACTTCTCAGAGCTCTTAAAAGAAATCAAAAAATTAAATTAATATATTTAAATACAAATATGATAGATAATACACTAACTGAAAACAGTATTTTGATTGTTGACGACAACCCGAAAAATCTTCAAGTTCTGGGGAGTATTTTACGAGCCAATAATTTTGAAATAGAATTTGCCACAAATGGGATGGCAGCTTTGGAATTGCTAAAGCTGAAATATTTTGATTTGATTCTGTTAGATATTAACATGCCCGAAATGGATGGTTATGCTGTTTGTGAAAAGATCAGAACAAATCCTGATATGCTGAAAGTGCCAATCATTTTTCTAACAGCTGAATATAGCAAAGGGAGTGTTATTAAAGGCTTTGAAGCAGGAGCGCAGGATTATATTACAAAACCTTTTGATAGCAGGGAATTACTAATGCGTGTAAAGACACATTTGAATTTAAAAAAATCTCTCGAAAAAGTAAATGCCTTAAACAATTCGCTTGAAGAAAAAGTCACCAGGCGAACACAACAGTTAAATTTAGCTTTACAAAAAGCAGAAGAAAGTAACAGATTAAAGACTGTATTTTTACAGAACATCGCTCATGAAATCAGGACGCCTATGAATGGAATATTTGGGTTTATGGATCTCCTGAGAAATCCCCATATAAATTCAACTGAAAGAGAAACATATTATGATGTAGTGCAGCAAAGTGGACTTCGTTTGTTAGATACAATCAACGATTTAATGGAAATTTCAAAGATAGAAACGGAACAAAACAATGTAAATTACTCTGTTTTTGACATAGACATCTTGATGAAGTCATTTCTAGGCCAATTCAAACCTAAAACTGATAAAAAAGCTATTGAATTGAATTATTGCGGCAAAATTCATGATGAAGATGCAATAATTAAATGCGATAAAAACAAGATTTCTGTTATTCTTAAGAATCTTATTGATAATGCCGTAAAGTTTACTTATACAGGGCAGATTGAATATGGAAATTGGATAGATAAGAAAAATTTAATGCTTTATGTAAAGGACTCCGGAATTGGAATCCCAAAAGACATGGAAAATGTAATTTATGATAGA
>Ga0268283_1001370_pt1 | contig 12064 bp, 14 predicted proteins | sample saktaG_13_FD_190140 | JGI IMG/M metagenome (GOLD analysis project Ga0268283, IMG submission 190140) | Saline water microbial communities from Sakinaw Lake, British Columbia, Canada - sak_2013_06_06_36m | ecosystem: Environmental > Aquatic > Non-marine Saline and Alkaline > Saline ... | reverse complement strand
GCTTGCGGATGCGGGCGGGAATTTATACCGCGCTCGCCAACGCATGTGTATTTCCCAGGATGCTGTTATTCGCGCGCCGGAATATACAGCAACAAGGCGGCACCTGGGCGGCCCAAGAAACTTAAGCCCCGTTATGACCCGGCGCTAAAAGCGGCTGGACAGTTGGGCAAGGGCGCAAGCGAAAACGAGTTACGGCGCCGAATAGAAGCGCTTGTAGAAGCTGCCAGACAGCCAGGCTACGACTCGCGCCACCCGGAGCTATATTTATGATCATGACCCCACTGATCTGCCTGATTGGAATTGTAGTTTGGGCACTGATCAGCGCGGTGGGAGCTGCGTGGATCTTCAGGCCGAGCCAGAGAGAGCCAAAGCCGACGCCACTGGTCATCGCGCAGGACGAACCTGACACATTCAGCGCAGCAGGCTGGTGGCTTGCGCTAGGCGATGGAAAAGAAAATCCAATCAAGAAGGCAAGATTCGAGGAAAAGTGAAAATAATCGCGCTTTTGATAATTATCATTTTATCCGCCTGCACCTCAACACCGACTCCGGAACCCAAGCAAGTTATCGCGCCGCGCGAAACTGTGAGCCCTTCGCCTGTGCCATCTCCGACGTTGGACTATCTCGCCACGGCGCAAGCCGAACGCGATACAGCCGTGAACGCAGCCGATGCCGCCAGACGCGCCGAACTGGACGCGCAGCAGGGTGAGATATATGCAGTCCAAACGGCTCAATCTGCGAACGTTGAAGCGCTGCGAGCCACAATGACTCTAGGCGCTCAATCTCTCGAAATCGCGTCCCTACGAGTCACTGAAGACATGCTGAGCGCAACACGACAGTCCGCCGCCATCTCCGATTGGCAGAATAGGGCCACGGCGACAGCCCAGGCACCCGCGCTGATGCTGGCCGTAAAACAGGCCGAAGGGAAAGCGCAGGCCGCGAGCATGAACGCGCTGATTGAGCCCTGGTTGAAGCTGCTGACACTGATCTCGATCATTGGCGCAATTAGTCTGATTGGGATTGCCATTGTTGGCCGGCAGCCTCCGCAAATCGTGACGGTTGAGAAACCTTTGCCAGTGACGCATATCACGCGCGGCACGGTGACTGAGGTCATCAGTCCGCCAGAGTGCACAAGCGTACAGTGGGACGCATGGAGTCGCTGGATGCTCGGCGGTGGATCAGCGGCGCTAGATGAATGGGAATATTCGGGCAGCCCATTCCGTGGATCTGAATACCGATTGGGCATATACAAATGGGCGGTCAAGAACAAGATGATTGCCATCGTAAATCGTGCGCAGGTGTTGACCGACCGCGGGCGCGAGTATTGTCAAGCGCACCTAACCCCCTCCCCTGATGATAATTTAGCCCAATAGCTGCACTATTCCCCACCGTATGCACGGAAACGTATGCACGGAAGCGGAGGGGGAGGTGGCGTAGATAAGGACAAAGCATGAATATTACAAGCGTACAATCTGTTTTAGCGCCAATATTAGCACCCATAGCCCCTGCGGTTCTTTTCGGAAACAACCTCTATAACGGGATGCTATCTGACCCAATCAATCCGACATTTGCGCTGTTAGCTGCTGTCGGTGGTACGGCCGGCGTGGAGATATCCGGGGCATTAGCCTGCTCCATGGCAGTGCTGGCATACCACAAGCGCGACTACAAGATCATGTGGATCGCGATTATATCCAGCCTGATCTACGCCTAGTTCGTGTTCAATGGCATCGCTCAATCCAAAAATGCGGCGACATTTGCCGGGGCCGTGGTCATTTCTTTGATCGCTTACCTCATGCTGGGTGTGTACCAGTCTTATCAGTACAAACTCAGTAATAAGCGAGACGAGGCCAGCATAGAAATAGGTCTGTTGGATGCCAGGCGCAAACTTGCGAACTCAGAGACCCGCAAAGCGAAGGTGTCCAGTGCCGTGTTCACTGAACAGACTGAACAAAATGAACAGCAAACTGAACAACTCAACAGCGCTGCTTTGGCTTTGGTTTGTGAGTATTTAGCGGAGTATCCCAACGCTTCGGCACGCGATCTTTTGAAAATACCTAATATTGGCTTTTCTTCGCCGGCTACTGCTTCTAAGTACAAAAAAGCTGCCGAAGAGATGTTGAAGTAAGTAACGGTTTCGTGGTAAAATAATGGCGTCGAAGGTGTTTTGGTACTTTTTTATTTGCCTACATACAGCCGTTATTTACCGTAAAGTACCGCACCTTCGACAAGCGTGGTAAAAGGTAAATAGCGGCTTTATGTATTTTAAGGAGAATCGCAATGGATGAACCAATTATTATCGAGGCGGGTGGAAAACCAACGGCTATGTATGTAGATGGTAAGTTATGGTTATCTCTTTCGCGCCTGGGTAAATCTCTTGGACTAGTGAATTTTTATATTCTACTTGCTGGCGAAACGCGCATGCTCGGAAAACGTGACGGTGGTATTTACGCTCCGCTCGATGATGTGGTCGCTCTCGTTCCTCAGCTCAAAGACCACTGGATTGATGCAAAAGCCAGATACATGCAGGCGATAGAACAGCAAAAAACCTAAGCAGGGAGATACACATGGCAAACCGTTATAAACTTTTTACAGCGGCAGACGCCCTGCAACCACAACCCGCGATTCAATGGATTATAGAAAATGTATTTTCCCCCGGCTCTGTAACGCTGGTTTATGGTAAGCAGGGCGCAAAAAAGACCTGGTTGATGATGGATGCTGCCATATCAATCTGTACGGGTGATCCGTGGTTGGGATATCCAACGCGCCAAGGTAACAGCTTAATCATTGATGAGGAAAGCGGAAGGCGACGCATGGGGCGGAGGCTTACGCAGGTTTTGCACGGCCACAATGGAAATGAACACACTCCGATATTTTATACAACCCTGGAAAACTTTAACTTGCAAAAACAGGGGGAAATCCAATCCATCACAGAAATGATAATAAAAACTGATGCAAAATTCATCTTCATTGATGCTCTCATGGATATTATGCCAGGGGCAGATGAAAATGCAGTAGGCGATGTGTCACCAATTTTTCACGCTTTGCGCACTATCGCAGAGATTACGGATAGTGCAATAGTTGTGATTCATCATGCGAGTAAGGGAACTGGTGAATATCGCGGAAGTACGGGTATTTCGGCGGCGGTAGACGTAGTTATGAAAGTAGAAGCAATACCAAAAAGCCCGCTTGTCAATATTTACATGGAAAAAACGCGAGACACAGAAGAATTTCAGTTTTCGGCAAAATTTGAATATACCGATGATGCTGTAACTTGGACGGCGGAAGCAGCTCCAGCTCCAGGAATGAATAAAAAACTGACACCCGCGCAAATTTATGTTATTAGTTTTTTGCGTAACAATGGCCCCCAGGATACAAATGCCGTCGAGTCTAATACTGTTGGATGTACACCAGCCACGGCCAGAAAAGAACTTTATAATCTCGAGAAAATGGGGTACTTGGAGAAAATTCCAGGTAATGGCGGTCAAGGAAGTCGATCAGTTTGGGCTGTAACCCTCGATGGTTTAGTTAATATGCCAGACTATATTCCAGGTTTTCCTGATGGGAAATTGTTCTAATTTGTTTGGTGTTACTGTTACTTTTGGTGTTACTTTCCTAGGAAGTTACAGCAAGTTTGCTGCTACTACTGTAACTACACCTTAAGGGTAGTACAGTAGTAACACCAAATTAGTCACAGCAAAGGCTAAAAAGGTGAAAATATGAAAACTGTATATCAATGGGCATCTGAATTCGCGCAACTGGGAATCGCTGTATTTCCAGTTTATTACCGTAACAAGTCACCCAAAATAAAGTGGGAGCCGTATCAGAAGATACTGAGTACTGAAACTGAAATTAAGCGCTGGTTTAACGGTGGCAGCCTCCACAATTACGGCATCGTTGCTGGCTGGCAAGACCTGGTGATATTAGATTTCGATGATATCAACCGATATTATGAATGGCAGTTATGGACGCTTGACCAGCACAGCGATTCGTCGGCGAATATTGCGGCAACTTTAGCGTTCAAGGTTTACACGAACAGGGGTGTGCATGTTTACCTGAAGATCCCAGAGAAGCTTAATAACTCCCATATCGAAGGACTCGATATAAAAGCTCATGGGTATGTCTTGGGGCCGGGCAGTACACATCCGAGTGGAAAGATTTATACACCAGAGACCGAGAGTATTATTATCCCCAATGTGTCGTCACTGGATTCAGTGTTACCAGATGAGTGGATGGAAGAATTAAGACATCCACCGGAGCCTGAAGCAATCCGTACTCAGTATGTTATTGGAACCGAGCCAGATCCATTCGACATGGCATCCAACCCACTGGATTCGGATGCCGACTTGATCAAGCAAATTCGTGAGAGGCATAAGCTTCAGGATTTTTTACAGGATATCAGGAAAACTGGCGATCATTTCTATATGGGATCGTGCCCGTTTCATCAAGATAAAAACCCATCCTTTTGGGTGGACGCTCAACGGCAGATTGGAAATTGCCAGAAGTGCAGTTTTCCAAAGCCGCTTGATGTAATAAATCTGTTTTCCAAGTTGTACCAAGTTTCAGATCGGCAGGCCATTGCCACTTTGGCGCGACAGTAAAAACATATAACAAAGCATAACGTTTTATCCGGAGACAATAATGCAACCAGATATCAAAGCCGAACACCCACTGGAGAAAATTACCACCGCGCAGCGCATGGTACTGTACCTAATTGCCCAGGGAAACAGCGTAAAGCAGATCAGCGGCTTATTGGGTATCTCACGGCGCACCATTGCGTCTCACGTTTCCAGCGCAAAAACACGAATGAAAGCATCCACGCGCGATGAAGTAATAGCTATTGCTGTAAAAGATGGAATACTGGACGAAACAGAGACCCTCGCTTGAGGGTCTTTTTTTGCACACAATGACAATATGCAAGATAACTTAGGTTTGTTATCGTAAGGGCAAGGAGTAAAAATCACATGTCGGAAACTACATTAGCTTCGCTTGCTGGTATCGTGCTTTCCCTGGCTTTTTCATACGTCCCTGGACTGCGGGACAAGTACGCGTTGTTATCCGCTGATTACAAGCGGTTGGTGATGATCGCTGCGCTGCTGATTGTGTCGGCTGGTATCTTTGCGGCAGGTTGCGCTGGCTACGCCGCAAAAGTGACCTGTGATATGGCAGGCGCTCAGGTCATGCTCACTTATTTCGTTTCGGCAGCCGTCGCCAACCAGGGCACATACATGCTGACGCCCAGTCAGGGCATGAAGGGCTAACGTGGAACCGGTATCGGTTTGGGTAGTTTCGCTTCTGGCGTTTATCGCCGGTGGATCGTTATCCCTGGTCAGGCCAATGCCCTTGCTGGTTCGGCTGAGTATCGTCGTCCCTCTGATTTATTTCGGTTTTGTGTTCCTGGCCTCCGGCGTGCTCGATTTGGACGCGCCGACCAGGATCATATTTATTCGCATCGGGTTAGTGGCGCTCTTTATCCCAATTATCACAAACTCTTTGCTGATGCGGTTTTTCTGGAATAAGGGGCTGCGAGTATGACTGAAGCAATCGTTATCGCACTTATCGCAGGTATTGTGTCTGTTATCGCGTCCGTGATGGCGTCAGCTATGCAGTACCGCAAATGGTCAGGCGGCGAACAGGCAGCCGTGGGCGCGGATGCAGCGGGCGAGATCACGGTCGCATCAATTGCGCTGGTGAACAGTATACGCTCAGAAATCGCCGTTATGCGGTCTGAACTCGAAGCGCTGCGAGACGATAACAAAAGGATGCGTGTCATGCTGGTGGAACTCGAGGACGTCCAGGATTGGGCCGAGCGGCTGGTGTACCAGGTCAGAAGCCTGGGCGCGGAACCAGTCAAGATGCGCGTTACGGAGATGAAGCCATGAGTATGAGCGATAGAAGGTGTAAAACCTCAGGATGTCGAAATACTCCTCAACCTGGCGAGCTGCTCTGCGCATCCTGCGAGATTGCGTCATGGACTGAGAACCTGAAGATACAACCCTGCGGCCACTCGGTCAGCGCGGTTATAAACGCGGGCGAAGGTACTGCCTACTGCAGTGCGTGCCTGCTGGAAGATATTGAGAGACGATGAAATCAAATACATGTTTTGTGGTGGACTTTTTGAAAGGGCAGTTCGGAATTCGTGAGGCCAGGATCGGATGGATGGAGCAAATACTATGATTGTTGGGGTAGACATATCAAAATATAATCTCGGCTGGAACCCGGACAAGGCCCTTAAGCCGATCGCGTTTGTGATCCAGCGTGCCAGCTGGTCGCTGTATAAAGATAGTGGATTTGATGCACTACTTCCTGAGGCTCAGAAGGTAGCTATTCGGGGAGCATATCACTATTATTCCAGCGGGGTTCCCTGGAAGGCGCAGGCCGATTTATTCTTGGCAACGGTCAAGGGCAAAGGGTTTCATTTCTACGTTGTAGACTATGAACGAGCCTACAATGCGTTGAGTGCTCGCACGATCGCCGAGGTAAGCGAGATGGTCAAGTACATCAAAGCCCAAACCGGTCAGCGCTGCATGGTCTATTTTTCACCGTCGATTTACAACGAGAGTATCAAACCATTTGGCTATGGCCTCTGGGCGCATCAGCAGGATATCTGGATTGCGCAATATCCATGGACACTCACGCAGACCCCACCAAGCCAGTCCCCGGCAATTCCCGACGGATTACCTTGGAAGATCTGGCAGTACGGAGGCGGCGATGTCAACTTCACCGCTGGTCGACACGCTGGAGCAGACTATGGCGGCGGTTTAGTTGGGATGGATCTCAATTATTTCAATGGATCGAAGGCGGATATGATGAATTGGGCAGGCGTGACAGATGCACCGGTTGTAGTTCCAGCTCCAATTGAACCTCCAGTCGTTGTTCAAACTCCAGTTGATCCGCCAACCGGAAACCCCGTTCCTGCGAAGACGCAGACATCTGGTTTATACCAGTTCGCGGCTGTCAACTACTGGAAGCGACCTGGCGGCGGGCCATTGGTGCTTCCCATGTCGCGGGTACGGGGCAAAGCTGACAACATGAGTCGGTATGCGTGGTCGGTACTCAAGCTGATCATCACCGCGCTTAACCCAACCAATGCGGCGGCGGTCAACCAGGTCTCCGCTGCCGACTGGGGGCCATCTAAAGGACTGGACGGCGATTATATCAAGTGGATTGGATTGCTATGGCCAGGTCGGAATATCGTAAAAATACTTGAAATTGTTGATGGTTATGGCAGAGTAGACGGACGCCCGTTAGATAGTGCCCAGACGATCAACGCTAATGACAATCCTGACCTGGTACACAAAGTCTATGACTATAACAAGTCCAACGGCTGGGGCGAACGCGCCAAACCGGTCTATGTACCCATTCTCGGCGGGCCGTGGTGGGTGGACTTGAACAATCTGGTCAGCGTGGACAGTTTGCTACCCAAGACTGTGAGAGTGACCAGTATTGGCGGGCTCAACGTGCGGGCAAATCCAACCACGGCAGCGCCGGTTGTGCGCGGACTGTGGTTTGGCCAAAACGTGACCGTCACCCAGGTTGGTATCGGGCGCGGCGGTATCTGGGGCAAGATTGATGGCGGCTGGATCGCGCTGCGCTACAACGGGGCTAACTTAACGAGCTGGGCGATATGATCCCAGAAGCCAGGCCGAGGAAGCTAAGTAATAAGCGGCAGATATTCATTAATGAATATCTAAAATGTTTTAACGGAGCCGAAGCGGCCAGGCGGGCTGGGTATGCGGAAGAATCCGTCAGGGTATCAGCGTCAAGTATTTTGTCAGATCCCAATATCGCAGCTATCGTAGATGCTCGGATAGCCGAATCGCAGATGAGCGCGGACGAAGCCCTAATACGTGTCAGCCAACATGCAAAGGCGAGTATTACCGATGTGATCGACGATAATGGCCATATCGATTGGAACAAAGTTACCAAGAATGGCTACCTGGTCAAATCCATTAGCCCTGGGAAATTTGGCACACGCATTGAATTGGTGGATTCCCAGGCAGCACTGGATAAGATCCTGAAAGTACACGGGAAATACAAAGAAGCCGCAAAAGATAATGAAAGCGAGACCCCTTCAGCGTTATTATCTCTACCCGCTGATCTGATCGCGCCAGACTTCCTGAACGTCTATCGTGACATCAAGGCAAAACGTCATACTGAGTACGTGTTGAAAGGCGGACGTGGCAGCACGAAGTCCAGCTTCGTCAGCCTGGCCATTTTTTACCTGCTGATTAACAACCCGGATACACACGTTCTGGCCTTGCGCCAGGTAAAAGACACCTTGCGTGATTCGGTTTACGGACAACTCAAATGGGCAATTAACGAGTTGGGATTAACCGACAGCTTCAAGTGCACGCTCAGCCCGCTTGAAATTGAGTACATCCCTACCAAGCAGAAGATTTACTTCCGCGGCGCTGATGATCCGGCCAACATCAAATCCATCAAGCCGCCCTTTGGGCATATCGGCATTCTGTGGTTTGAAGAGTTGGATCAGTTCCACGGGCCTGAGCAGGTGCGTAATATCGTCCAATCAGCCCTGCGAGGCGGTGAAGAAGCCTTCATGTTCAAGAGCTTTAATCCGCCTCGCACATCGTCCAGTTGGGTGAACAAATACTGCCAGATACCAAAGGCGAACCAATACCAGCACCACAGTTCCTACCTGACAGTACCGGCTGAATGGCTGGGCAAACCCTGGATCGAAGAAGCCGAGCATCTGAAGGAAGTCAATCCAAAAGCCTATGACCATGAATACCTGGGCATTGCCAACGGCACCGGTGGACGTGTTTTTGAAAACGTGACCCTGCGCAAGATTACGGATGATGAAATAAAGCAGTTTGATCACGTCTTGCACGGCCTGGATTGGGGCTACTACCCAGATCCTTTGAGTTATGGCCGGATGCACTACGATACGGCGCGTATGACACTGTATATCTATGGCGAATACCGCGCCAACAAACAATCTAACCGGGTTGTTTACGATGCCCTTATTCAAAAAGGTTGGCAGACAGACGATCTGTTGATTGCCGACTCTGCAGAGCCCAAGTCCATCGCCGACTTCCGCGAATATGGCGCCAACATCCGCGGCGCTGAAAAGGGCCCAGACAGCGTTTCGTATTCGATGAAGTGGCTGCAGTCGCTCAAGGCGATCATCATCGACAACGAACGCGCCCCGGAGCACGCTGAAGAATTTCTAAATTATGAACTTGACCAGGATAAGAACGGCGAAATTATCAGCGCATACCCAGACAAAAACAATCACGCGATCGACGATGTACGCTATGCCACCAATCTAATTTGGCGGCGAAGAGGAGCATAAAAATGACAGACGTAAACGAAAACGGGATTCAGACGCAAGAAGTTACGCTTTACGACGCAGACGGCGCGCCTATCCCTGTGGTCACGGGGGCAAACACTGGCGTCAAGGGATTGCGCGTGTTCGCAGGTCCTACAGACCCGATCAGTGACATACCGGTCGTCATTGAATATGACCATCATCAAATTCACGAGGGCGAAGCGTGGAAGTGGAACTTCTACGGGGCAATCAATGCGACCACAAAAGATATCCGTGTATCTGTGCCGGTTCTCGCGGCGACAACCAGAACGCCCCACTTTCTCATGGAATTGATAGCGGATAATACCAGTGCATTATTGTCGTTGTACGAAGGCACAACATTTACAGCAGTAGGGACAGACGATAGCGCGCGAATATTTAACCGTAATCGAAATGTAGTAAGAAGCGCAAGCACAAAGATTTATGTGTCTGGCGCGACGGCATTAACGCCAAACGCCCTGGGTACTTTGCTCGAAGTTGGGTACGTATTTACTGGAAAAGGCGCAATGAGCGCAGAACGGTCGCTGATGGAGTGGGACTTAAAGTCCGCGACTGAATATCTTATCCGCATTGTTACAGTAGGCAGCGGAAACGTGCTTTGTCGATTGAATTTCTACGAAGACCTGGGCGTCTAAAGATGTTTGCAAAAATCCTGCAATGGATCAAGGAGATACTGAGTAAGATGATAAATACCTCAAGTATTAAGGATGCGCTGAAAGTCGATATAGCCATCAGCCCACTGATGACAAACGCGCTGATGCTCTGGTCAAGCATGTACATCAATCAAGCGCCCTGGCTGAGCAAGGACGTGAAATCTTTGAACCTGCCGGCTGCCATTGCGGGCGAAATCTCCCGAGCGGTCACCATCGAGATGGACGTGGAAATCAGTGGGTCTGTACGGGCTGATTATCTGTATGAACAGATTGACCGGGTCTACCCGAAACTGCGCCAGATGATTGAGTTTGGCGCCGCCAAAGGCGGGCTGATGCTCAAGCCCTATATTTTTGGAAAAGACATCGTGGTGGACTTTGTCCAGGCAGACCAGTTCTACCCGGTCTCATTTGACGCGAATGGCGTAATCACAGTCTGCGTGTTTTCTGATCAGCGCATCATCGGCGCAAACTATTACACCCGGCTTGAATTCCATCAGATGACACCCTCTGGTTGTGTCATCCGCAACCAGGCTTACAAAGCTACCGGCCCAAACATTCTGGGATTGGCTGTCGATCTGCAATCTGTGCCAGCCTGGGCCGATCTGGAACCGGAAGCGATCATCACCGGCGTGACCCAACCGCTGTTCGCTTACTTCCGCTATCCGCTGGCCAATAACATCGACCCAACCAGTCCCCTGGGTGTTTCCTGCTACGCGCGCGCCACCGATCTGATCCGTGACGCCGATGTGCAGTGGTCGAACCTGCTCTGGGAGTTCGAGAGCGGTGGCCGAGCGCTGTACGTAGATTCGCTGGCATTCGGGAGGGACGATGAAGGCAAGCCGCTGCTGCCCAACAAGCGCCTGTATCGCACCCTCAACCAGGGCGGGCAAGTCAGTGACGAAGAGATGTTCCACGAATGGAGCCCGGAATTTCGGGAAGCCAGTATTTTGAGCGGTCTGGATGCCATTCTAAAAAAGATCGAATTCTCCTGCGGGCTGGCGTATGGCACGCTTTCAGATCCCAATACGGTCGACAAAACTGCAACGGAGATTATTTCCAGCAAACAACGATCAGCAGCCACTGTTACCGACTGTCAAAAGGCGTTGGAGAGTGCGCTTGAAGATTTGTTGTATGCAATGGACATCTGGGCCACGCTGGGCAACCTGGCGCCAAAGGGCGCGTATGAAGCCGCCTATGAGTTCGATGACAGCATAGTTACCGACCATGTGACTCAGTTCGCCCAGGACAGCCAGGCAATGGGGCTGGGCGTGATGAGCAAGATGGAATTTCGTATGAAGAATTACGGCGAGACAGAAGAAATTGCGCGTGAGAAACTGGCTCTGGTTCAGGAAGAAAGCGCCTCATCGCTGGACTTCTTTGGAATGTCGGCTGGCGGGCAACCCGGGCAAAATCCTCAGAACGCCCAGGATATGCCGCAAAACATGCCGACCTAACCCATGCTGACCGCCGACCAACTGGACACGCTGACTGGCCCCATCACGGACTTGTACGAACAGTACAACCAGTCCGTGATTAACGATATCTCGAGGCGCTTGGTCAAGATGGGCAAGATGACAGATACAGCCGCCTGGCAGATGCAAAGGCTGGCCGAAAGCGGGAAGGTCTACGAAAACGCGCTTGCGGAGTTGGCAAAAACAACCGGGAAAAGCGAAACCGAGCTGCGCAAGATGTTCGAAGACGCGGGTGTCAAGAGCATGCGCTTTGATGACAGCATTTACAAAGCTGCCGGGCTGAACCCGCTGCCACTGAACTTATCCCCTGCAATGGCCCAGGTTCTGGCGGCTGGCTTGCGCAAGACCAACGGATTGGTTAAGAACCTGACCATGACCACCGCCATCAATGCCCAGCATAGTTTTATCCAGGCTGCCGACCTGGCTTATATGCAGGTTGCAGGTGGCGCGATGAGTTATGACCAGGCGATTCGGGCGGGGATTAAGGACGTAGCAGCAAAGGGATTGAGTACGATCAATTACGCCAGCGGGCACAAAGATCAGCTCGACGTGGCCATGCGCAGAACAGTGCTGACTGGCGTCTCGCAGACCACAGGTAATCTGCAGATCGCG
>Ga0268283_1001369_pt1 | contig 12069 bp, 10 predicted proteins | sample saktaG_13_FD_190140 | JGI IMG/M metagenome (GOLD analysis project Ga0268283, IMG submission 190140) | Saline water microbial communities from Sakinaw Lake, British Columbia, Canada - sak_2013_06_06_36m | ecosystem: Environmental > Aquatic > Non-marine Saline and Alkaline > Saline ... | reverse complement strand
GCGCCGTAGCCACATGGCCATCGTCGTGAATGAATATGGCGGTGTTTCTGGTTTGGTGACCATCGAAAATGTATTAGAGCAAATCGTAGGTGACATCGGAGACGAACACGACAATGAAGAAGACGATTACATTATTCCTCAAGCAAATAAACATTGTTTAGTAAACGCGCTTGCTAGGATTTGCGATTTTAATGAACATTTTGAAACCCATTTTAACGATGAAGATTTTGACACGATCGGTGGTCTAATCCTCAGTGCTTTTGGCAGAATGCCAAGAAAAGGGGAACAAATCACAATGGAAGGATTGACTTTTAAGGTCATGCGAGCAGATGTCCGCCGACTTTATCTGGTACAGGTAAGCCCAGCAGAACCACAAGATATCATGCAAGAGTAAAAGTAAGTGCCCATTCGTTGGAATCCAATCCTTCTATTGGCTGCAGGTGCCATCTTCCCATTGGCTTTTGCACCGACAAATTTTTTCCCCATTGGTTTTATAGCTCCCACAGTTCTTTATTTATTTTGTGAGAATGTTAGCCCAAACCAAGCTTTTCAGAACGGCTATTGGTTTGGGTTAGCTTGTTTTGGTGTCGGGGTTAGTTGGCTTTTTGTTAGCATTCATGACATGGGCCACTTATCTTTTTGGCTCGCGGGTTTATTGAGTTCTATTTTCGTTGCTATTTTAGCGATCTTCCCTGCTTTACAGGGGTATATTTTCGCCCGTTTTTTTCCTGGAGACCGGCCAACCCACGCCATTTTGACTTTTCCTGCACTTTGGGTAGCTTTGGAGATCCTTCGGAGTTGGTTATTTACAGGATTTCCATGGCTCTCTCTTGGATATAGCCAAGTCGAGTCTCCACTACGTGGATTTGCACCTATTGTGGGCTTGTTCGGGGTTTCTTTTGCTGCTGCGGCGACCGGAGGGCTTTTTTTATGCTTTTGGAGGGGAAAGACCGTATTTATTCGAGTAATTTGGGGAACGGTTTTATTTTTGCTTTTGGGATCTGCTTGGTATTTTTCGGAAATAGAATGGACAATTCCCAACGGCTCTCCATTTAAGGTAACTCTTCTCCAGGCTGCAATTCCTCAACAAGTTCGTTGGGATCCAGAAGAACGAATTTCTACGATTCGCAAGTATATTGAGCTGACGAGAGAACACATTGGCACACCATTGATTGTGTGGCCAGAAAATGCTTTAACAGTGTTTTATCACCAAGCCGCTAAGTTTTTGACTTCTTTTTCGCAAGAAGCACATGAACAAGGCAGCGAGTTATTGGTTGGACTTCCGTTTTTAGATCAAGACACCGCACCAGGAGATCCAATACGCTATTACAATGCATTGGTTCGCCTCCCAGATCCTGCGTTTTATTTCAAATCTCATCTAGTCCCATTTAGCGAATTTTTGCCTTTTAAGGCAGAACTCAAACCGTTAGTCAGCTTCTTTCAAGCTCCGATGTCTGATTTTAGCCATGGTCCTACAGATCAAAAACCAATGTTATTGGCAGGCCATTGGTTTGGTCTTTCAATTTGCTACGAAGCAGCCTTTCCAAGAGAAATCGCGGTAGCTTTGCCAAAAGCAGAAGTTTTATTGAATGTAAGCAATGACGGATGGTTTGGTAATTCACTTGCTCCATATCAAAATCTTCAAATAACCCAAATGCGCGCGCTTGAGACTGGACGTTGGGTACTGCGTGATACCAACACGGGAATTTCTGCTTTTATCGACGCGAATGGAAAGATTCGCTCACGTTCTCCGATTTTCCAAGATTACGCGTTGACGGACGAGGTACAACCCATGGTCGGGATGACTCCTTACTCGCTACTCGGAGATATACCAATTTTGGCATGGATCGCCATTTCGCTTGCGGCAGGAAGGATTACAAGACGAAGATTAAGCGGGGAGTAGTATTTTTTTGTGTTTTCCGTTAGAGTAGGAGTGCACGCATTATGACTCACGATCCCATGTCTACTAGCATTGAACAACGTGGAAAATATTCTGAAATCTCCCCCGCAAAGTTGTCGGAAAGTGAAGCACAGTTAGTCTCCCTAGATGCACTTGACCGCTTTGCGAAAACCTTTGAGGCGAGTGCGCGGCGTTGGGAACTTGTGGTGTACCCTTCCTTATTTGCTTTCGTCATTCTAGCGGCTTATGGATTTTTCTTGATTTATAGTTTAGCCAATGATGTGGCGGTGCTAGCACGGTCGGTTGATACTCAAATGGGAGAAAACATGGCCAGCATGTCTAGCAACATCAAAAATTTGGCAATGAACATTGAACACATGTCCGTCAACCTTAGTTCCATGAGTGAAAACCTTCGTACCATGACGGGCGACGTACATAACTTGGCTATGCAAGTGGGAAGCATTGCCAATGATACGAAACAAATGAAACCCATTGCGGATCAGATCTCGGGCATTGGGCGATCCGTGAATGCTTTGGCTGTCGCCGTGCCCCACATGCAGCGGGACATGTCCATGATGAACCAGAGTATCTCCCGACCTCTTTCTTTTATGAATGGCTTCGCACCTTGGTAGAGTTTCCTACTAGGATTTTGAAAAATAGTGTTGCAGCCAGTGCACATAGATTAGATCTGCGATTTGGTGTAAATCCTTAATTTTATTGCATAAATTAGAAGTAATCTCGGTTTCGCTTTGAATCGTTTTTGTAGGTACTGAAATCTCAAAAATACCATTTTTTGTCCAGAGATGCACCAATTCTTCTGTCATTTCGACGTGACATTGTAGCGCAAGTGTATTTCCAATCGAAAATCCTTGATTTAGGCAATGTTGACTAGATAAGAGGTGCGTAGCTCCTAAGGGTATTGAAAAAGTTTCCCCATGCCAATGGAAAACTTCAAAAGTTTTAGGTAACTCCCGAAACCAATCTTTGGTAACTAGATTATCTTCTTGGGTAACAGAAAACCAACCAATCTCACGAACCGGGTTTTGGATAACCACACCACCTAATGCTTTAGCGATGAGCTGCCCGCCAAGACAATGTCCAAGCACCGGTATCCCCATTGTGTGGGCTAATTGAATTAAAGAAACCTCTTGCGCTATCCAAGGCAATGGGTCATTTACACTCATTGGGCCACCCATGAAGACCAGTGCCGAAACATCGTCTAGGTGGTTGGGAATGGGCACGCCTCTATCAACTTCAATTAAACGCCATGGTACTTCCATCCTTTGGAATACTTCAGACAAGTATCCGGGCCCTTCTGAAGGCCAATGCTGAAAAATTAACACGGGTTTCTTGGGGTCCAATCCAAGTGTGGGGTCGAGAATCATTCTCTCTCCTAGTAATGTAGGTGTACTTTTTCGTCGTCCTAGGATTTTAATCCACATTCAGTCTTATTTCTTGAGCACTTTAATTTTCAATTTGTTACACTCTCCCAAATTCTAAATGATACAAGGTGAAAAGATGCCTTCTGTCCTAATTCCTTTAGCTTCTGGTTTTGAAGAATTGGAGGCCATTACTTTGATAGACCTCCTGCGCCGAGCTGGTATTGAAGTAGTAACCGCTGGGCTTGAACCTGGAGAAGTACGTGCTAGCCATGGCACGTTGCATGTGCCGGATACCGATCTTGATTCCGCATTGACTCGGGAGTACGACATGATCGTTTTGCCCGGAGGACTTCCAGGATCTGACCACCTAGCAGGAGACTCGCGAGTGGTGGCATTAGTGAAGAAAATGAGTGCTGCTGGTCAATTTACGGCTGCAATCTGCGCAGCACCCAGAGTTTTTGTAAAAGCAGGGATCCTCACTGGAAAACGCATCACTGCTTATCCGGGTTGCATTGATCCAAAAACACTGCCAAAGACGACATTTCTTTCAGACGCAGTAGTTCGAGACGGAAAGATCATCACTTCACGTGGGCCTGGCACGGCGATGGATTTTGCTCTTGTCTTGATTGAAGCACTGACTAATTTTGCAATTCGAAAGCGAGTAGAAGCGGATCTATACCGCCACTAAACCATCAAAAAAGTTTTGAAAATTGAGTCGCTGCTGCGAGTACGTTGGCTTGACCAAACAAACCATGAACCACTGCTACCATGTCCGCTCCCATTTCTACGAGAAGGCGTGCATTGGCTGGATTGATCCCACCGATAGCCACGATCGGGATTTTTAGGTGTCGTTTTGCTACCTTGAGGATCTCAGGATCAGTTTGCACTGCTAATGGTTTGGTTTGAGAAGGAAAGAATCGGCCAAAAGCTATGTAATTTGCTCCAGATGCCTCTGCTTTAAGAGCTAAGGAGAGGTCATTGTAACAAGATACCCCAATAATAGCCGAGGCTCCCAAACAGCGGCGAGCTTCTGCTATGTCCATGTCCTCTCGTCCTAGGTGAACACCACTTGCACCTACTGCAAGTGCAAGATCTACATCGTCATTAATAATGAGTGGAACCTGAAAACCACGGCATAAGTGTACTAAATCAGTTGCTTGCCAAATCCTTTGTTCGGGAGGGAATGCCTTTTTATCACGGTACTGCACTAGGCGCGCACCACCCTGTAGGGCAAGGGCTAGTTTTTCCACGAGTCTCTCTGCCGGGAGGAGACCAGTGTCTGCGATTGCGTATAAACCTCGGAGAGGATCGCTCATAAACAGCTAAAAGAAGTGTAGATTACAAGTGTCATAATATCACCAAATCAAAACTAACCCTGAAGTGGCAGCCAATCTCGGGGATTTTTTTGCGTGTTACAATCAACCCGAGGCCCATTAAAAAACGGGCAAACAAGCCGATAAAAACGAAATAGGTGTTCGTAGTTTTAGTAGGAGGATTGGTTACTGTCATGTCTACTCGTTCTACTTCTGCTGGGGCCTACACCGATTTTCAAGGATTGGCTGAACTTCGTGGGCAGGCGCGCAAAGATCCAGCGGCAAACTTAAAAAAGGTCGCCAGCCAATTTGAAGCTATCTTTATTCAAAATCTCCTCAAAACGGCTCGCGCTGCTCAACTGTCTCCTGGGTTGTTAGACGGCCCGCAGGCAGACACTTATTGGGACATGTACAACCAACAGCTTTCCTTGACACTTTCCAAAGGAAAAGGCATTGGCATTGCCGAAATGCTGGTGCGGCAGTTGCAAGCCTCTCTTCAAAATCTGCCCCCTGAACCTGTTTCTCCTACCCAAACGACTTCTTCTGCTTTGCAGCAAACTTCTGGAGCTTCCTCTCTCAAGCCAAAAGCGGAGGCTTCTAAAGATCCACCAAAAACCCCAGAAGAGTTCGTAGCTCAGGTTTGGCCAGCCGCTCAAAAGGCAGCAGCAGAGTTGGGAGTCGATCCGGCAGTACTGGTGGCGCAATCTGCAGTCGAAAGTGGTTGGGGACGCTCCGTGGCGCGTCTTTCAAGCGGGGAAAGCAGCCATAATCTCTTTGGCATCAAGGCCGATAGCAGGTGGGAAGGAAAACGAGTGACGGTGTCTACTTTAGAGTACGAAAGTGGAGTAATGGCGCGTCGCCAAGATCCTTTCCGTGCCTATGATTCATTTGAAGAAAGTTTCCAAGACTACTCTAGTTTTCTACGTAGCAACCCAAGATATCGGAATGCACTGATGCAAGCAGGGGATCCAGACGCATTTTTACGGGGTTTGCAGGCCGCAGGGTATGCCACTGATCCTGCTTATGCCAAAAAAGTCTCTTCTGTGTTGCATGGCAAATCTTTGCGCGATGCGCTATCTGGTGGCAGCTGATGAGGATTTAATATGTACGAATTAATGAACATAGGCGTCTCAGGCCTTATGGCCGCGAGCCGCGCACTAACGGCTACCAGTCACAACGTCGCCAACGCAAACACGCCCGGATACTCTCGTCAGGTCGCCGACTTTACCACTCGCCCCGCAGTGCGTATGGGGAACGTGTATCTGAGTACTGGGGTCGAGGTTGCGCAAATTCGTCGCAACTATGATGATTTTTTGACGAAAGATTTGCGAGAAGTCACGGGTCAACATAGCCAAGCTGAAACGTTGCACACCCTATCTAGCCAGGTGGACAATCTGTTGGCAGATCCTGATGCTGGTTTATCCCCTGCCCTTAATGATTTCTTCAAAGCAATGCAGGGAGTAGCCAACGATCCTTCTTCAGGTGCTACGCGCCAAAATTTCCTATCCAACGCGTCTAGCCTAGAACAACGTTTTCATCTACAAGCTGGAGAATTAGACAATCTTTCAAACCAAGTCAATACCCAAATTCAAAACCAAGTCGACGAAGTCAACGCATTTGCTTCTAGCATTGCTAACTTTAACGAAGCAATTATCACCGCCACAGGACGAGCTGCCGGCAATGGTTCACCCAATGACTTGCTAGACTCCCGAGACGAGGCCATTCGCCAATTATCCGAAAAAGTAGGGGTAACCGTTGTTAAACAAGACAACGGTGCTCTGAATGTTTTCATGGGCAATGGCCAGAGTTTAGTCTTGGGTACAGAATCACAATCTCTCGTGGTTGCTAGAGGGGAATCAGATCCTTCCCGATTGGAAATTGCTACTCCTCCGCTCAGTCGGGGTAGTTCACCAACCATCATTTCCGGCCAAGTCAGCGGCGGTTCCTTAGGAGGATTGTTGCAGTTCCGCCAAACGGTTTTGGAGCCTGCTAAAAACGGCCTTGGGCGGATTGCTGTTGGCATTGCTTCAGAAATGAACGACCAACACAAATTGGGCATGAGCTTAGAAAATAAACTCGGCGGAGATCTCTTTCAGGTTCCAAGCCCTGATGTTTTTTCAAATTCTAAAAACCTTGGTACTCTTCAGGTTTCGGCTGCAATTACAGACGCTTCGGCACTGACCACGAGTGACTATCAGCTATCGGTCGGTTTCAATGAATATCAAGTCACTAGGCTAAGCGACGGTACCGTGACCACAGTCAACAACCTAGCCACCTCGTCTATCGACGTAGACGGCCTCACTTTGAACATTGGTAACGGTGCGGCTAAAACAGGTGATTCCTTTTTAATTCGTCCTACGCAAAACGCCGCCTCACATTTTTCATTGCTCGTAAACGATCCTGCAAAGTTAGCCGCTGCGAGTCCACTGCGTAGCTCTGTGGGTACTGGAAACACTGGGAAAGGTCAGATCACTACCACTGTGGTAGACACTACTAATCCAGCTTTTACCACAACTTCAGGAACACTTACCCCACCTCTGTTGATTCGTTTTGATGATTCTCCTCCCGCGCCAGGGTTGTCCTATTCAATGTACGATAATACAAATCCGGCAAACCCCGTCATGCTCCTCGGAACGGACTACACGGATCCGGCCAATCCTGTTCAGGTCAACGGCGGTAGCATTCCTTACGATCCAACGGTGGGTAGCACAGTCCTACCGAGCACGACACCTGCTTTGGACTATGGTTATCAAGTATCCCTTTCAGGAGCACCAAAACCAGGTGATTCCTTCACCGTGGGATACAACACCGGTGCAACCGGAGACAACCGAAACCTATTGGCAATGGTTTCCCTACAGGGTAAACAAACTCTGGCAAGTGGTACTGCGACTTTTGCCTCTGCCTATGGCCAAGTGGTGGCAGAAGTGGGTGTGTTTACCCGTCGTGCTGAAATGAACAAAGGTGCAGAGGAGAACTTGCTAACCCAGGCTAAAAACAATCAACAACAGGTTTCGGGTGTGAACTTAGACGAGGAGGCAGCGATGCTACTTCAGTACCAAGAGTCGTACCAGGCCTGTGCTAAGGTCATTTCAATTACGGATACCCTTTTTCAAAGCATTCTCGGAATTGGGAGGTAGTCATGCGTATTTCTACCTCGATGTTTCATTACCAGAGCATCAACGCTATCCTGAACTCTGAATCCGAGCTTCAGAAAACGCAACAACAGCTGGCAACAGGTCGGCGCATGTTGACTCCTGCCAGTGATCCAAACGCATCTAGTCACACAATGGAGTTGCGTCAAGCCCTTTCCACGCGTGAGCAGTACCAAAGCAATGCCGATTCCGCAACAGCCCGCCTCAACGTCGAAGAATCTTCTCTCGCAGGAGCAGGTAATGCTCTACAAAGGGTTCGGGAATTAGCTGTTCAAGCTAACAATGCTACCCTCACGAGTTCCGATCGAAAAAGCATTGCCGTTGAAATGCGCCAAAATATTGAGTCCTTGATGGGTTTGGCCAATACCCAAGATGCCAATGGTGAGTACATATTTTCTGGACATCGTTCTGAGACACTGCCTTTTACTGCAGATGCCCAACACGTAGTAACCTATGCTGGGGACCAGGGGAGTCGCTTTTTGCAGGTTGGAGAATCAGATCAAGTAGCGGTTGGGGATTCTGGCTGGGACGTATTTATGAATATACCCACCGGAAACGGTACTTTTGTAACCAATGCCGCTAGTTCAAATACCGGAAGTGGGGTGATTGACTCGGGTACCCTGGTAGATCCTAGTACCTGGAAACGGGACACTTACACTATTTCAATCGCAACAGGGAATACCTACGAAATCCGAGATAGCCAAGGAGTGTTGGTAAACGGTGGAAGCTATGAAAGTGGTGCCAACATTACCTTTCGTGGCATTCAAACGAGTATTACGGGAAAGCCTGCTTCAGGGGATCGATTCACGATTACCCCCAGTGCCCAACAAGATGTTTTTACCACCCTCAACGGACTTGCTTCCGTTTTAGAAAACGCGAGCGGTGTGGAATCCGCTCCTGCGCTAGCCAACGCAGTTTCCCAAGCACTTGGGAACATCGACCAAGCACATAACCGAATCATAGATACTCGTGCTGCCGTGGGCGCGCGCCTTAATCGGATCAGTGATGCCAAGAACACGAGTGAGTACTTGGCACTTCAGTTGAATTCTAATATTTCTGACTTGGAAGACTTGGACTATGCCACTGCCGTTTCTACCCTGAACCTTCAAATGTTGGGGTATCAGGCAGCCCAACAGGCTTATGTAAAGGTTTCTAGTCTTTCCCTGTTTAACCATCTTTAACCCAGTATCATTTTTAGAGCAGAGAAGGTCGTAGGGAAGACAACAATTCTAGTGCCCATTCCAGGGCCGCTTCGGCACGTGTGATCAGATCTGTGGCGTTGGGATATTGGAGCATGAGATCTCGGCGGATCTGACTCAAAGCAATCAGGTGAGTATTGAGAGTAGAGGTATCTTTTAAGTTCGTAGGTTTCCGCATTTCGAGAAGAGCGAGATCTTCTCTTAAGTCCTCTAACGAAGGGTAGTTTTCCAAAAGAGGCCCGCCTCCTGCCTCTGAGACTACGGGTTGAACGATATCTCGGAGAATTTCCAAATCGTTTGGAGTATTCCAAAGGTGAAGCAAAGGCCAAAGGTCGCGCGGGGTAGCTTGGGTACGTTGATCTAAAAGCGCGGCTGCTCGGATTAGCAAAAGCCCTCGGATACTGCGGCGATCCGAAAAGGTAATCCCTTCAATCCTCATTCTCTGAAGTAGATCTAGGTAGAGTGTTGGCACTTCGCCTAACGTGACATGGGGCAACGCTTGGTAGATAAGTGCCACTTGGTCTAGGTGAAATGGCACGGCTAATGCGGATTCTGTGGGAGTGGTTCGCCCGCTCTTCTCTAGCAAAGTACTGAGTGCCGAATCCGGAACCGGATCCACTCGACACCGTAACGTCAATTGATCTAAAAACCCTTGTACCGTGGGATCATCAGGCAATTCTGTCACTTTTACGAACACACTTTGGGTTGAAACAGGCGATTTCCCGGTGGCGCGGTCTCGAATCAAACAAAGAAGAGCATTCAAAACAGGGGAACTTGCCAAAAACACATCTTCAAGCAAGGCAAGTGGTGCTTTGTCCAGTGTTTTAGCAGTTGGGCTGAACAGCTCTGCTATTTCAGTATCATGCCTAATCTGGTACTGAAACAAATCGCATTGCAGAGAAGTGGCCAACTGGTTCGTCAAAGCAGATCTTCCGACCCCATGTGGCCCTAGCAAAAGCAAATGTTCTCGAGACACCAAGGCAAGCATCATCAGGTCAACAGTGGTATCTCGCCACGCAAAACGTAACTTGAGATCCTCTGCTACACGAGCAAGAGACTGGATTGGTTCTAAGAGGTTAGTTGGTAGGGACATACATTTAATTAAAAGTTGCGGTAAAATTTTTCTTTTGGAAAAAATTATGACGTCTGCCTCTCTCCTTGAGATTTTTCCTAATCCTGCCCCAGAAAGAGATTATATCATCCAGATTCGGATACCAGAATTTACTTGCCTTTGTCCAAAAACGGGTCAACCTGATTTTGCAACCCTCTTTTTGAGGTATATTCCGAGTGAACGCTGTGTTGAACTCAAATCTCTTAAGCAATACATCTGGTCTTACCGAAACGTGGGCACTTTTCACGAGACCGTGACCCACCAAATCCTAAACGACCTAGTGGAGGTACTCACGCCACGTTTTTTACGGTTGCGTGCTAAATTTAACGTCCGGGGTGGACTGTACACCACGGTGATCGTGGAACACCGAAGCCCGTCTTGGAAATCAGTTGACATCCTCCCACCCTGAAGGACGAAAATTTAAACACCAAGAATTCCAGATTCAAGGCTTTCGCAGTGATAGGTTAGCCAGAAAACGGATTCGCAAACATTGGGAAAGCGAAGTTTGGACAAGTCTACGGATCGACATTGGAGTGTTTAAGAAAAACTATGAAAAGATACAATCAGAAACCGATATCATCGGGAGGCGTATCATGTGTACGGGCTATAACCATCAAGCGACGGCGGTGAAGTCACTTTCGGAATGCTGGCGTCTGCCAACCGTAAACCGATTTTACGTGCCTAGAGAGAGAATCACCGAGGTTTTTCAACTGCGCACTTGGATCAGACTCCAATCTCAGCCGTAGTGAAGCTACGGATACAACTAGAGGAGTCGCGTTTTCCTGACTGAAGTCAGAGATCTCCACGCGACATTTTATTATGACTCCCGAACAAGCACTCAATTATATGCATCTTCTTTTGCGTCGAATGCTCGAAAAAAAGGCTTCCGACTTGTTCATTTCCGCTGATTTTCCTCCATCAGTCAAAATTGACGGAATCATGACTCCAGTAACCCAAGAAAAAGAAGTCAATGGCAAGAAAATCGAGGTTCCACTACCAAAACTTTCTGGAGAACACACCAAAGAGTTTGCCTATTCGTTACTGAGTCCAAAACAGCGCACGGAATTCGAACGCGACAAAGAATGCAACCTTGCCATTTGGCCAAGAGACATCGGTCGCTTCCGTGTCAATGTTTTTGTCCAGCAGGAATATGTAGGCATGGTTATACGAACTATTACTACAAAAATTCCAAAATTTGAGGATTTAGGGCTTCCAAAAATACTCAAGGATAAATCCGTTATTATGGCCAAGAATGGTCTCATCATCTTGGTTGGAGGAACGGGTTCTGGAAAATCAACGACTCTTGCCGCATTGATTGACTACATCAACGAGAACTCTTATGGGCACATTATTACCATTGAAGATCCAGTGGAGTATGTGCACACCAGCAAGAATTGCCTCATTACACACCGTGAAGTAGGACGGGATACGTTAGATTGGTTTCCAGCTCTCAAAAATACATTGCGCCAAGCACCTAATGTCATTTTAATTGGCGAAATTCGCGATCGAGAAACTATGGAATTTGCATTGACGTTCGCAGAAATGGGGCATCTTTGCATGGCTACCCTTCACGCCAACAACGCCAACCAGGCCATGGATCGCGTCATTAACTTCTTCCCAGAAGAACGTCACAATCAGCTGCGTACAGACCTTTCTCTTAATTTACGCGCCTTTATCTCACAGCGTTTGGTTAAGAAGAAAGCAGGAGGGAGGTGTGCTGCGATTGAAGTCCTCCTTAATTCTCCTTTGGTGGCAGATAATATTTTGAAGGGAGAAACTGGCACGCTTAAAGAAACCATGGCCAAATCCGTGGAGCTTGGGATGCAAACGTTTGACCAAGCACTTTTCAATTTGGTTCGAGAGGGTCGGATTACGGAAGAAGACGCATTAAACAATTCAGATTCCAGAAACGAATTGCGTCTCAAATTCAAATTAGAAGGGAAACAAGCAGGCACTAAACCAGAATCTTCCCTTTCTCTTCAAGCAGATGAAGAAGAGGCTCATTCAGAAGA
>Ga0268283_1001368_pt1 | contig 12076 bp, 7 predicted proteins | sample saktaG_13_FD_190140 | JGI IMG/M metagenome (GOLD analysis project Ga0268283, IMG submission 190140) | Saline water microbial communities from Sakinaw Lake, British Columbia, Canada - sak_2013_06_06_36m | ecosystem: Environmental > Aquatic > Non-marine Saline and Alkaline > Saline ... | reverse complement strand
AAGAGAATTATATTTTTGTTGTAAGTTTTGAAGTCTTAATATATCTTCATCTTTTTTAGCATCTTCATATTCTCTGGCTTTTTGAGCCATTTTTTTATTATCATTTAAGAAGTTTAAAACTTCTTCTGGTGAAGCATTTGGATTAAAGTTTGCAATATTGTTTGCTATTGTTTTCATAACAATAGCATATCTTTTACCGTAAAGTTTTTGAATAATTTTATTAAAGTTATATAACATATAGAATTTAAATTCATTTGTTATATCATCAAAAGATTTCATTTCTTTCTGAACCTTTTTTTGTTTTCTTGGTTTATATTCAAAACTACCGTCTAGTTTATAGATAAGACTTTTAGGATCAACACCATATAACATTTGTGTTCTTGTTATATCTTTTCTTTCTCTTATATCATAACTACCCCATCCTTTTACTTGATAATAAAATCTTTGTTCAGTATATTCATCATTTCCAAGATTTACAATAACTTTAACATCTTTGCTAGATAACTCTAAAAACATAGAGATTTCATTTTTCTTTAATTCTGTGATTAAATCTTTTTTCAATCCAATTTTAATCCAGTTTGCATCTGCAGACAATTCATAATTATATTGAATATATTTCATCACATCATTATCAACGCCAAGTTGTGTTAAAGATGATTTTTCAAATAGATTATATGTTTGTATATGTTTCATATTAAAAATTACTTTTTGGTAAATTTTTTAAGAATTCTTGTATTTTTTCTTTTTTAAGAATTTCTTTTTCCTCATTTGTCAAATTAGGTATATCATCTATTTTTTTCAATTCGTTTGCGAGTGTTGTTACTATTTCTTTATTTTCCATTTTAAAAAATGTTATTTTTTTAGTGTTGTTGCATACATCTAAAATAACCAGAAACAAAAGAGTTTATAACTATTGGTGAATCTGGACCATTTGTAGAAAATATAATTTTATTATCTAAATAAACAGAACCATTAAAATTGTTATAACTAACACCAAATGAAGGATATTTTTGTTGTATTGTCTTAACAATCAACGCAGTATTCATATCATCTTGATTATTCCATTCGTTTAATTTTTGTATTCTCATAATATATGATTTTTTTATATAATGTATATATTAAAAAATGAAAAACAAAAATGAAACATATAAACAAAAAAAAAGACCAACTTTATAGGTTGGTCTTTTTGTAAGTGATTGATTATCAACTATTCATCTAATGAGAAAAAATCGTCAGCATCAGTTACATCTTCAACAGGTTCAACAGGTTTAGAACCAGAAGTAGCATCTTTTTTAGATCCTTGTGCTTTTTGTTCAGCAACATAAACATCTTGTCCACCTAAAATAGAAAGGATAGTGTTTACTTTGTTTTTAACATTGTCATCCCATTCTTTTGCTTTGTGGTCGTCTAAATCTACTGTTCTACCAAGTAAAACTTCTTTGATTTTCGCTTGAACTTTTGGGTTTGCTATTTTACCATCTTCGTCAACTGGAGCAGTTTTGAATTTACCATCAGTTTCATTGAAAAGTTTGATAGGAGAAACTTCTAAGAAAGAAGATGCTTCGTAGTTTTGGAAACCACCTTTTTCTTTTATGATTAATTTGAAATCTTTACCTTTAACCATATCAAATACGTTACAAGGTTCGCCAGTAACTTCACCATTTCTTTCAGAGTTGATTTTTTCTTTGATAGTAAAGCCATAAGGATAAACTAAGATTTTACCAACTAATTCAGGATGTTGTTCATCTTCAATTACCATAATATATGAGTAATATTTAGTTGTTCTTTTCAAAAGTTCTGCTTTTTCGTTGTCTGCAGCATTTTTAGAATTTTTAAGTTTCCAATACTCAGTACATAATTCACAATTTGGTTCAGAATTTTTTCTACAATCGTAGTAACCAGAAACAGAAGTTTCATTTTTCATATCCACATAATGTATATGTTTCTCAATCGCACTAGGTCCGATTTTGCCTGATTGTAAAAGGTTTGGAAGGAATCTTAAAGTTGCGCGGTAACCGATTTTTTTATCTTTTGCGTCTTTTAAGTTTGGACGATAAATACCGTCATTGTTTGTTGTTTGTTTGTCGAACACTGATAGTGTTGCGTCTTGTGCATCTACTCCACCGAATAGAAAATCATCTGCTAAAATTTCTTTGCTCATAAAGCCATAAAATTGTTTTTAATATGAAGTAAAAGTGTTAACCTTTAATGCCATTTGTTGCCTATAATGCTTTTAATTTACTTCACAATGATTTTTTGTAGAAATCTAACTATAAAAGTTTTAAGTTCTTAAATCTTTCAATCTTATACTTAAATATCAAATAAAAGTTTGAAAAAAGTGTTACTAAAATTATAAAAATATTTTCAATCTAAATAAAGCTTAAAAAATTTAAGAGCCTTAAAAATCTTTCTAATCAATATATCCATTCAACGAATAAAAGTTTATTATTACATAATATCTTTTCAATCTGTTGGAATATACCTACAAACATATATATTTCCTTTAGAAAGTGACTTTTAGACAAAATGATAACCTACTGAAAATCAATAGGTTACGTGTATATAAGTAGTTGAAAATGAAGTGATTATGGATAGTAAAAATATTTTAATTTTTTTTCAATTTTAAATTATTAATATCATTTATAACCATGTCTGGATCATCAAAATAATCTCTAATTTTAGTTTCATAATTTTCATCTTCAATTATTTTATATTTCACCATATTATTAAGTGCGATAACGAGTAATTGAGGTGTTAATTCTGTTATATTTTTTTCGTTAATTGTTTCAATAACAGATTTTTCTATATCTAAACAGAAGTCGTTATATGATTCATATTTATTATCAATTTTAATATTTTCAAGAGTATCATTAACATCATCCATGAATTTTTTTATATCTTCAAAATCTTCAACGAATTGGTTTTCAATATATTCTTTTATTTTCTCTACATCCATTGTATTTGGATTAATTTTGTAATATATATTTCTTTTTGTGATGCCTATTTTAATATATAAATGAAATTAAAAAAATAGAATATGTCAACACCTGTTAGATATGATGAATTAGGAACAATAAATGCTGTTAAAATACTACCAAAGATAGATTCATATAATGGTTATATACAATTATATACAGAATTAGATTCGCATATAGAAGTCGGAGATTATGTTTTTATTACATATAGTGGGAATACCATAGATTTAAATTTAGAAACAGATGTAATTTTGGATAATTATTTATATGTATTATATGGAGAAGATTTCTTATATAATAGTATATCTCAAGGATATGAAGTTTTATATGTAGATAAATATAAAAATTTAATAGTTATAAATAGAAATATTTATACAATACCAAGCAATACAAATTTATATAATCACTATATATCTAGTGTTGTTTGTAATAATATAACAATTTCAAATGGTACTATTGATGGAACTATTTTAAAAAATGCAGTTATTGGTTCTGGTACAACAGAAATAAACAATAATTTACTATTAACACAAGGTGTTTTATTAAATGGTAATCTTTATAATTGTGATATTAATGATAAATATTCAAATAATTATATTTCTTTGAAATTAGAATATAAAGAAAGTAACAATACATTTATAAAACACATAAACCTAAATAATGATAATTTTGGTTATTTATATTTTTATGATTTGAATTCTTCTTCTGAATTTATAAAAAATTGTAATATTTACTCTGGTAATTATTATAATTGTTCAATAGATTCTGATGAAACACTTTATAATAATGGCGTTCCTGCGACTGGTATTACAATAGATGGTGGTTATTTTAATAATTGTGATATTAAATATGCAAAAATATACGATGGTTATTTATATAATTCTACTCTTACCAGAGGTAATTGTAAATGGTATTATGGTAAATGGAATGGTGGTGTTTTTAACTTAGATGAATGGCAAGATGGTATTTTCTTAAATGGTATTTTTGGAACTGGTGATACATCAATTTGGCAAAATGGTAGTTTTTATAATGGTACTTGGAAAGGTTTGGTTTGGATTAATGGTAAATTCCTTGGTGGAACATTTGAAGGTGTTGGTAAAGTAGAAAATAGTAGATTAGTTAATTCGGAATGGTTAAATGGTGAATTTAGGGGTGGTAAAATGTTAAATTCAACAAATAATACTATCTCATGGAATGATGGTAAAGTTTTAGGTGGAGAATTAAATAATGTTATATTTAATAAATCAAGTATTTATGATGGTACATTTTATAATGTGAGTGTCAAAAATTCGGAAATACATGGTGGAGATTTCAAGGTAATGAGAAATAATTTACCAGTATTTAATTATTTTGCAAAAAATACAATTTATAATGGTAACTTCATTGGTGATTGGTATAACCCAGTTGTTAGTGGTGTTAGTTATTTAAATAATTATGCTTTAAGTTCATATACAAGTGGTATAAATGAATTTTCGGATTCAACTATTAAAAATGGTGTTTTTAAATATTCTAATTTTTATAATTTTAATACTATTGAGAATGGTGATTTTGAAAATACATTCTTTTATTCTCCAACAACAATAGATAATGGTAAATTTTATGGTGGTATTAGTAATAAAGTAATAACATATGAATATGAAACATTTATTGATAATGATTGGGCATCTTGGGCGGGTGGTTATATGACATTTGTTGTTCCTACTGGAACTACAATAAAAGTTGGAGATTTTGTTCAAGTTAAACAATCTGCATATACAAGTGTTGATGGTGTAATTCATCCAAAGAATATACAATATGATGGTTTATGGGAAGTTAAAAAAATAAAATATGGTGTCAATAAAGCATTTGACCCAATATATACAAATCTAACAAGTTTTGATATTATTGAAACAACTTGTCCATATATTTCTAATACTCCAGATGGTGGTACATTACAAATTATTAGAACTGAATATTCACCAAAAATTAAGAGTGAAAATTATAGTTTTAGTAAGGCAACAATAAGAAATAAGAAATTATATGATACATATAATGCTGGTGTTATTGTAGATGTTGTTTATTTAGAATTTGATAATGGTCACAATTTTATAATTGATGATGCTGGAAAAAATATTAAATTAGTAGGATTTAATTCACAAGAATTATACAATAAAGAAGTAAAAATATCTGCAGTTGGTCGTTATAAAGATCCATCTGAATTGATACCAACACCACCAGTAGGTTATGATTATAGAAACATAGATCCAGTAGGTTCTAATTATATAATTGTAGATGAACTTTGGAAAGATTGGTATTTTGGTGATTCTGGTGTTGTTAAAAGATGTGATTGGAATTTCACATCAAGAAATTCGAGTGAGTTTTATACAATAAATGATGGTGTTTTTACAAATACATTATTTTCAGGTAATATAGATATTTATGATGGTGTTTATAATAATGCTGTTATGAGAAATGGTATAAATTTCAGAAATGGTATTTTTAATGGTAATTCATTCCAAAGTTTATGTGGTGAAACTATGAATACATGGTACAATGGTAAATTTTATGGTGGTGAGTTCGGAAATAACACGAATGGACTTTATGAAGATATTGTATTCTCTATATTTAATGAAAAAACAGAGGTGATTGATAGCCAAGAAGGTATTAGATCAGCAACAACATACAAATTAGAAGGTATTTACCCATATGTTTATTCAAATGTACAACATACTGGTGAGATAGGTGCATTTACAACTTTTCCAAATGCTGATTTACCACCAGATATAACTAATTTGTGGTATCCTGTTATTAATAATGATTTATCAAAAGATTACATGAACTCTGATGTGTGGAATAAAATTGCAACATTTTCTGACCAAAATTATAAAATATCACCATATTCATTAGTTTTTAAAATTTCAAGTACAGATATAAATAATATTAACATATTTTCAAAATATTTAGATAATCCTCAAAATTCCGAATGGTATGTTGATATTATAACACAAGAATATAATGTTGATATTAAAAGACCATATAAATCATTTAAGGATTTATTTGATATGAATTATAATTATGCTGGTAAATATGTAAAAAATGGAAATTATATTTATTTAGTTTTTGAATTTGAAGATATTAAGAATTTGTACAAAAATTGCACAAATTCTGAAAAAGTTGCATTTGATGAAAACTTCAGAAATGTTTGGTCTATTGCAAATACTGGTTATTATACTAATCCATTACCAGTATTGAATTCAGAAACAACAAATTACTCAACATCATATGGTGTTGAAGATTTATCAAAAGTTGGTCATTATATAATTCATTATACTACAGGTACATCATTCACACAAGCTGTTAATTATCCAGTACCATTTTTTAGTGCTGTTACAAATTGGATTTATGGTACTTTACCTCCAGTTTGGTGGTATTCTGGATTAACTAGTGGAGTACCTGCAATAGATTGGGATATAATGTTTAAAGAAAATGTTGGGGTCGCTACAAATACCGTTTATTGTTTAAAAAGAATATCAACATCATCAAATTATAATGCAACAGACAATTCAAATTGTATTATGAATAATGGTAAAAGATGTGATTTAATAAATATTGATGTTAATACTGATGTTAATGCAACAACAACTAATTATTCTAATATTTATGCCGCATTAAAAGATACATTTAGTGTTGATGATTTAGTAAAAATTGATAATAGTTTAAATCCAATGATAAATTGGTCGCCTGATTATAATAATGGACAAGGTGTTACAGAACCTTCACTTCTTTCAATAAGTTCTAATTTAGATTTTCCTTATAATAGAGATTTAAAATCTTGGATGTATTATTATATAAATCAACATAAAAATCAATCAGGTAAAAATTTAAATCAAATATCTTTTAGAGATATTCATACAACACAAGTATTAATTGATCCAAAATTTAATGTGATAACTGACCATTTTATTTCTACGCCAGTTTGGGATATGGGTAAAGATTTAATACATAATAGTAGAGGTTTTCAAACTATTGCGAAAGGAACATCATTCAAATTTGATAAAAGTATAGATATGTCTCAATTTAAAACTGGAGATACTTTATATGTTCAGTATAGTAGAACTATTGAAGAACCACGTCCTCCTATTTCACCATCTGATGGTGGTGATGGTGGTGATGGTTGGATTGGTGTAAATACCGTTATTCCTAGAACTGATGGGGTTGGTGATTATTACGCATATGATGGAAATGGTGATTGGATTAGTGAAATTAATTATGGATTAGATCAACCTTTTACAGGATTAGAATTTAACTATAGTGGAAGTTATACAATACTTAAAATATCAGCAACAACAAATACAGTATATTTGAATAATTCATCTAAACCAATGTTTAGTAATAATGTAAATGTTTATTTACAAGATGGAGGTATTGTTGTTCCATATTGGTATAATTTAATTTCTGAAAGAACAAGATTAAATGATAAATATGGTGTGAACGACCCGATATTTACTGCAGTAACATATAAAAATTATGGTACTAAAGTAGGTTTGAGAATGGAGCCATTATTTCATAAATATGATTATAGTGGATATTATTTTTGGAAAGGTGGAATGAAACCAGGTCAAAGTAATCCAACAGTAAGAACTTACTCACAAGAAGCATCAATGCAAAAAAGATGTTATTTTAATGCAACTATAAAAAGAACATATGTATTACCACAAGGTGTTCCTATATCAAATGTTGTTGTAAATGGTACATTTAGTTCTACTGATTCAAATTGGGCTTTGAATAATTTCGTTGTGGAAGATGTATCACTTAATGCGCCTGCAGGTTCATCCGCTTATATGATGTCATATCCTAGAAATAGTGTTTCAAGTAAATATGGAACATTAATACAATCTATAACAGTAGTTACTGGTGTAACATACCGATTAAAAGCAATGATGAGATATATGAAATATCCTGGTGATACTGTTTCAAAAATGACTATAAGTGCTGGTGGTAATAGGAGTGGTGCAATATATCCAGTTGATGAATCCAATAATACATTACTTACAGATAAAATAATAGAATTTAATTTTTCTTCGAGTTCACCAACAACAAATATAATATTTTCTGTGAGTTCTAATACAAATTCCAACTATGATTGGAGCGACTTTTTGTATATTTACTATGTTAAAACTGAAGTATTAGCAGATAGAACACATTATAGTATTGAATTTAATAATATTCATCCTGAAGGAATACCAAGTGCCGTTTTAGCATCATCAAGTGCTGGTAGGTATGGTGTTGAGTCGTACACAAATGTTTTATATAGTAAAAATAAAACATACCCAGGTAGTGGATCTTATCCATCATATGAATATGCTTATCCAACAGCAATAACAAATAGTTTAAAATATGAAGAAGGTAATTCTTGGATTTCAATTATTAGTCCAACAGGATCAACAACTTCTTCTGGTGTTGCTACATATCCAGATTTTGATGCAAATTCCAAATTTTTAAAAGGAACTTGGTTAATTGGTGTTTCTGGGTTAACTGGCGCAACAAATAATAAATTATATTTGGAGATAGATGATCCACAATTTAAATGGACTGGTTCATTAGATTCATACACAATTGATGTTGCATTAGAACCACTAATAGAAGCAAGTGGCAAATTAGTAAATGTTTATAATAGTACACAAAATAAAATAGTAAAAACAAAAATAATAGATTATGATTGGTTGAATAATTTATATATTTTGGATATTTTTCCAGACACTAATACATTATCTTTGTTAAATAATACTAATACAAATAGTGGTATTTGGTTAGGTACAAATATAGGAACCACTAATTTATTTAATTTTACACAATCAGAGTATAATTCTAGAGTAAGTTATGCAAATTCAATAAAAGTTGGAACATCTTCGTTACAATTTTTACAAAATTTACATAATAATGCAACACAATTTAAATATAATAGTCAAAAATGGACAACCCCTACATGGTGGGTGTCTGGTTATTATCCTAATATGATATATAATGGTAATACTACACCTTTCTCAAAATTATCAATACCTGGACATACTAAGAGAGATTATGAACTTATTATTTCAAGTAATTGTAACAATATATTTAGAGATAGTGTAACAAATATCACAACACCAATTCAATTAAAAATTGGCACTAGTGTTTCTACAAGAAGTACTCGTTCATCTATAATATTTGATAATGGTAGTACTACGGAGTTTTATGATATTGGTAGAAGAAATATAGATGTTGTAAAAACTAACAATTTTTATGGCACATATAGTTATACAGATATAAAACAGACAAATTCTTGGATTGGTCAAACAAAAATTGATGGTAATGATATTATTGTAAGAGGTTTAACTCCTGTTTATGCTGATGGTTATATAACTTCAATAAAATATGATGATATATTAGATTATGCTTGGTCACCTTGTCCTTGGCAGAATTATACAATTGGTAAAAAAATAAACACAGATACTTTTGGAAATAATATGCAACATGAAATGGTTAGATTATTTAGTTCAAATGGTATAGCAAGTACAGATAAGTTATATTTCAAAGTTATTAACTTTGTTGTAACAAGTAATCAAGAAGGTGATAATACAACATATGAATCTAGAACAAATATAAAAGAAATCATATTAAAAGAAAAAATGTCAAAAGAAGAATTTAGTTTAAAACTTAATAATGATTATTTAACATCTGGTCATACAAGCACATATATTTCTTCTACTGGTATGAGTTGTTTCGGTATTGGTGTTTATGACCAAAATTATATTTATAGTACTGAAAGTTATTTTAATTGGTTATCAATGAGCGAACAATCACTAACTTGGTATCCATATAGTGTTGATCTTAGTAATAGATATAACTTCCAAGATATTGGTTTATTTAGTTCTTATTTTTCATATATAAATACTGCATCAACATCATATCAAACTGCAGTATTAAATTATGGTTTTTATAATTTGTTTAGAGATATGTATTCTGGTACAAATACACACAGAAATGATTATATAGATTTAGCAACAAAAATAAGTGATTTTGAAAGATGGAATAAAAAAGCACAAACTAGTGTTCAAAATTTCAACAAAAAAGCTGGTATTCAAATAAGATCAAAAAATTTAACAGCAAATAAAGATAATTTCACAGATGTTTGGATTTATGGACAATTCTATAATGGCATCTTTGACGGTCAATGGCAAGGTGGTCAATGGATTGATGGTGTTTGGTCTGGTTGGAATTCAATAGATATGATAAATTCTGCAACAACACAATTTTTATCACCAACCAAATTTAATATAAGTTCTGTAGATACTGAAAATTATGTTGTTGATTATGAATTTTTGAAAAAACAAAAATTATATTATGAAATTGCGCCTTGGGATAGTGCCAATAAAAAGAATACAGAAATAATAAATCCACCAATAAGAAAAGAAGATAGGAGAAGTATATGATAAACATTTTAAACTTTTTTAAAAAAGTATTTAGTGCTGAAAATATTAAATATTCATTATTTATAATATTAATATTAATGTCAATATTTTTATTCAAAACTTGTAAAAATCTTAATGAAGAAAAATTAAATCATAAAAGAGATATTACAATGTATGAGAATAATTTGACTGCAATGAATGATACTATAAGAACGTATTATGATAAAAAACTTGATAAGATGATTTCTGAAAAAACATCATACTTAATAAAAAGTGTTGATGATTTAAAGAAATATAATGAAAGTATGTATAATGATTTTAAAGGTATGAAAAATATGGTTGCGGGTATAAAAAGTGATGTTAGTATCATTATACCATCAATGCGTGATGAATTAGGTAGATATTTAATAGATAAAAACGACTCTACAAAATTCACAATTCCTTGGAATTTTAATTATGCAGATGAAGGTTTATCAAGTAAAATAATGGGTAAAACACAATTTAGAATATTAGATAATAAACCAACTTTACCGATAATATCTACTATTGATTCAAATATATTTAATATTAAACTACGTTACGCAGTAACAGATGAAAATGGAAAATATTTAGTAAAAGCATTTTCACCATCAAAATTAGTTAAGTTTACAGAAATAGATGGCGCATTGAGTTTAGACAAAGCAATACCAGAGGTTAAGAAATCAAATTCATTCTCGTTTGGTCCATATGTTGGACTTGGTGTAAATAGTGATATTAGTGGAAAACAAATGAGATTTGGTTGGTCTGTTGGTGTAGGGGTTTCGTATAACATATTTTCTAAAAAGAAATAAAAATAAAAACCACTCAAAATTGAGTGGTTTTTTAATTTAGAATGTCATTGACATATTGTGAGAAACTTTTATGGTATGAATCATAACCAGTTTTATTGGAATAAAATGAAAATCCATTTTGAAAATAATTTGGAATAGGATTTGAACCACTTATTTTTTGAATATTGTTATAATATTTTTCAATAGTATCTTTACAAAAGTCACAACTATTTGTGAAATTGGTTATATTTTCAATAACTGAATTACATATCACATATTCATTATAATTTATTTGTGTATGTGTGATATTTGAAAAAACATTATTATTAAAAATTAGATCAAAAAATCCAACATCATTTGTGGTTTTGTTTACATAAAAAATTCTATTATTACTTAATACTTCATTGGTGTTATTGATTTTGTTCTTGTTAGAAATAATAGTTACGAGTTCTTTTGCAAGATTTGTAAGTGTATTATTATCCAATATCAATCTTTCATTTCTTAAATACTCATAATTATCATAAAATTGTATCAAATTCATAAAAAGTTCATCACCAGTCAATGAAATATATAATTCATTGTTGTTAGTTATTGAACTATATACTTTTTCTTTTGGTGTCGTTGTGTGATTATTATCAATTATGGTATCAACCATCATAAAACATTCATCGTTAATCTTACCTGCAATTATATATGTCATATTTTTTGGTATTGGTATTGTCCATTTTTGAAGTGTAAAAGGTAATTCTTTTTTATATAAAATCATAATGTTTTTTATTTTTTATATTATAAAAGATTGAATTAGTTTATAATATACAAAAAAAAGCCTTTCAAATTTGAAAGGCTTTTTTTGTGATGTTTT
>Ga0268283_1001367_pt1 | contig 12076 bp, 9 predicted proteins | sample saktaG_13_FD_190140 | JGI IMG/M metagenome (GOLD analysis project Ga0268283, IMG submission 190140) | Saline water microbial communities from Sakinaw Lake, British Columbia, Canada - sak_2013_06_06_36m | ecosystem: Environmental > Aquatic > Non-marine Saline and Alkaline > Saline ... | reverse complement strand
AAAAGCGATCTGATTTATATAATTGTCTACTTCCTCGGAGGTCATTCCAATACCTTTATCTTTAACAGTAAGAGTTTTGGCATCTTTGTCGAGGATTACCTCTATGGTAAGATCTCCCAGTTCATCTTTGAATTTACCCATTGATGAAAGGGTTTTCAGTTTTTGCGACGCATCTACTGCATTGGATATTAGCTCGCGTAGGAATATTTCATGATCTGAATAGAGGAATTTTTTAATGATAGGAAAGATGTTTTCCGTTTGAACGTTGATTTTTCCGGTTGACATAGAATTTGGTTTTTATGTTAATGCTTTCGGCAGCGCATTAATCAAAGGTTATGCCAATACATGAACGCTGACAAAATGACTGAATGCCCCATTAAACAGACCTTATTTAGATTGTTTTCAACTTTGAAATATGTCGCATTATTTAGTATGATTGGACATTGGCTTTGAAAAATAATTTCTAATTTAGCCGCGATTAGAGCAGAAATGGGCTCTAAGCCTAAACTGCCGGAATATCATTTTCGTCTTTTTGACCATAATTTCACATTTTCAAAATATTTTGCATATGATTGATATTGAATGGGGAAAACTACCTTTTGGTTATGTAAAAACAGATTTCAATGTCCGTTCTGTCTATAAAGATGGTAATTGGAGTCCTCTTGAAATTTCTGATTCAGAATATATGCCGGTTCACATAGCTGCCACCGGCTTACATTATGGTCAGGAAGCATTTGAAGGAATGAAAGCCTTTATGGGCAAAGATGGAAAAATCAGGGTTTTCCGTTGGGAAGAAAATGCCCAACGCATGGATGATTCAGCAACAGGCGTCCTTATGGCACAAGTGCCGCATCAACTATACTGGGAAGCTATTGAAAAGGCAATAACTCTTAACAAAAAATTTGTACCACCTCATGGCACCGGTGCTTCGCTCTATATCAGGCCGCTGCTTTTCGGCTCCGGCCCGCGTGTTGGTGTCAGTCCGTCGGCTGAATACACATTCATCGTGTTTGTATCACCTGTAGGACCGTATTTTAAGGAAGGGTTCAATCCTGTGAGCATGCAGGTAGTTCACGATTCGGACAGGGCTGCCCCGTTAGGCACAGGTCGCTTTAAAGTTGGCGGTAATTATGCTGCAAGCCTTATGGCTGGCCAGCGTGCCCATGCCGAAGGATTTGCTTCTGCAATATTCCTTGAATCCAAGGAAAGAAAATATATTGACGAAGCTGGCCCTGCCAACTTCTTTGGGATAAAAGGCAATACTTATGTAACACCTAAATCTGATTCAATACTGGCTTCCATTACAAATAAAAGCCTGATGGTGCTTGCAGAAGAAATGGGAATGCAAGTCGAACGCCGGCCAATAGCTCTGGATGAGTTGGGCGAATTTGATGAAGTAGGCGCATGTGGCACTGCAGCTGTTATTTCGCCAATCGGTAAGATTGTTGACAGGCTGACAGGAAAGGCATGGGAATATTGTAAGGACGGTAAAGCCGGGCCGGTGTCAACAAAGCTATTTCAAAGCCTGCAAGGAATTCAGTACGGTGATATTCCTGACACACACGGTTGGGTCACGATCGTGGGATAGCAATAACCATTGCTATTTTTATATCAGATAAAAAATCAGGAGCAAATAATATTTGATTCTGTACTCCGGCTTGTTTCGGCTAATGGTCAACAACCACCAGTATAAAATTGCAAACTGAACAGCATAGTATCACTCAATCTAAACGGTTTCTCTTTCGAAACTCCAAAGGAGTCCCTGAAGGTAAGCCCATAAAGATTCCGTTTACTACTACAATCGTTAACTGGGTAAAGCCTTGCCTGCTGCAAGCAGGGTTCTCATGAGCGCAGCTAATAATCCTTGTTTTTAACTCTTTGTTTCTGTCTTTAAGGACAGAAACAAAGTGACTGATTAAAATTTTCAAGAGATAGTTGAACCCTTTCAGAGCTCATGACTTATGCTTGCATTTTTCCTCCGGTTACACCCACGAAAAATGAAACAAATACTAATACAGCCCTGAAAGGGTTGAACATTATGACTATCGAAATTGATTAATTTTAAACAGATACTAATTAATGAAAATACTTGCGAGAACCACTGCCGTATTAAGCAATGTTACGAAGAAAGTCAGCCTTGCCCAGTTTATTTCCTTCGGGTCTTTTATGTAAATAGTATCGCCGGCATAAACCATCGGAACTGCGACACCAGTGAGGTTCCCATCAAAGAAGCTGCGAATATCCAACACTTCAACCTGCCGGTTTGCCCGGATTATTGTAACAGTTTTCACCTTCCTGAAACTCTTTAATCCACCAGCTAACCCTATTGCCGAAAACAAATCAACGCCTTCAAACAACTGGTACTGCCCGGGTTTGTTTACATATCCATATATATTGACCTGCTGGTTCAGTATTTTCCGGATAAAGATGGTCACCATAGGATTTACCACAAATTGTTCAAGCGCCCTTTTTAGGGAATCTGCCAGTTGCTGCGAACTGATGCCTGCGGCTTTTATGCTTCCTAAGGCCGGGTATTGCACAAAACCATCAGGAAGCACTGTTATCCCGCTGAGGGAAAACTCAGGATGCTCCATCACAACCACATCCAGCACATCTCCCCGCTCAATGACATAACCTTTATTTTGCGCAATAATGCCTTTCGCAGTAAATAATAAAAGGATAAGAAATAATAACTTTTTCATCAGTTCAAATTTTAATAAATGACTTGTGTCTTTTTATTCTGTTTCATTTCAAGGTATTTCCTGATTTCCTGATCCCTGAGCATTTTAAATCCTGGTATATCAAGATAATAGTATAATTTGTCATTTTCATCAGAGTAGTAACCAGGTATAGTCGCATACGAAAAGTTGGGCGTGCTCAACACATCCTTATACAGGCTGAAAACCAATTCCTTTCCGATGTTGGTTTCAAAACTTTTCATGATATTAGTAACAATTGTTACCTGCTCTGCCGGTCCGGCTAAGGAAAAAGCATGACGCAACGCGTTCATCACCTTGCGCTGGCGGTATTGCCGTAATTCGTAAGCTAAACGAAGATCTTTTGGTGGTATTTTAAAGTTGTCCTGCCTCACCAGATCCTGCCGCTTTCCTGGAATGAATTTCCGGTTCATCCGCTTTATATCCAGAAAACGGATGTATTCCCAGGTATAAAATCCATCCATATGATTTGTTCCGGCTTTAAGATGATATTCCTCTGCAAATGGTTGATCAACTGGCAAATCAATGCCATTAAGCATATTGACAAGATCGACAAACGAGAACCGGTCCTGGATCAGGTAGTAATCAATATGCTGATTCAGGCTGTTTTCAAGAATCTTAATCGTTGGATCTATTCCAAGCGTAAAAAATATATCAATGAGCCGGTAATCATTGTTGAGCAAAATAGTTGAGTGCGGAATATGAACGATACTAACCCGCTTTTGATCGGGGTAATAGTTTATGAGCATATACACAGCCGGAAACCCAATGTATAAAATTGAAATGTGGTTGATTTCCTTGTCAGGATAACTGAGTGGCGCAGGTGTATGTTTATACTTTTCTGCTATGGCTTTTAACATGGCAGTATTCATATTCATCCCCGAAACGTATGGTCTTCGCGGGATATGGTATATGCTGTCGTTAAGGATCGTCCGACCCATATCCAGTTTGCGGATATCGGCATTGTAAGTCAGCCCTTTGGCTTTCCTTATAAGTATTGCCAGATCGGATCCTTCCAAAGCACGGTAAACAGCCGGGTGGTTAATCTCACCACAAATCCCTACGGTAATGAACTTACGCGAAGTATCCTTCTGCTGGCTGGAAAACAGAAAAATCAGAATTGCTGACAACAGAAAGAGCAGCACAAATATTACCCAAAACCATAACTTTCTTTGGTGATAACGATCCTTACGATCAGCATATTCATGCATAATGTTTCACTTACCAGATTATTTTTAGCAGGATAGCATAGAAGATCAGCAATGTAAAGGTATCCACGATAATTTTGGAGTTGATTACCATGTGGATTGATCCGTAGAAATTATTGCTGTTTTTCATCATTTAATACTCCGGAAACTTTTTATTTCTCGCCAAGACGCAACTAAGCGAAGCGTTCTCATAAGCGCAGCGAATAAAGGCGCAAGGGAATGGTTGTCAGTACTATACGATAACAAGAGAACTGTATATAACATATTGATAATTAGTATTTTAAAGAAATATCACCGGACTGTTGATTATTCCAAAATGTCTGCAGAAGAGATATCAATTTACAAAACAGAAATATCAGGCAACTTGTGCCTCGGCGGCCTGCTTCATTGCTTTTTTCTTTTTCTTAACTTTTTTACCTTCATTCGTATAAGCATAAGTATAGTCGTAGCCATAATAATGATAATTTGAATATCTGGTCATTTTAGTAATTCTCAAATCATTTATGATAGTCCCGATAATGTTGCACTTATTTACAACAGTCATCTTCAGCATTTTTTGCATCGCATTGCGCGTGGTATGCATCAATCTTAACACTACTATAACGCTATCCATGTGCTCCAATAAACTTGCTGTTTCGGGGATATACAATACTGCCGGCGTATCGAAAAGGATAATATCAAATTGCCCGCGGACAGTAGTAATGTATTCAGCAAACCTTGGATTATCATAAGTTACCTTCTGATGACTGCCCAGACGCTCGATACCAGTGAACCAAAGGTTATCATATCCGGAGGGTTGCATCACTTTAACTATCTCATTTTCCCCTTCAATATAACTTAACAGGTCAGTTTTATGCTCTTCATTGAACAGTTTTGTGAGTTTGGGGACATACATATCCACATCCACCAACAATACTTTCCTGCCTTTTTCGGCTAATGCCATCGCAACCTGCAGGCTTAGAAATGTCTTCCCTTCCTTCCGCAGTGGACTGCATATAGAAAACACTTTACTGCCATTTTCCTTTATTTCCTGCTTGATACGTTCAACAATTTCTCCATACTCGTTCCTCCTGCTGTAGGAGAAGCTTTGTTGCTGAGGAAAGTCAAACGTGTCAGGACTTTTCTTATGAGAAATCACGCCCATAACAGGCACTTTAAAGAATTTCTCGTAATCATCGACTGTCATAATGCGGTTATCCAATAAATCGTAAACAAACACCGCGGCTCCGCCTATAAAAAATCCGGCTGCAAAACCCAACAAGATTACATACAGTAAACTCAGGTTTGAAGGGGATGCCGGCATCTCGGGTTCGTCGATAATTACAAAACGGCTCAGGCTTCCCTGGGCTGCCGACTGCGCCTCTATCAGTTTGGAATTCAGCAGGTTTATTGTCATAAATACCAATTCCCTGTTGCGCAACATCTGCTGCTGGTTTTCATCAGCAGAATCAGGTATCATCTTTGCTTCAAATTCGGATATTACGTGCTGAAGCGATTCGGTGCGGGTTTGCAATGATATTTCCTGTATCTTAAAATCCACCAGTTTACTGAGCAACTGGCTCTTCAGTGGATTTTGGATCAGGCTCTTGATTTCGAGTTTCTGCTGAATGCTATCTCTGAGCATCCGGTCAATTTGGGCGATGTTGTCGCGGATACCCTTGATAATAGGATGGTCTTCCTTGTTTTTGGTAAGAGCCCGTGCAAGGTCCACCTGAAGGTTCATTAACTGAACTTTCAATGGTTCGGAAAATGCAGATTCATTAACAATTGTTCCATCAAGGTTTTTTAATTCATCTTCGGTACGTTTGCGCGATGCCATTGCCGATGAAAGATCGATCTGAGCATTAAGCAAATTATTCCTGAACGACTCCAGGTCCGATGCTATTTTGCTTACGTCGCGCAGTGCAGCCTGATTGGTGCCGGCGCCGCTTCTTAAAATTTGCTGGTCGATCTGGCTCAGTTTGGCATTGTTATCGCCAAGTTGCTTTGTAAGGAATGCGACCAGCTTACCTGAACTTATTAATTGATTTTGCGAAAGCATGTCGTTGAGCGACTCCACAAACGAATGAATAATGGCGGGCATTATATCTGCCCGCTTCGAGGTAACTGTCAATTCATATATTGGGATTGGGGCATCCTTTTTACCTGTCATTTCTATTGCTATCATTCTTTTAATAATTTCAATAGAATAAGGCAATCCTGAATTTTTCTGAATGAGTTTTGCCAACTGATCCGATTTCATCACGCTAAGCCAGTAATCTTTATCAAAATCGGACTTTATTAGCGGAACATTCGATTCCACAACAAATTCCTTAAGCGATTCGTTGTAGAACACCTCGCATTTGGTAATGTATTTTTTTGGTTGGTTAAGTGCAAAGATTAACGCTAACAACACGCATAGTGCTACCCCGCTCAGAAAAAGCCATTTATGCAGGTATATTACCTGTAAGAAGCGCAGGATATCAAATGTACCTTCAGTCTCGCCACCATTGCCTGGTGAGTTGACGATGTGCGATTCGTTGTCAGCGAAAGATATTTTATCTGTATCCGGAGGGATGGTTTCTTTCATCTCTGGGGTTAGTTCTGATAGTTTGTTAGTTTTTTATTGAGTCAAAATTGTAGTATCCTGAGATAATCACATTCTCCTGACAAACATCAGATAATATGCATCTGATATTTAGCCCATTATGATTATTCTTCCCGCAGCTATATCCTATTCGGGAGATTCTGCCGGTAAGCCCTCTTCCTTTTTCCTCTTAACCAGATATAAACTGATAGCCCCGTATGCAACAGCCAGGCTGATAAGCAAGGCTACCCCTGAACCTGTAGGCGCACCGCCACCAACAGGTGCATTGGTGGGTGTGCCACCATTAGGAAATGACGGATCAGCAGGAGGCGCAGTAGGCCCTTGGGCAAACAAGTTTGAACCTGCAACCGACAAAAGGCATGTCAGAAATATTGCTTTAAAAAGTTTTGATATTTTTTTCATTGCTTAGGTATATTATAATTTTCACAAGTTTTGTTAGAGTACAACTATTTTATGTGTTTCTATTCCCGAAGGAAGCCAGAGTTTTACCATGTAAACGCCAGTTGTTTGAAGGTTTATATGATCGCGGCCCAGGCCGTTTAAGCTGAACTGCTTAAGCATCCTGCCCTGCAGGTCGTAAACAGCAACCATTGACCCGCTCTTTGTGGCCGATGGATATTCCAGGTAAATTTCGTGGCCGGAAACGGTTACCTTGCTGAGCAGCATAAGCTCCGGATTATCAATGCCAAGCACGCTGCCAAAATGAAGCACAAAGCGGTCAGTTGCATCCTGCGGCGTATGGCTAAAAGTATAAACCGGGTTTGTACGAAGGTCAGCTAACTGCGACAGTTGCTTATCTTCCAGTTTAATGGAAGTTACGTTTTGAAAACTCTCCATGCCACTTGCTGTAAAAGTTAATCCGCCGGCAAAGTCCATAGTAAGTTTCAACGGAACTATCGTGCTACCAGAGGAATTCGGAAGCCCGTTTATACTCAGCTCTTCGTTTTCGCTATTTGAACTTAATTGTGGTGCATATTGTGAGCCATAGAATTTGGCTGCGTCATAATGCTTGTCGTGACCGGTAGTGGCATCAGAAGCAAACCGTACAGCAATTCCATCGCTGGCTGAGTCACTGCTAATTGTTAAATTCAGCACGTTTGCTATAGCATTAGTGCTCTTAATAAAGTTTTTAGTACTATTAATCCGAACAGAATTATCAAAAGAAAGTCCTGTGCTGCTTGCCTTTACAAAAAATGCCTGACCAACCGGAATGATATTATTAACGGATCCGCTCGGTATTCCACCAGCATATGACTGATAATTGAGAGCAGCAGGATTGAAAATCCAGATAGCATCACTTGCAAGTGTTGATTTATCAACCTTATCCCAGTCCATTGATGATGGATAAGGGTTTGGAACAAGGTTATACCCATTTCCGGCTGTATTTATGGTGGGTAAGTATGTGTCATTGTTTAAATTTCCTGCTATAGCATAGGTTTTTGAAGGATATGTATAATATACCATAGCACCCTCGTGTGTATTCAATGTATGGTTAGTCGGATAATCCCAGGAGAACCAGCCATCCGAGGCCGGAAGGTAAGTAAAGAGGAAGGAATGAAGCCACACCCAGGATTCATAGTTACCACTATTATCCCCTGTAACCGGAACCGATACCAGATGATACTTCATTAGAAGGGGGTCTGCGGAACCATTAACATAGCGTTGAACTGTTGCAGCAATATTGCTGGTATTATGGATTAATGAACCTGTGCCACTTGCATCAGATTTAATAATAAGGCTTAAGGTATCTGTATCCTTGGTAAGTGTTCCGTAAACTGTTAGAGCATGTTGCGGATTTATATAGAGTTTTTTCGAATTATTTATTGTAAGATCTTGACAAGTGATATCAGAAGCTAATGAACATGTCCCGTTGATAATCGGGTTATCGCTCGCATCACCATTCACTCCGCCGCCTGCACCAGGCACATCAGTATTGGTCCAACGGGCAGCATCTCCCCAATTTCCGGTTCCAGTAAAAATGGGGACATTAGAAAATGATAATTCAGCAGATAAGATAGTTCCTGCGTCATTTGTTACGTACCCTTTATAATAAATTGTTGAACCTCTTGTTAAAGAAAGAAAATCTATTGAAAAAGCACCTCCCGCATCCGTTACATCATCCGGAGTTTTATTATCTGTTTCGAATACTCCGGGGGATGTACTCCATACTATTCCACGATCGGAAACCTGACTGCGGGTTGGTGTTGTGATGGTTGCTCCTAGAGTTGCTGATGCAAGTTTAACAGTACTTGCCGAAATTGGTGCAATAATTTCAAGTGCACATTGTTTTGGATTGTCAGCAGCTGTCGATGTTATATACCGGGTCATTCCACCATTATATTTAAAATCATATACCCTGAAGTAATAGATATTTGTTGCACTTGGAACAGTTACAACAACCTTTGTACCTATTCCATTATATACTGTTTGTTCACCACTACCATATGTTGCATTAGCAGTTGGGTATTCGTCCTTCAATGGATCTGTGAATGTCTCGTTAGTATTTACAACAATGATTCTGTTGTCCCCGCCGCCTTCTGTGCAATCAATCGTAATAGTAGTTGGTGTAGTGGATACTATAGTTATATTATTCGCTTGAGAACCTGGCACCAGCGGAAGTTCGCCAGTTATTGAAACAGTTTTAATATAGTTTTTTGCACCGAGAGCTACAGCTCCTCCAGCAGTATTGCTATAGCTTGTAGATATCCATCTTACAAATAAAGATGCCTGGTTTCTGCACTCCGTTGGAAGAGTATAAGAATAATTTGTGTTTGATGTTGTAAGTGTAAAATTAGCTGCAGTAGTCCAGGATCCGGATGCAATTTTGTATTGAAGTGCAAAATCTCTGGGACCATTTGCAGCCGAGTATAATCTTGCTTGAACTTTAATTGAATGGTAGCCAGTAGTATTAAAAGTTGATGTTTGCCAATATTTATAACCACCAGAATTCCAACCATCAGTTTGAGCAACTGAACCAGTATATGCAATATTAGTCCCAGTCGTTGTCATTGTTCCGGCTTGTCCTTGGGTGGAGCTCAGGTTAGCCGTAAGTGCATAGCTTACTAATTGACTATAAGTCGCTTCCGCAATCAGCAGGGCAAACAACAACAGGAACAAAGGTTTTAACATGTGTGTAAAGATTTTGCGTTTCATGGTGCGAGATTTTATTTTCTTTGTTTATGATTGGTATTTATATTAATGCGTACTGAGATCAAGCGTTAATAACAGGAATTAGCCGGTCGGATTGCTGAAAGGTATCGTCAGGCATTACCTTGTAACATTTTGCAAAATAGGTGACAAAATAAGGAGGATACAAAAATCGGGCGCTAAACATTGTAGCAAATTTGAAATTTGCTACAATGTTTTTCTGTTCTGCCTGATATATAACAAATATTAATATTCCTTTCATCTTCTTTCTTGCCTTCCGCTAGCAGGGAATTTTAAATATGTGGCTCATGCTTTTTTAATGTAAGGTTATAAACCAGCCTTCTTTGCTGGCAAGGATCAATATAATCCTATTGTTCGTGAATAGATCTCACTTACCAGATTATTATTAGCAGGACAGCATAGAAGAGCAGCACTAATAAAAGTCTCAATGAAAATTATGTAATTGAGCGCTCTTTGGATTGAGCCGCAGGAATAATTGCTGTGTTTCATAAATCAAGAATGTTTGTAGAAGTGAGATCACTTTTTTTATGCTCTAATCGGCAAATAACACTTCACAGTGTTATGGAACAAGGATGCCCGGTAATTCATTTGCTGATGAAAAACCCATACTATCATTATATATGTTATATGTCACATATAACTTATGTATATTCATTTCATAAAATGTAAAGAAAGGCTTTTGCAAATAGAATGTTTGTAAGATATATCTCCTTTTTATGTAAGGTATTTGCTAATTGTTATGTAGGATATACCTTACGCAGAAATACAACCCCGGGCTTTTGGAAGTTTAATCCGCGATTTAAGAAATAGGCGTATTCACATTATTCGCTTTGATATGCCGCACTTAATCCAATGCTCAGCGAGAAAAAAACCAAACAAATTTTATCATTGTTGTCCGGCTAAATCTATATTACGTCCCTGACGGGACTTATTGAGCTTTTCATCTTATTCTCTACCAGTATATTGTCCTTACGGGACAGTCCCGTAAGGACAATATACTGGTAGAACAAAAAACAAACCCCTATTGGCACAAGTCCCGTCGGGACGCAATAAATACCAGGGTTTTATGAATTTCGATATTTTTAACCGGACAGTAGTGAAATTTTATGAATAATACAGGCTAGATCTTCTTCTTTAAAAAGGAATCAGGAATGCGGGGCAGCCCGTATAAAATACCGGGGTAAAAGAACGGTGAGATTAACAACCCTGTCATCCCCAGTGCCGACAACAGCTGCAGGGCATTCATTGTAAAGAATACGTCGGAAGCTTCTGCAAAGGTTTTGAATACCGACACCAGATGACACAGAATTAAAAGCAATTGAAATCCAAGGAAAACAGACAGCCATTTGGTCATATAATGTTGCCCTGAGAGCACGACCATCTTTTCGTGCCGCATAGTGTAGCTGATAAACAGAACGACCGACCAGAGCGTATATGCCAATACCAGGATGGGACGGCTCAGGTATACCAGGGAAATGGGAAATATTTCGGACAATATGGTGAATTTGTACGTTCCGGCAAAACCAACATCTTTAACTATTGCTGTTGCTATCTCAACTTTAAAAGCATAGGAAGAAAGAATATATGGAAAAGAAGCTGATAAATACACCAGGGATGGAATCAAATGCAACAGGTCTGTTTTTTTTAGCCGCGAATTGTCGGTTAAAACACTCCGTATGTACCAATACAATACCGGACCGGCGAGATAATACAGGAAGGTGAAATTTGTGTAGAAAATACTGACAAGGAACACCTATTTCGAATTCAGAAGAACATATTGATTCACGCCGTATAAACTTACACAGAAAAAGAAGACACCCAGATAAATGACCTGTTTGAATCCCCGTGCGCTGTAAAACAACAATAACAGGGAGAGAATTATTCCTGTAAGCGATAAAAAGAGTAACATCAGCATTAATATTTGCAGTTTTTTATCCGGAACAGATTTATTCAATTTTCTGGAAATTACGGCAAATACAAAGCAAATATGCAGATTGATTTAATTAGTTGGGATAAAAAGCGGGAAAACGTTGTGTCAAAAATGGGAAATGCTACAAAGTTGTCTAAACGCATTATACCATAGCCAACTGCCATCTGCCCAAGGAACAGAATACCATCGCCTGCTGTTAGCCCCGCTAACAGGTAAATGATTTCCACCGTCCTCATACTCCCCACCGGGGGAGGGGGGAGCAGAGAGCAGCGAGCCATCGGCATGACTGGTTTTCGACATTAAAAAAAAGGACAGCAACAGAACGATGGTAAAAAAGTAATCTTAGCGCGTTTAACCTGAATAATTCATCTCGCAAAGACGCAACTAAGCGAAGCGTTCTCATGAGCGCAGCGAACTTAGCGAAGCATTCTCACGAACAAAGTGAGTAATAAAGACGCAAAGTTTA
>Ga0268283_1001366_pt1 | contig 12085 bp, 8 predicted proteins | sample saktaG_13_FD_190140 | JGI IMG/M metagenome (GOLD analysis project Ga0268283, IMG submission 190140) | Saline water microbial communities from Sakinaw Lake, British Columbia, Canada - sak_2013_06_06_36m | ecosystem: Environmental > Aquatic > Non-marine Saline and Alkaline > Saline ... | reverse complement strand
ACTTGCGTCGGATGAACGCCAAAGTCCTGGGCTATTTCATTGACCGTCTTCACGCCGCGAATCGCCTCAAGCGCAACCTTCGCCTTGATCTCGCCAGTGAAAACCTTGCGTTTCTTCTCGCTCACAACAACCCCCGTTTTCCAGAAGGCCACCATCTTAAATGATTGTCCGAAAATTGGAGTCCACTATACCCTATGCCGGTGGCGGGAAAGGCTTGTACCGGGAAAAAACCGTCCCGGTCAAGTCCCTGCCGCCGAACGCCTGGGGCCTGTACGAGATGCACGGCAATGTCTGGGAATGGTGTGCCGATAGTCAACGCAAGTATGACGGCCAGCCGCAGCAAGACCCCACCGGCCCGGTTCCAGAAGAGGGAAAGGATACGCCCCCCGCCGTGCGCGGCGGCTCTTGCATCGACCTCGCCAGGAGGGCGCGTTCGGCCTGCCGCTTCGCGTTCCTCCCCGGCATTGCCTTCCGGGGCCAGGGCTTTCGCCTTTGCCTGAGGTCCATCGAGCCAAGCCAAGTGTCAGGCCCGCCCGGAGGGCGCGGGCGCGAGGCCGCCCCGACGAGGGACGAGGAGGGGGCGGCGAGCGCGAAGCGCCCGTTTTTGGGGTAAGTTTGCGCAAACGGCTAAAAACACTCACAGAATGTCGTGCATCCTGGGCCGCCCGCATCCGTAAAAAATGCCTTTGGCGATAAGTCCAGGCAAGGGGAATAATCTGGCGCTACCGGCCTGTCCGGTCTCGTTTATCAGTGGCAGACTGATAAACGGTGCCGGTCATTGTCCCGTCGGCGGCGGTGCGCCCCTTGCGCGGCAAGGGGGCACGCCTTTTCATGGCTGGGCAGGGTGTTTGATTTTCGCGACGCGAAAATATAAAAGCTCTCCCTGCCTTTTATCCCTCATTCCCCTTCCTTCCGTTCCAGTCCGTATGCCTTGCCGATCAACCGGCCAGCTTCGCCAAGGCCAGCCGACCGGCGACCGCAACGCCCATATTTTCGCGTCGCGAAAATCTTGGACTTGATAGCCTAAACGGTAAGCCAGGACTAGCGGGGGCATTTGAACGGAAACTTACGGTTTCGAAACAGGGGTAAACCCAACGATGCCCAGCAATTCTCATTATGAGCCAAAGTGCCGATAGACAACTCGTCATTCCGGCATGGATGCCGGAATCCAGTCACAAGGATGTGAATCTAGGGGTCGCCATCAAGCCTTTTTCAAACACTTACGCAACCGGCAAGTTACCGTCCATGGCACTGGATTCCGGCATCCATGCCGGAATGACGGCAATGGAGTCATAATGAGAATTGCTGAACGATGCCGGGTGGGGTTGCGCAAACGGATAAAAACTCTCACAGGATTTTGAAAAAATCAGGTTCCATGCGGGTTTTCGCTGAATTTGAACCGCCCGGTTTAAGCCCGTTTCCGTGGCGGTTTTCCTTGGGCCTTCCAAGGTTCGGCGGGCTGTTTCTGGTCGGGTGTATCGGTCTATGACTGATGCCTATGCTTTGGTGAGCAAACAGGGCAAGGCAACGATTGCCTGGCCTTGCCAGCCCCCGGCGTTTTTCCGGGCGTTACGGCCAAGGATGCCCCCTTGCTTGGCATTGTTGGTTACAACAATTGCCCACGCTAATCCAGCCATTCCTCTGACTGGCGCAGCCGTCAACTTGGGGCATTGCTGGATAGGGCAGGGGATGATTTTCGCGACGCGAAAATGGTTAGTAGCGTAATGACTGCTTCGACGATGGTACGGGCCAGTCATTAGTTGTAGTCTTCCTGTTCGGATGGTCTTAACGGATTGGTCATATTTTATCCAATCGGCCTAGGCCGCAGAGGCAACAGGATTTGACAGCATAAAAACAGACTTATCCACAGATTGTGTGGATAAGCCCGATGTCAAGCAATTAGCGGGGTTTTCAGTTAAACTTTTCCTATTTCATACCAACAAAGATAACCATTTCGTAGCATGAATGAGCCGATTTTCGCTTTCTCCGGCAAACTTGATGGAGATAAAACCTAACGATTTTGGATGTCTTACTAGACAAGCAATCAACGACAATGATGCCAATCATGATTGATTCATTGAAACCGGAAAGCCAAGCGTATGCCTTCACGCCTTGAGCAGTTGACGGCAAACATTGGCGACCTGCACAGCCGATTGATCCTTATCATTGGACCGCCAAAAAGCGGGAAGACCAAATTACTCCGCGCTTATGGTGAAAGCAAAGGGATTGCGCCATTTAACCTAGGTGCCGCGTTGGGGCGGCGGCTCATCGGGTTGTCACACCGCCAACGGCAATTCGAATCGGCGGAAGTCCTACACGAACTCATCGCACAGCACACCCTTGGTGATTTGCTGCTCATCGACAATATCGAACTGCTGTTCGACGCTTCATTAAAACTCAATCCGCTAGACTTGCTCAAACGGCATGCTCATATCAAAAAGGTCATCAGTATATGGCCCGGAGATTTGCGTGACGGTCGCCTCGTTTACGCCGAACTCAACCACCCAGAATATCGAGACTATGCCGCAGAGGGCGTAGTCCATCTTCGCATTGAACAACAGGAATAGGCAAGACAACCCATGCACTATGGAGACCTCATTCAGTTTGAACCCATTGAATCCGTCATTGCGCTTCGTGATGCCAACCGACCGGACGATGCCAAACGGCTGGTATCAACCTATGTCATTTCGGATGACATGGCGGAACGAATCGCCAAACAAGTTTTTCCGCAACTGGCTTTTGATGATGCGGTCGATCATAAAGGCATTCTAATTGTCGGCAACTACGGCACGGGCAAGTCTCATTTGATGTCGGTGATTTCGCTGATCGCCGAAGACGAAGCCTATATTCCCTTGCTTCGCCATTCCAAGGTGGCAGATGCGGCAACGGCGATTGCGGGCAAGTTCAAGGTTCACCGGATTGAGATTTCCAGCGAAATGTCCTTGCGCGAAATCATCACCGGCGAACTTGAGCGTTTACTGGCCAAGTGCGGCGTGGAATATTCTTTCCCGCCAGTCGGCAAGGTTGTTAATAACAAAACCGCCTTTGAGGAAATGATGGCGGCGTTTGAGGAAGTCTACCCCGATCAGGGAATCCTCTTGGTGGTTGACGAGTTCCTTGAATATCTCCGTTCGCGCAAGGATCATGACCTCGTATTGGATTTGTCGTTTCTCCGCGAGATTGGCGAAGTCGCCAAACATTTGCGGTTTCGTTTCGTTGCCGGTGTGCAAGAAGCCATTTTTGACAGTGGTCGTTTCCAACATGTGGCCGATAGCCTAAGACGGGTGAAAGACCGTTTCTCCCAAGTCCTGCTGGCCCGCCAAGACGTGAGTTTCGTTGTTACCGAACGATTGTTGAAGAAGTCTGCCGACCAGCAAGACAAAATCCGTTCCCATCTCGCACCGTTCACCAAATTCTATGGTTCGATGAATGAACGAATGGACGAATACGTTAGCCTGTTCCCCGTCCATCCAGATTACCTTAAAACCTTTGAACGAATCAGCTTTGCAGAGAAACGCAATGCACTGGAAACCCTGTCGCTGGCAATGCGGGCTGTGCTGGACAAGGAGGTTCCCAATGATCGCCCCGGCCTGATTACTTACGACAACTACTGGCAGACGATCCACAACAACCCCGTATTTCGTGCCGACCACAACATCAAGGAAGTGATTCGGGTTTCGGAAGTGCTGGAGTCGCGTGTGCAGCAAGCCTTCCCAAGACCAGCCTACAAGCCGTTGGCATTGCAAATCATCCATGCGCTTTCAATTCATCGCCTCACCACGGGGGGTGATATTTACTTAACCCTTGGGCCAAAGGCAGAAGAATTGCGCGACTCGCTATGCCTCTATTATGCCGGCATTGAAGAAATGGGGGGTGATCCGGCAGTCGATTTGCTCGGGTTGGTGGTGACAGTCCTTGGAACCATCATCAAAACGGTCAACGGGCAGTTTATCTCCAAGACCGGGGACACCGAGCAATATTATCTCGATCTAAAAAAAGACATCGACTACGATGCCCAAATCGACAAGCGGGCGGAGGCATTGTCCGATGACGCACTGGACCGCGCCTACTTCAGTGCGATGAAGCAATTGATGGAGCGGACTGACGAAACGACGTATGTCACCGGCCACCCAATCTGGCAATATCAAATCGAATGGCAGGAACGCCGTGTTGAGCGTATTGGCTACCTGTTTTTTGGTGCGCCGAATGACCGCCCGACCGCACAGCCCGACCGCGATTTCTACATTTACTTCATTCAGCCGTTTGAACGGCCTAAGTTCACGGATGCCAACTTGGGCGACGAAGTGTTTTTCAGGCTCAAAGGTTTGGATGCCAACATCAAGAGTTATCTCGCCCGATATGCGGCGGCACTTGAACTATCCACCACCACCAGTGGCGGGGCCAAGGCTATCTATCTTTCCAAGACACAAGACTCTTTGCGCCTGATGAGTAAATGGTTGCAGGAAAAGCAGATGACTGCTTTTGAGGTTACCCACCAAGGCAAAACCAAATCCCTGCAAGACTGGGTGCGTGGCATTTCCTTGCGCGACAAGGCCAGACTCGGCCCGGAAGACCGGATCAATTTCCGTGATGTGGTCAACATCGTTTCCGGCTTGTCGCTGACTCAGCATTTCGCCGATCTCGCGCCGGAGTACCCCACGTTTTCCCTGCTCTTGACCGAAACCAACCGCAAGCCACAAATTCTGAATGCCCTGCGATTGTTAGCGGGTGGAGCCAGAACCAAAGATGCCGTTGCCATTCTTGATGCGATGGAAATGCTCGATGGCGACCGGATTGAGCCGTTACGTTCCCGCTATGCACAAGACGTGTTAAACCGATTGAAGGCAAAAGGGCAGGGCCAGGTCATCAACCGTAGCGAACTTTTGTCCGGGGCTTTGGATGTCGAATATTTTTCCCCGGTCAAATTCCGTTTGGAACCTGACTTGTTCGTTGTGGTGTTGGGCGGGTTGGTCTATTCGGGTGATATTGTCTTGAGCGTAACCGGGGACAAGATTGACTCGGGGAAACTCGCGCAACTCGCCGAAAGGTCGTTAGACGAACTCAAGCAGTTCAAACACATCGAGGCACCCAAAGCCATCAACCCCGAATTGCTGCGGTCGTTGTTCCAACTGCTGGACATTCCGCCCGGTTTGGCGCAAATGGCTATCCAAGGTTCCGAGGAACCTGTCAAGCAACTGCATGAGGCACTGGATAAATTGGTTCGCCGCGTCTTGATGGCGGGTACGGACATGCAAAGCCGCATCATCCTTTGGGGTCAAGCCCTGTTGCGCGAAGACGAGGCCAAAGATACCCGCCAGCGCTTGGAATCGCTAAAAGCATTTACCGAAGCCTTAAGCCCGTACAATACCATCGGCAAGCTCAAGAACCTCCGCATTGGGCTTGACGACGTAGCCGCCCAAACCCAAAATCTCGCCGCGTTGGATTCCGTCGAAAACTTGCTTGATCTGGTGACTGAATGGGGGGCCGTCGCCGCTTATCTGTCGCAAGCCGAAATGGTTCTGCCCAGCGACCATGACTGGATTAAACAGGCGCAGACGACACGCGCCACGATGCTTGCCGCCCTAGCCCAAGACCGCACCGCCCAAAACGCGACGGAATACCGGCAGACGCTGACGAGGCTCAAAAAAGACTACATCAACGCCTATATCGCACAGCACAGCAAAGCGCGTTTAGGTGTTGCCGAGGACAAAACCAAAACCGCGCTGAAAAAAGACCCGCGCCTAGTGGCCTTGCGCTGTCTCGCTGGCATTGGCTTGATGCCCACCAGCCAACTCACCGCATTTGAAGAAAAGCTAGACAACCTGAAAAGCTGCTTCGCCTTGGCAGATACCGACCTCACCGCAACGCCCATCTGCCCGCATTGCAATTTCCGCCCGGTCAACGAATCGCTGGCTTTTGCCCATACCAGCAATGCGCTCAACCAACTCGACGAAGAACTGAACAGGCTACTAGAGGCTTGGCAGCAAACCCTACTCGATAACTTGGACGATCCAATTATCCGTGGAACCATTGCGGATTTGCTCACGCCGGAGACCCAAAAGCCCGTCGAAACTTTCATTAAAACCCGGCAGCTTCCCGCCCCGGTGACACCTTATTTCATCAGTGCCGTGCAAGAAGCCCTGTCGGGTTTGGAAAAGATAGATGTCACCAGCGAAGACATCAAGAAGGCATTGCTGAAAGGCGGCTCCCCGGCTACGCCAGAAGATTTGCACAAACGCTTTGAGACATTCCTAAACGAACGCTGCAAGGGCAAGGACACCAAAAAGCTGCGTTTCGTCGTTGAATGACGTAGGCGGGTTCAGAAGCCAATGCCGCTGAATTAGTTCCTCCCCCCAACGGGGATGTTAGGAGGGCAATGCTGTTGAATTAAGCCATCCGCAGACTGTTCCCCGAGCGAAGTCGAGGGGAGAAGTCGAAGCGAACAAGCTGGCTTCGACTCCGCTCAGCCAGCGGAACGTATTAAACTCAAGTGTTAATTCAACAGCATTGGGTTAGGAGGGGGGCGATCAGAAAGCAGCGAAGCCTCTGATTTAACTCGCCCCCACCCCAACCCTCCCCCGTTGGGGGAGGGAGTTTTAGATTTTAATTCAACAGCATTTGGTTCCGAACCCGTCCCCTACAAGTCGATACATGCAGGAACGACGGTGTTTTAAGCTTTACTGAAACAATTTGCCAATCACGGCTGATTTCGTATCATAATAACCAGTCTGACTAGTATTGGAGATTCATCATGCGACAATGGGCCTTACAAGATGCCAAAGCGCGTCTAAGCGAAGTGGTGCGATTGGCGAGCGAACACGAACCACAGGAAATTACCCTGCGCGGCGAACCGGCAGTGGTGGTGTTGGCTGCGGAGGATTATCGACGTATGCTCGAACCGAAGCCGAGTTTCGTTGAACTCATCCGCAACTCTCCATTGATGGATGTGGAGATAGACCTGACACGGGATCAATCGCTGACCCGCGATATTGAACTATGAGCGGCGGCAAGTTTTTGCTTGACACTAATATCGTCTCAGAATTGCGGCGCAAGCGGCCCGATCCTCAAGTGATGGCATGGTTTGCAGGGGTAAGAGACGAAAACCTCTATCTCAGCGTGTTATCGGTTGGGGAAATTCGTCGGGGAGTCGAGCGTCTTAAGCTTGAATCGCAACGCCTTGAACTCACCGAATGGTTGGAAGGAATCTTGCTGCCTTGGTTTGGTCCGCGTCTGTTGCCGGTTAACTTACCGGTAGCGGAATGTTGGGGGCGTTTGTCGGCTGCCGCCGGCCGTCCGCTACCCGCCATCGACAGCCTACTTGCCGCCACCGCCATGAGTCACGATCTGACGATGGTTACGCGCAATGTGATTGACTTCAAGCTGTCATCGCTGCGGGTAATCAATCCTTGGAACGAACCCTTGGCAGGATGATGAACGGCCTATTCCACCAACTCGTAGTGTAATCAGCATGAATCAAGACGAATTGCTCACCCGTCTGCACGGCTTGGAATGGAAAGATTTCGAGTGCAAGAAGGCACAACGCTCAGTTCCTGATGATGCCTATAAAACGGTATCGGCATTTGCCAATACCGCTGGTGGCTGGCTAGTGTTTGGCGTGAGTGAGCAAAACCGTCAGCTTGAGATTACCGGAGTGGAGGAACCCAACCGGGTAATGAACGATTTCTTGAGTACGCTACGCGCCGGACAAAAGCTTAATCGTATTATCCGCGTCGATGAACAACGCTTCGACTTCGATGGAAAGCATGTGCTGGTTTTCCATGTGCCGGAATGCTCACGCTTTGAAAAACCCGTTTATCTTAAAAACAACCCATACCAAACTTATATACGCCGTGGCGAAGGCGATGAGCAATGCACACCAAGCGAGTTGGAACGCTTCCTGCGCGATTCTTCGCAAGAACGCCATGATGCCGGGGTCATTACGGATTTTTCGGCGGATCGCTGTTTCGATGAAGCCACGGTGCGCTGGTATCAAAACCTGTTCGCACAGCGCAACCCTGAGCATGCTGAAAGTGGCGACCCTATCCAATTCCTGCTGAACTGGAACTTCGTTGTCGAGCAAAATGGAAGCCTGTGGCCGACTCGTGCCGGAGTGCTGTTGTTTGGTCAAGGCCGCTATGTGCGCCAAATCCTTCCGCGCCCGGTGCTGGATTATCAACGCATCGACACGGCTTTTGACCTATGGTCGGCAGAGCAACGCTGGCATGACCGCTATGTTTTTGAGGAAAACATATTCCAAACGTGGCAAGGTTTGGTGGCCCGCTACATGCGGATTGCAGAACATCCATTTTCCATTGATCCTGCCACGTTACGCCGTAACGACGACCCGCCCGATTATGTGGCCTTCCGCGAAGCCGCTATCAACCTTCTCGTACATCAAGATTACGGCGACCACGGACGCAAGGCATCCATCAAGCTATTCACTGACCGTACCATCTTCTGGAATCCTGGGGATGCTTTCGCAACCGATGCCGAATTATTGGAACCGACCGAAAAGGAAGTGCGCAACCCGGCTATCGTCAAGGCTTTCCGCCGTATTGGCCTTTCTGACCAAGCCGGTACGGGCATCCGGGCTATCTTCCGCAACTGGCACGATTTGGGCCGAGCGCCACCCCAAATAACCAACGACAAGGCTCGCAAGCAGTTCGAGTTAGTGTTAGTCAGCAAGCCTTTAATGACTGAGACTATGCAACGCTTCCGGCAGTCCATCGGTGTCAGTCTGACACCCGAACAAGCCGATGTGCTTGCCCTCGCGTTAGAGAAACCCAAAGGCGATTATCTCAGCCTCACCGAAATTCGCGGCTTAGGCATCAACACCACCCGGCAAGCCAAAGAAATAGCTGATTATCTGGTACGCCAACAACTGTTGGAACCCGCCAGCGAGACACTGTTTCAAGTGCGGGAGGTTCTACGCAAACGCTTTGCCAACAGTACCAATCCAGCGACTGAACAAGTCACCGGGCAAGTCACCGGGCAAGTCACCGGGCAAGTCTTGCGCTTATTATCAGTGATGGAGGGCGAACATAGCCGTGCGGAAATGCAAGAGCGCCTGCAACTTAAACACCGCGATAGTTTTACCGCCGCTTATCTACAACCCGCGCTTGATGCCGGTTTGCTAACCATGACCCTCCCGGACAAACCGAACAGCAGCAAACAGCGTTATCGCCTCACTGAACGTGGCGAAGCGATCAAGACAGAACAAAACAATACGGATTCAAAAACATGAACGATCTTTTCAAAAGCGAAATAGCCGAATCAGGCCCAGTTGAATGCCTAGGCCAAACCTTCCCGTCCGACCAAGCCCGCCGCGAGCATTACTTGAAGTTGCTGGCCGAGAAGCTGAAAGACCCGGAATTCCGCAAGATTGAAGGTTTCCCGATTGGCACGGACGAGGACATTCTGGCCCTGTCCGACCCGCCATATTACACCGCTTGCCCAAATCCGTTCATTGCGGATTTCATCCAGCAGTACGGCAAACCTTATGACCCGGCAGTGCCTTATAGCAAAGAGCCTTTCGCTGCGGATGTAAGCGAGGGTAAATATGATCCCTTGTATAGGCTTCACCCATATCATACAAAAGTTCCGCATAGAGCAATTATGCGTTACATCCTCCAATACACAGCACCAGGCGATCTAGTCTATGACGCTTTTGCAGGAAGTGGTGCTACAGGAATAGCATCTCAACTTTGTGGAAATCGAGAAATTGTCGAATCTCTCGGATATAAAGTTGATTCAGATAATGTTGTGTACAGAGAGGAATTTAATAATGATACTGGAAAAGTATCATGGATACCATTTTCAAATCTTGGGGTACGTAAAGCAGTTTTAAATGATCTTTCTCCAATTGCAAGTTTCATAGCATACACGTACAACACGCCATTTGACTCATACAGTTTTCAACACAGTGCGATAAATATTCTTCAAAAAATAAAAAAACTCAATGGTTGGATGTTTAAAACATTACATAACCCATCAAATGATCAGGTATCTAGGGCAATATCAAAGATTGAAAATACTAATAACCCTGATTTAAGTGAAATAGGATTAACTGGATGGGTTAATTATACCGTTTGGTCTGATGTCTTTTCTTGCCCAGAATGCGCAGGAGATGTCATCTTCTGGAATTCCGCAGTTGACAAGGAAGGAGGAAAGGTCAAGGATGAATTTATGTGTCCATCATGTGGAGCATCATTAACAAAGAGATCGATGAACAGAAAATGGCATAAATCAATTGATCCATATCTTGGAGAGGTGGTTGAACAAGCAGTTCAAATTCCAGTATATATTAACTATAAAGTAGGCAATAAACGGTTTGAAAAAGTACCAGATGCGGCAGATATTGAGCTGATTAATAAATGTGACTTTATTAAAACTAATGATTGGTGTCCTATATTTTCACTTCCATTAGGTTTTAATACACGGCAGCCAATAGAATCCCATGGATTAACTCATGTTCATCATTTTTATACTGGAAGAAACAGGATTGCACTGGCAGCATTCAATGCTCTCTGCAAACATCCACTGCTCAAGTCATTAATAACTACTGTCGCTTTTAGAATAACAAAGAGATATGGATTGACATATCAAGCAGGGGTTTGGGGAGCTGGAGGTGGACCAACAAATGGTACTCTTTATATTCCTTCTCTCGTTAAAGAGTTGAATATGTATGAGATGCTTGATAATGCCATATCTAAATGTGAATCAAAAGGTGATATAAAATATAAAGAATATATTATTTCAACACAGTCTACCAAAGAAACTAAGATTCCACCAAACTCTGTTGATTATGTGTTTATTGATCCGCCATTTGGTGCAAACATCATGTATTCAGAGCTTAATTCCCTGTGGGAAGGATGGATAGGCGTATTGACCGACAACAAATTTGAGGCAATAGAAAGCAAAGCTCAATCTAAGACACTGAATGATTATAGAAAGTTGATGACTAACGGATTGAAATCGGTTTATGAAGCCCTAAAGCCTGGGCGTTGGATTACAATTGAATTTTCAAACACACAAGCTAGTGTTTGGAATGCAATTCAAGCATCCTTGCAAGAGGCTGGTTTTGTTGTTGCTAACGTCGCTGCGTTAGACAAGCAAAAGGGAAGCTTTAAAGCAATTACAACGACAACAGCAGTAAAGCAAGATTTAGTTATTTCCGCCTATAAACCAAATTATGGCTTGGAAGATCGTTTCACCCAAACTGGCGGCGGCGAGGAATCGGTTTGGGATTTTGTCCGCACCCATTTGAAATATCTGCCGACGGTGAGAATGAAACAGGGCGAATTGGATTACATTGCCGAACGCGACCCGCGCATCTTGTTTGACCGCATGGTGGCTTGGTTCGTCCGCCACAACTGCCCAGTGCCGATGTCCAGCCAAGAATTCCAAGCCGGATTGACGCAGCGATTTACCCTGAGTGACGGCATGGTGTTTCTGGAGGAACAAGCCATCGAATACGACAATAAACGGCGGCAAACCTCCCAAGCACCGCAGATGGAATTATTTGTCTGCGACGAACACAGTTCGATTGATTGGTTGACGGAATTTTTGAAGAAGCGGCCTTCGACTTACCAAGAAATCTCACCTGAATTTTTCAGTCTACTACGCGATGCGGGTTGGAAAAAGCATGAAGCCAAACCCGAACTGATGGCATTGCTTGAAGACCATTTCATTGAATTTGATGGTGTCGGCGATGTCCCCAGCCAGATACACAGTTACTTGTCTTCCAATTTTAAAGACCTACGCGGCTTGGAGAAAAACGATCCGCGTCTGATTGCCAAAGCCAAAGACCGTTGGTATGTACCTGACCCGAACAAAGCCCAAGATTTAGAAAAGAAGCGCGAAAAGGCATTGTTGAAAGATTTTGAAACCTACCGTGCCTTCACTGGCCGACGCTTGAAGGAATTCCGCCTTGAAGTCTTACGGGCAGGATTCAAGACCGCTTGGGCCAATAAGGATTTTGCGACAATTATCAGCGTCGCCCAAAAGATTCCAGAAGATGCCCTGCAAGAGGATGAAAAGCTGTTGCTATGGTATGACCAAGCGTTGACGTATAGCGGACAATGAT
>Ga0268283_1001365_pt1 | contig 12087 bp, 11 predicted proteins | sample saktaG_13_FD_190140 | JGI IMG/M metagenome (GOLD analysis project Ga0268283, IMG submission 190140) | Saline water microbial communities from Sakinaw Lake, British Columbia, Canada - sak_2013_06_06_36m | ecosystem: Environmental > Aquatic > Non-marine Saline and Alkaline > Saline ... | reverse complement strand
GTAATTCCATCGGCACCATGTTGTCAGACAAGCTGAATGCTGTTGATCAGTCCGACGACACTTTGATCACTGACTATACCATGGGGGCAGGCGATGCCGTTATGGAGTCCACCATCAAAGTGATCCGCGCCGGCAAGCTCGTTTTGAAAAAGAAGCGGCTGAGAAGAGTAAAGCTGTCTTCCGCACAACGGGCCGGCCTTAAAAAAGCCAGGCGTAAGGCATTCACAGCCGTTGCCATGCACAAGCGGGCCAAATCCATGAAAATCAGAAGAAATCGGGGCTTATAACCCTTATGGCTGATTTCTCATGGTATGGGGCCTCCGACTCAGATGGAATATCACCCTGGCACAAAATATGGATCATACAGTGGTCCGATGATAATGCCGGGGTTGGCGTTGCCGGGTATCTCGGAGAAGGAACATCTAAAGAGATCGTTTCCAACTGGGATGCCCCCTTCGCTGATTCGAGTCTTGAGAGCCGGTTTAGAATCGCCGGAGGTCTTGTGCAGATTGGAGCTTTCGATGGAGGGACAGCAGGCATGACGTCGCTGACACAGCTTAACAGCCGGCAGGTCTGGGTCGGCAATCAGCCATACACTTTCAATTTAGTCATGAAGTTCCGGGCATTCACCGACGCTCAGAATGAGGTTGAAAAGGCGATCGAGGCTCTTGAAATGATGATGGCGCCGGATCTTCAAGCAGGGTCAGCATCTTTTTCAGGGGTTGTGTTGCCATCATTAAATAGCCGGGTGCCTAAGCCTGTATCCATAAACTTCGGACGTAAACAGATATGGCAGGACTGCTGTATCAGAAGCATGTCGGTACCGCATGATAAGGAGAAAGACCCGAGCGGGAATCTAATCCGGGCTGACGTATCCTTGCAGGTAGAGACGCTACAAAGCGTTACGGTAACTGATTTAAAGAAAATGTATTCGGACAACGCATTAACCCAACAGCCATAAGGGAGAACATACAAAATGGGAACCATCAGCGGTGTGCAGGCAAATGTCAGCCTGTTTCGAGACACATATCGGAAGATGACGGCCCTCGGGGAAGCCATCAAAGGACAGGATTTCAGGATGCAAATCGAAGGATATCCTGACCTTCAATACCTCATACAAACGACGACCACGCCGCCTTTAAAACGGGAAGTTGTTGAGACGGTAGGCCCGTTTGGAGTTAAAAGCGTCCAGCAGGGCCGGTTCATGAACGAGCTTGAAATGCAAATCTCGTTTAAAGAAGTGATCTCAGGCGCTGCATACCAGGCGCTCAGGGACTGGGTGAAAAACAAGAAGTACCTTGAAGTCACGCTGGACCTGGTGTCAGAGTCGAATCAGTCACCGGTTGATGTCCATAACTGGGTGCTCGATGACTGCTGGATTGAGCTGGATGGTGCGGATCTATCCGTTGAAGACGCAGTGGTGGTTAAGCCGGCTGGGACTCTTCACGGCAATTATTTTCCGGAGTAATCCATGACGCCGAATCAAGTTCTGGAAGACGCAAAATCGCAATTTCCAATCTTGTATTACAAGGACCCCGATAAGCTCGAAAAGTTATTGAAGCGAGCTTTAGGGGTCTATCAAGATAAGGCTGGCGTTATAAAGAAAGTGACAACAACAGGGACGGAAACATCCGTCTTGATCCCTGATGATATGCTGTCCAGTATTTTCGCAAGTGACAAAAACAGCAGATATCATGAAATTATTGATGATGAAACCAGTCTGTCTATCGAGGAAGACGCTGACAGCGAAGGCCCATACACCTTTTATTATTTTGTCAACTTGCGCGACTTCGATCTGGACGATGATCTTCCGAACGGAATCGCAGGGACATTGATTGATTATGTAGTGGCGTTGATCGATATTCCCAATACGGAACGTGCAAGAGCGGTTGCACTTGCAACAGGACGGCAAACAGAGCTTCCTTCAAACGATGAGTTAAACAATCGAAAGGCTCTCGTTGAGGTGTATATGGAAGACAATAAGGCGATGGTCCCCATGCTGTCTGTTTTTTAAATCCTTTTTCCTTAACCGGAAGGCCAGCATGGAAGATTTCAACAAACTCAGACTCCTTGCAAGACAGATAAACCGCACAGCTTTTCAGCATGGCTGGCAATTCCGTATAGAAATAACTTCCGGACATTCCGCCGATCCCCCTACCGACTTTGACATTTACGTCAAAGATTTGACCTACGATCCCATAACAATTGAGACGGAAAATGAGAAAATCGGCGGGCATACTTACACATGGCCCGTTGGATCTGCCCCGGTTACGGTATCCATGACCATGCGTGACAACGTGGACCAGAGAATCCGCAAATGGTTCCAGGCCATGACGGATATAATTGTAAAGCCTGACGGAACGATCGAACTTATTAAGAAAATCGAAGTCCAAGTGACCAAATACGTCTTAAATCCGGATGGCACAGATGGTGAATCGGAGTATTGGTGGGCAATACCGACCACATTGGGAGCGATTACAAACAATAGAGATGAAGCCGGAAATATCGAATTCCCGATCACTTTCGTCCAGCATCGGACATCCCCGGCATAAAACAATAAGGAAATTATGAATATACCCCCTTTTTCGTTACCGAGTAGTCCGACAAAAAAGATATCCATGCGAGAGGCAACGGTATCAGATGCTCTTGATTTTTGTGACGCGGATCCGAGCAAAGAAGAGCTTTTGACAACAATTTTTCTTAACCGTGTGCAACTCACAGGGGCAGGGCACATTGATTCAAAGTTATGGACCGCTGATGATCGGAGATTCGGACTATACTGGTATTGGCTACATACGGTTGATGATGTGATGACAACGCTTAAATATGAATGCCGCATTTGTGGAAAAACGCATACGCTCATTTATGATATGCGGGCACTCGCTGAAGGGTATAAACCACTGGCAGGGAAGCCCGAGCGGGAATTTGTATTTAATGGCGAGACCGTCATAATCAGACCGCTTTCAGGCGCTGATATGGAGGCGCTTGAATTAATGCGCCTTTCAATTGCCCCGGATATGCAGAAAAAAGATGCCAGAAAAGTCTATGCGAGGATCCGGCTCACGGCGCTCATGAGAAGCCTTTGGTTTTCCAGCACCGGTATGGATGAGGATCGAATCGAAGCGAACGAAAAAAAACTGCTTTCGATGTCGATGTCAACCTTGAAAACACTTTCAGATATCGCAACTGATAAGCTGTCTGAAATGGAACATGGACTTGAAACCGTAATAGACAAGGACGATGGCCGGATATATCTGACCATCCGGACAAACTGCGAAACCAAGGAGGGCACAACCCTTTTGAGGGTACCGTTTTGGAGTTTCGTCAACATTCCGATGGTATAGCCGGTATTCCTGGCAGACTATCATCAATAATTTATGTCTATGGGCGAGTCAAAGCGTCCGTGATGTCCTTGATACCGATATCAGGGTGGTTTTGGATCTTGAATCAGCCCTTAGAAAGAAGATGAAGAAATAGGCAATGAAAGATAAGCCCATAATCCCGATACTGATTGGAATCAAACAGGATACCAAGGCACTCTTGACCGCTTTGGCAGGAGGGGTGTCGCATTTTTTTGGTGATCGATCGCAAAAAAAGCAGGACCAGGCTGCCGAACGAAAAGTTGAAGACCAAAACGCTGATATATTTGTCACCGTAAAACTTGAGCCGGCTGGTCAATCCACGTTCACAGAGCCTCAAAAAAGAAGGATCCGTAGGAATCGAAATACCCAACCGGTTGCGGTAGATACACCGATTGCTATGGCGGAGCTGAACCAGCAGGGCCAGGCCATAGACAGCTCACCGATACAGCAGCAGCCGACCGATCAAACGGCCGTAAAAGCTGCTGCAAAAAATAATGTCAACCCATCTCGATCTGCTGAAAAGAGATCGACACCAATTACAACTGATGTTGCAGGATCAACACCTGCAGCACCTCCCGCAGTAATAGAGGAAACGGCGGCGCCTCACCCTCGACCGTCGGCAAAGAGCGCAGCGCCCGTTACAATGACGGATGCAGCCACTCCCTCAGAGATGGTGCATCGACCTCGACGATCATCAAAAAAGATCCAGGAGCCAGTTACGGAGGCCGATGCTGCAATGACGCCGCCGCATGCAGCGCAGCCTGTAGCATTACCCGGGCCGATTTTTCATACTCGGCCATCGAAGAAAAAATATTCAAGCCAAATCGAAAAGCCGGTTACAGTTTCCGCTGAAAAACCAGCGGTGAAAAAAGCTGAACGTAAAGCAGTAATGCCTCCTGTCAAAAAACAAGCGGATGCTGACGTCAAACTTCCAGCGAAAAAAAGAGACGCATCGGGACGTTTTAAAAAATCTGATGATGAAACAAAGAGCCAGCAGGCTCATAGGGACAGAAAACAAAACGAAAAATCTGTTTCGGGACAAGATGGCTTTGATAAGGCAGAGACTCTGCTTTCAAAACTTATCGGCGCCGGCGCTGAGGTAGCAAAGAACACTGATGCCAAAGAAGCCGTTGGGCTTGCCACATTGGGTCCGGTTACTGGTGCAATTTCTGAAATGGCCAGCCTCGGCGGTAGCATTAAGGACACGGTAGCCGGTGTTATAGATAAATTCCGTGGTGATGAGCGCGATAAAAAGTCCGGGGATAAGGCAATCGAGGCGCAGATTGAAGCCACAACCGAAGTAAAAGCCGCGATTGATGAAAGCGACAAGGCTCAGGGAGAACGGCATAAGCAACTTATAAAAGCCATTCGTCAACCCAGTACAGCAGCAGGTGTCGGAGTTGGAAAACACGCAGAGATATCTTCCAAGCGAGAGCGTGGCAAGGTAACCTCAAAAGACCCCAAGAAGTCAAAAAAATATGCCGCCAAGTCCTCAGAAGGCTCAGGAATTTTATCTGGGGTCGCTGGAATGCTTATGGGGGGTGCTGGTGCTATCGGTAGCCTTTTGATGGCTGCCGCACCTGTGATCGCTACCATCGTTGCTGGCGCTGTGGCTCTTTATGCTGGCAAACGGTCGTTCGATGGCTATAACGATACTGAAGGCCAGCGTAAAATTTTTGGGTTAAAGGACGGGGAAGATCCAAGTAAAATCCAAAAAATTGCCGTTGCTGCAGCAAGCAGTGTTGTCACAGTTAAAGAAGCCGATGCTGAGGTAGCAAAGGCCCGTAAGGACATGGGGTTAAAGGATGGAGAAGACGCCAGCCTCATCCAAAAGATGGCATATGTTTTTGGATTCAAAAAACAAGCGGTTGAAGACCCCACCCGCCATACCATAAACCCTGATGGAACCAGTCAGGAAAAAGGAAAAGAGCCGAAAACGAACATCGTCAAGATGATTCTTGGAGCTGAAGAAGCGTTTACCAAATCGATAACAGAGATGATTACAGGCGGAAAGAATCTTACCGAAAATGCAGGTTCAAACACTAAATCATTGATGACGGCTATTATGGGCGGCAGTGGGGCTGGGGGGTTGGAACCGTCTCACATGACGGATGCGATGGTGTCTTCACATGCAGGGATCGGATCATTGTCTAAAAAATATGAATCCGGGGGCGACCCGGGAGCCGTAAATAATAACGATGTTGGCGGGTCAGCATACGGAACGTACCAGATGCATTCCAGCGGAACGGTCGGAAATTTTATCAATAACAGCAAATGGGCTCAGGACTTTGCCGGGTTAAAACCTGGGAGCCCTGAGTATGGAAAAAAATGGAAGGAAACCGCTGCCAACGGAGGCCAAGAATTCGCTGATGCTCAAGATGAGTTCATCAAGCAGACCCATTACGCACCCATGGTTAAAAGAGCCGAGAAAATGGGCATTGATGTGTCCTCCAATAAGATGCTTCAGAATGTGTTGTGGTCAACAGGTGTTCAACATGGGGCGGCCGGCGGACCAGAAATATTGTCTAAGGCACTGGCAGGTACAGACCCCAAAACATTGTCTCCGGAAGAAATAAAGAACCGGATATACGCGGAACGTGGGCGGAAGGATATAAACGGGAATTTGGTTCATTTCCAAAGTGTCAAGGGCGCGGATGCACAGCAGGGGATATCTGATAGGTTCGTTAAGGAGAGTAGGGATGCGACAGCCATGTCATTTATGGCTGATAATAATGTTGCACCGCCTAAGTTCGCCCAGTCGTTAGAGGAGCAGTTGCTTCCCAGCAGATACCCTTCTCCGATTGCAACAAGCAACCCTCCGCCACTACCGCCACCTATCCCGATCACTCCGCCAAAGGAATCCCCTCAGCAGGTTGTATTGATGCCTGGAAGCGGCGGAGCTGCGTCTTCAGGCGGGCAATCGTCTCTTTCTGGCTGGCAGCAGCCTAACTTCCAGCCGCCTTCGATAGATAGGCGGGCACCAGTTCGGCAACAGTCGCAGCCCCAAAAGTCCGGAACGAACATTCCAATGGATTTTGACGATACTCTTTTAACCTTGCTCGTACATGACCTTATGTGAGGACCGAATGCTTGAAGAATTAGACCACTTGATGGAATTATCTATATCACCACAAGACGCATTGGCCAGATATGAGGGCCCGGATGCTCTGAACGACAGAATCGCAGAGTGGTTTGAAACACCAGAGGGTACCATCGCTGACTTGCCTTCGTGGGGCAATATGCTGGGGATATTTCAACATGAGCCGCCTTCGGTTTCCCTGGAAGTAGTCATGGAGGCTAAAATCATCAAAAAACTGTCAAACGACTGCGGCGTTCCAATATACGGGATTAGACTTGATTTCCTGGATATCGATAAATGCAGGGTCCAGATTTTATACAAAGGCGGGCTGTTCGTTAGTGAGGTAAATAGAAATGCTTTCCAATGATGAAGCTGTAGCAAGATTCAAGGAAATACTCAGCTCAAAAGAAGGCTGGCAGATTCTTAAAGACTCGCAATTCGTGAGCCATCTTGCTACGTTCATGGCATGGGGGCTTAAATCCGCTCAGTATGACTCTGAGCGGTCCCTTCAGGAGTTCTTTTTATCAACCGCCCTGAACCGTTCAAGCATTTCTGCCAGGGCTGAGGATAAGGGATATCTTCCACGGCTATCAGCTCCATCGTATGGCGGGGTCCGGATCAGAAATGCAGGTGCAAACCAGGTAGAGATACCAGCATTACAGGCATTTCAATCCAATAAGGGCATACCATATCTAATAAAATACCCGGTAGTGATTCCCTCCGGGGAAACCTTCGATACGACCATCTATCAACTTTCTATTGAGACCGTCATCGGGACTGTTTCTGAGGCGATCCCGTTTTTTGAAATACTTTTTGATCAGTCGCTTACCCTATCGATTCATCAGGTTGACGTCTATGTGGATGAACAGGACGGATCCGGATATGTGCAATGGGCTATGGCAAGGCGGCTCATGAACACACTTCCGGAGTCCATGGCTTATGATCTGTTTTATTCGCACAATGGGCAAATCGGAGTCAGGTTCGGAAACGGGACATTTGGAAAGATTCCCGCGGAATCAAGTAGTATCAAGTGCGTTTTGTGGGTCACGGAAGGCGACACCATTTTACTTGATAATTTGATGCTGCAGGTATCCGGCAGTCTGCTGGATGTCAATGGCCAGCAAGCAATGCTCGAAGTTAAGACCATATCACAGATATCCGGTGGATCCTCGACTGAGGGTACAGAAGAATTTCGTAGAAATCTGATGTATTGGCCGCTTTATAACGACGATTTTGTTTGGAGTGAGGACTATGCTTTTTTTATAAAGCGGAAAATTCCAGGGATACTCTGGATCAAGGTATGGGGCGAGGCTGAAGCAGAAATAGAGTCCGGGAGCAAGTCGATTGATAACATTAACAGCATTTTTATCAGCGCGTATAAACCGGGCGAGACTGCCTTGCAGGAACAGGTAGTTCAGACGCTTGAATCGGTTAAGCTGTTTAACAAATGGATTCGGTGGGTCGATCCAGTATTTGTTTCATTCACTCTTTCTATTACTGGGAATATCCATCGCAAATACTCTACCGAGCATGTCACGTCAGCCATCAGAGATGCGCTATCATCGGCATATGGGAAGGACTCAGCGCGTCGCGTGGATGCCTTTAGAATCAAAGACGCTTATAAGATCGTAAACGATACCGGCTATTTCAGTGAGTCGATGGCAAAATTCAGTATAACTGTGACCGGCCCGACTGAAACAGCCAAGCTCCGTGAAATGCTTTGCGTAGGCACAATATCGTGCTCCTTGGGGTACTTATAAATGGGATGGCTAACAAGCAGACTTTCTCCGGTAAAAGCGGATACCCAAAGATGGATTGATCTTGCCGAGGCAATCGAAGAATTTTGGGAAGACGGTATAGATGCCGCCATTGACTTTATGAAGTCTCTGATATCTGTTTTTTCCGTGGATTCCGCTGGCCGTGAACTACTTCTTCAAAATATGGGAGATTATTTTTATGAGGATAACCTCCCAAGCGATAACATCCCAATGTCAGTGATGTGGAGGCAGCACGAACTATTCATGAAGCAGTCCACCACACCGCTTGAGAATGCACTTATTAGGGTCGGATCCCATGCGGTATGGGCGCCGCTATGGGCTACGGAAGGCGATAGCTATGAAAATCAATTTTTTCTTACTGGGCCTGAACTCCATAATACAAACTATCTTGATGGATCATGGAAGGTGGCTACGCCATATGAGCGGAAGCTATGGCCTATGAGGTATTTGACGTCCAGGGGCGTAATTATGGCTGACCTGGCCACAATCGCTGCTGATGACCATAGCTATGATGACCTTATTATCGTAAGAAGCCGGGCAAGGATGCTGCGGCCGGCACACATCGTTATTGAAGGGTTCAGGTATTCAGGAACAAGCACTGAAACCATCATTTCAGTTGATCAGCCAAAACTTGATGGGACATGGATTGTCGATGAAAGCTCTGGCATTATCATCATGGCCTATCCTTCATCTCATGATGACATTGTATCAAAACTGGAAAACGGTGAGATTGTATCTTTATACGGGCATAGCATTGACACTCTCAGCGCGGTAGCAAGTACCAGACCTGTTTATGTTGACCATGGTGATTGGATCGAAGTCATATGTGGACTGAATAACAGTGAGTATATAGGCTATTCCATTGGGGCCGCTGGACTCTTAATCGATGGTGTGGTCCATGCCTCGATTGGATTCCGGCCTAAAATAAAGACCCCCGAAGATTCATATGCAATAAAATTTGTGCTTAATTTCGAATAGGAGCTTCATATTATGCCATTACCATTTGAAACGATTACACCGATTCCGCTCAACGGACCTGCGGCCGTTCCCAGTCTTTGGAACGATAGGTATTCAGAGATTGATGATAACTTTGAATTCCTTGCAGGAGGTTTGTTAGAGGCAACTTCAGATATCTCTGACCATGATTCAAGAATATCAGCAGTAGAGGTGGCTGGTCCAGGGTTTACATCATCTGCAGTGAAAAACGATTGGCATTATAGAGCCGGGAAGAGTTATGTGGAGCTCTGGGCTGAGTATTGGACCCTACTTAATCCTTCTGGCATGTACCTTTCAACAGAAGTGGCCATGAGCGGTGACTTTTCCCTTGATGTGACTACGACTGCAGGGCTGGTTTTGGGCTATGAGTACATTCTTTCAGGTGGTGTCGTTCAGGAAACCGTCGTCGTCGCTCAGTTATTGAGCTTGACGAGGGTGCTGTTTATGTCAGCGTTACAGCACTCATACTCTTCAGGTGCTGAAATGCGAAGAACGGATTTCGTGGTTGATCAGCCTGGCGGAAAGGCCACTGCCTACGACGAAAATACCTATTTTTACGGCCCCATGGTGCTCGGGTCAAAAGCGCTTAAATCGTGCGTCATCATTCGGAATGACGACACAAACTCTCCGCTGTTGCTGTATTATAAAGACGCTTCGCATACCTCATGGACCGCTGCGCTCTGGGCGCTCAAACGGACAGCCTCTGATGGAACAATGGAGGTTGAATACGTTTTTCCTGCGGATAGCGGTTGGGACATTCAGGCAAAGATCGTTTGCGACGCCTCTGCACCAGAGGACTTTGCTGAAATCTATGGGATTGTCTTCCTGTCTGAATACTCAGGGCTTGGTGGAACGCCAAGGACCGGAGAAACACTTAATGAAATAACTGCAGCTAACGTCATTCCGCTCACCAGTATTGCACCCATGGCAACGGCGTCGCTCCTGGGCAGGAACACGGCGGGTACAGGAAGCCCGGAGGTGCTGGCGGCAGCTACGGTAAGGTCCATTTTAAACGTTGCCAACGGCGCCAATAATTACAGTCATCCGAACCATTCCGGGGACGTCACGTCATCCGGAGACGGGGCACAGACCATTGCCAACAACGCGGTGTCGCTGGCAAAGATGGCGGATATGGCCACGGCGTCACTGCTGGGCCGCAACACGGCGGGAGTCGGAGATCCCGAGGTGTTATCTGCTGGAACTGCACAGGCCATGCTTGGGATTAAACCAAATGCGCTTTCAGGATCAGATGCCGGGCATGTAATCAGGGCGGCAAGGGTCTATTTTGATGTTGGAACGAACTCTGGGTCAAAAATTCGTATCTATGAAGCATATAACGCTCCAGGTATTGATGTCACTGTTGATAATATGCCGGCCGGGTCTACAACAGGTGGTATCTTCTTGTCATCCAATAAAGATTATTTCAGTATTCCTGGCAGCATGTTGGGCGGCGATTTATTGTATGTTTTGGCTTTTCGATATGAAGAAACAGGCGCTACGTCGTTACGAACTAAGGCAACTCGTTATTATGATGATCCTCACCCATTAATGATATCAGCGGTAAAGGCTTCCGATGGAATGCATGCGGACTTGTTGGCTGAGGCTACTGGGTCCGGGACAATCGCATTCGAATTGACATATATCACAACAAATTAATGAGGGAGAAACGCAATGTCGCTGACAATTGATTTTGATAAATTTAACAAAGCCGGGCTCAAGACGATCTTAAAGAAATTCGAAACGGACGGACTTCCGGTTGACGATATCGAAGCCACGAACAAGGCAAAACGGGAATCCGGTTTTTTAATTAAAACTGCGACTCTGGTCTTCTCATCTGGTCAGAAGCTGATGGTAAAAGCAAAGGCCGGCGGAGGTATCTTCCAGGTTAAACTGAATGGCAAGGTAATCCCAATTAAAGCCGTCGATGACATAGATAAGGCCATCGGTGAGGTGGCAACCCACGTCAAGGCCAATGAACCCGCATTTTTGAAACAGCGTGAAAAGCAGGCCGGAATTGTAAAAATCCCGAAGCTAAAGCCTGTGAATACGAGCGTTGCAGCACAGATCGAAACCCTGTCCGCGACCGTTGAGCAGCTCAAGGGCACAAACGAGAATATCAGGACTGAAACCACGGCTCAAATGGGCCAGGCTTCGGAACTTCAAACGCAGCTTTCAGCTCTTGAAACACAGCTTAAAGACGAAAAGGCAAAGACCGATAAGCTGAATCTTGAAATCGAGACGCTGAAAAACGCCCAAGAAGGAGGCGCATAAAATGAACCCGTTCGTACATGGAAAAAAACATGAAATCGGCCTGGATCTTTTCGTGAAGGGTTTCGATAAAGACCATCTATCCCGAGCGTACCTTGCGCTTACAAACACCCGTGAGACGGATCGGCTTATCCTTGAGTGCGCGACCCTGGAACAGATGGACGCCGAGTATAATGAGGGCGATTTCCTGGAAGAAGGCATTTATGAGGCTGTCACGGTCCGGAGATTCTCGCAGACCGATAGCAGAATGAAGGCGCTTTCCCGCGTATTCTCGAAGTTTCTCCAGGATGGTATCACTCCGGCCGAGGCTATCATCGGAAAGCCAAAAAAATCCGGCCTTTTTGCCAGCGTAACGGCTCAGATCCCGTTCTCTGACGGGCAGGCGATCACCATTGTATTTCATTCCCCGAGCGGAGATAAAAAGAAGATCGGACCGGATGACGAGATTATCGCTTACCGGTGGCTTCTGAACAAACGAGACATTACCCATGTGGTATCTCCGGAGGGAGAAGCGGATGTATCGCTTGAAGAAGTCGGTAAGCGTATTGCGCAGCTTGTCGGCAAAAACTCAGCGCGATTCCAGGCAACGCAAAAGGATATCAAG
>Ga0268283_1001363_pt1 | contig 12108 bp, 11 predicted proteins | sample saktaG_13_FD_190140 | JGI IMG/M metagenome (GOLD analysis project Ga0268283, IMG submission 190140) | Saline water microbial communities from Sakinaw Lake, British Columbia, Canada - sak_2013_06_06_36m | ecosystem: Environmental > Aquatic > Non-marine Saline and Alkaline > Saline ... | reverse complement strand
GGCAGTAACCGCAGTATTACCATCCGGACTTAAAGTTAATCCATAGGGGTGTGGGGCTGTTACGATGCTTTCACCTACAGGTGTAATATATCTGCCATTAGGAATTATAGTCGTTCCGTTTTTGTCAATCTTTGTAAACTGATTACCTGCCGGAGCTGATATGACCCACAATTGGTGAGTGTCTGAATTATTATGTGAGTTACAAGCTGATAAAAGAATAATGCCTAGAATATAAATGACCTTTTTCATCGCGATTAGAATTTTATATTGATTAGTAAAAGTATGGAAAGAAATTCGAAAATCAATTTTAGGACATATGAAGAAATTATGAATTATTGATGGCGGAATAATCTCATTTGAGTAATTCTACCCCAAACTCGCATTCCAAACATTTTTTAAAATCGCAATATTGGGTTTTCAACTCAATTAGTGCCTGAGTTTGTAAAGCATTATTGATTGGTAGATTTAAATGTTTCCATTGTCTTATGATAGCATTGTTTTCACCCTCTAGGTTTTCCAGAAAAAGCAATGCTTTGTCACTTAATTCAGATTTGGAAGTCCAGTATCCGTAAATAAATAAAATTGGAATCACGGTATTGATGAGAATGCTTTCAGCTGCTTTCGCTCCTAAATTTTTAATCTTCTTTTTTGTTGCTTTATCAAAATGATAGTGTGTATCCCAATATTTTGAGGCCGAAACATCAAAAAGTTGAAGTAATTCGGTGGTGCTTTTTGCTTCAATAATTTGAGAGAACAGCGATGTGTTTTGATGCAAGACTGCAGAGAGTTGGGCAATTCTGAGTGTCGGAAAGTTCGAAGGTCGCAATCGCAGATACTGCCAAAGATGAACCCGAATAGGGCTTAATGAATACTTATGTTTCAGGAAGGCATATTCGTTTTTAAGCTGATTTGGGTAATCATCCGTAAACTCTTGATCAAGCTTGCCGGCTTGACCAAATAATAATGCTTCAATTTGCAGCAATTCAGCTCTATGTTTCATTAAAACCATGACTGGAATAGATTTAATCATCATTTCAAAAGGAGTGGCATTGGTTTTAAATCCAAAGCTTCTAAAGAGTTGGACATAGAAAAGCTGCTCAATGTCTGATTTATTTTTACTCAATTCTTCGGTCAATAAATTAAACTTTCGTTCGAGACGTTCAATCGCCAGTCGTTGTAAAAAGTGCGTTTTAGTCAATTCTTTAATTTTATCAATAGAATTTTCGCAGGCGATCCAACCTTGGTTTTGCATGAACCCCTGATATTTTGAATACATTTTAAAATCAAATCTGTTCTTTAATTCAAGCACTGCAACAGGTTTAAAGTTTTCATAATTAGAGCCCAAGTCATCCTCAAATACAACATGAAGTATTACATTTTCGTACTTACGATCATGATGGTGATTGTGCTTCATCCAATCAGATGATTTGCTGTGAATCTCAACATTTCCTGCCCAGATAGTTTCACCAATCTTAATTAAAGCATTTGAAAAATCAGGCCCGCCATCTGTATTTCTAATGCCAGGATTTTTTACTGTAATTGCTTTATGATCGATACTTACAAAAGGGAGATTAATTAACTGGAATTTCCATAAATAGCACAAAAAGGATTCGGGCATATTATTATTCATCACCTTTTATGTTTTTGTTTTGATTTAAAACAGTAATCTGAAGTTAATACCCAAATATGTAAATTGTCGTAATTTGATGAATATAAATCGGTAATACTTTTTCAGATACTTTAGGTGAATCTTTATAAGTTGTACGGAATCAGCAATGTATGTAGACTCAATGATATTTGGAATAAATAACATAAATCACTATTTTTGTGAATATAAATCATGATTGCTAAATTGAATGGGTGATTTAAATACTTTATTACTAGGAGTTGAGTACAAGCTAAAAAAATTGCTGGAACAATACCAGAGAAGCGAGAAAATCAATCATCGATTACAAAGTGAGAATGACGAATTTAAAAGAATTATTTTAGATAAGAATCAAACAATAGATAAACTTAAAGACGAATTACAAAAAGTAAAATTAGCCAAGTCAATTGAATCAGATGATGGATCAAGTGATGCTAAATTGAAAATAAATGAACTGGTGCGGGAAATAGATAAATGCATTGGACTTTTAAATCAATAAAATTAGGTTGAACAAACCTGCAAAATGGATGAACTAACAATTACAGTCACAATTGCTGACAGACCATATAGATTAAATATTAGAAAAGAAGAGGAAGAAGGAATACGGAAAGCAGCGAAAACGATTAGCGAGAAAATAAAGCAATATTCAGAAAACTATGCCTTTAATGATAGGCAGGACCTGTTGGCCATGGTTTGTTTGGAATTTGCAAACAGTTCACTTGTATCTGAGGAAAAACTATTTAAATCCGAAGATCATTTTGTGGATAGATTAAGTCGAATTGACGAAATCTTATCCAGTAGCATAGATTAAAGTCAATATCGTTCTTTGAAAAGCACAAAATTATACCCGCATTAATTCAAATATGTTTGTAAACTCAACATTATAATCATTAGAGTTTTAAGCTCATGAATTTCTAGAAAAGGCCTCAATTCCGATTTATCGGAATTCTCAAACGAGACGGTGGACTTTCGAAAAGTTTGGCTACTCTATACATGCTGTATAGGGGTTTACTAAGCTCAGAATTAATGCGGGTTTTTTTATTTTCAATATAGTTCTGATCGATCGCATAACTTAATTAACATCGAATTATGGACCCAATATTATTAAACGTTATCGTAGCTGTGGGCTCTTTAATTGTAGGTGGATTGATTACAAATATTTATATAAATAAATCCTCCAACAGAAAAAGTACACAAATTATACAAGAAGCCCACGAAAAGGCCGAAGTAATCAAAAGAGATAAAATTCTGCAGGCCAAGGAAAAATTCCTGCAACTACGAACTGAACACGAGAATTATATAAACGAGCGAAGTTCTGCTAATCAGCGCACAGAAAGCCGATTATCACAAAAAGAAACCGCTCTAAATCAGAAAATCGAAGAAGTTCAAAGAAAACAAAATGAATTAAATCTCATCAAAACCAACCTGACTGCTCAACTTGAGGTGGTTAGTAAAAAACAGTCGGAGTTGGAAAAATCGCATTATGAGCATATTGAAAAGCTGGAGAAAATAGCCGGCTTATCTGCTGATGAAGCTAAAAATCAACTTGTTGATACTTTAAAAGGAGAAGCCAAATCTGAAGCTGCCATCCAGATAAAAGACATTATTGATGAAGCAAAGCTAACGGCGAATACTGAAGCCAAAAAGATTGTAATTGAAACCATTCAGCGCACAGCTGCCGAAAATGCTATTGAAAATACAGTATCTGTTTTTAATATTGAAAGTGATGAGGTGAAAGGCCGGATCATTGGTCGTGAAGGAAGAAATATCAGAGCACTTGAGGCCTTAACCGGGATTGAGATCATCATTGATGATTCACCGGATGCAATTATCCTTTCAGGTTTTGACCCGGTACGTAGAGAGATTGCAAGACTCTCCTTACATAAATTAGTGACCGACGGTCGGATTCATCCTGCCCGCATTGAAGAAGTGGTTGCCAAGACCAAAAAACAAATTGAACAGGAAATTATAGAAATTGGTAAACGAACCACCATCGACCTTGGAATTCATAATATGCATCATGAATTGGTAAGGATGATTGGAAGAATGAAATATCGTTCATCTTACGGACAGAATTTATTACAGCACTCACGAGAGGTGGCAAATTTATGCGCCACCATGGCGGCTGAATTAGGGCTGAATCCGAAATTAGCGAAACGTGCCGGTTTGTTGCATGATATTGGCAAAGTGCCTGATAATGAACCTGAATTGCCACACGCAATTTTAGGAATGAAATTAGCAGAAAAGTTTAAAGAGAAGCCTGAAATTTGCAACGCCATCGGATCTCACCACGACGAAGTTGAAATGGATTCGTTAATTGCACCTATTGTGCAAGTTTGTGATGCGATTTCAGGTGCCCGACCAGGTGCCCGACGTGAGGTTGTTGAAGCATATATTCAACGCTTAAATAAATTAGAGGAACTGGCACTCACTTATCCCGGTGTAGTTAAAACTTATGCCATTCAAGCCGGACGTGAGTTACGTGTCATTGTTGGAGCAGAAAAGGTAACTGATTTAGAAGCTGATCAAATATCAATTGATTTGTCAAGAAAAATCCAGGATGAAATGACTTATCCTGGACAAATAAAAATTACAGTTATCCGCGAAACGAGAGCTGTTAATTATGCTAAATAGTTAAAATTAATTAGATAAAAAAAGGGCATTATGCCCCTTTTTTTATTTCTTTCTTTTTCTTTTAACCGGAGCAAAAAGCATTTTGTATGATGCGTTGGTTTCTCCTTTTACAATATCGCCTAACTTATTTTTGAGAAGTAATTTCTTCAAATTACTTACGCGCTCAACAAATAAAATCCCTTCCAAATGATCGTTTTCGTGTTGAATAATTCTGGCAAGCATTCCATCAAAAACTTCGATATGTTCAACAAAGTTTTCATCCATATATTTTACCGTGATTTTAGGCTTACGCATCACAAATTCAGCAATACCTGGCACACTTAAGCAAGCTTCGTTAAATTCCCATTCTTCGCCTTCTTCCTTTAAAATAACCGGATTGATGAGCACTTTTTTAAAGCCTTCAGCTTCCGGATAATCTGTCTTATAGGGATCAGCATCAATTACAATTAATCGAATGGATAAATTTACTTGAGGAGCGGCCAAGCCAACACCAACTGCTTCATACATTGTTTCATACATATCTGCAATTACAGTCAGCAAATTCGGGTAATCTTTATCTATTTCTTTAGCAACTTTTTTTAATACGGGATGGCCGTACGCTACTACCGGATATATCATATTTTATTTTTATTAAATCGAGTTCATGTAAGATTGTAAAATGATTGTCGCACTAACACTATCAAGTAAACTTTTGTTCTGACGGTCTTTTTTCTTAAGCCCTGCATCTAAGATGGTTTGTTGAGCCATTTTTGAAGTAAAGCGTTCATCATGCCTTTCAATCTTAATATTCGGGAACTCAATTTTAAGTTTTCGTACAAAAGGCTCAATAAATTTTGCAGATTCAGAAGGTTCGTAATTCATTTGTTTTGGTTCTCCAATTACAATACAATCAACTTTTTCTTTACTGATATAGTCGTGTAGATAGGCAAACAATTCGTTTGCACTAACTGTTGTGAGCGCATTGGCAATGATTTGAAATTCATCAGTCACTGCCAGCCCAACTCTTTTACGTCCGTAATCTATAGCTAAAATTCGTCCCAATATTTATTAATTGTTGATTGAAAGATTTTGTAATTACGGCACAAAATTACAAAGAACTATTTATACTGTTCTATTTTTATATAATTTTGATCTACAAACACTGTATTATGTACGAACATTTAAGGGAAAAGATTGAATTAGCTTGGGTGGATAAGACTTTATTAAAAAATGAGCAAACCATTAAAGCAATTAGAGAGGTTGTTGAGTTATTGGATTTGGGAAAAATTCGTATTGCTGATCCTATCTTTTCTGCGGATGGAAATTCAATTGAAAGATGGAATGTTAATGAGTGGATAAAAAAAGCAGTTCTTTCCTATTTCCCGATTCAGGGAATGAAAAAAATTGAGTTAGCTCCATTTGAATTCTATGATAAAATAGATTTAAAGAAAGATTACGATAAACTTGGCGTCAGAGTAGTACCTCATGCTGTGGCTCGTTACGGTGCTTTTTTAGCACCGGGTGTAATCATGATGCCATCTTATGTTAATATTGGTGCTTATGTTGATTCAGGAACCATGGTTGATACATGGGCAACTGTTGGATCATGTGCGCAAATTGGGAAAGATGTTCATTTAAGCGGAGGAGTTGGTATTGGGGGTGTTCTTGAACCGGTTCAGGCAGCTCCGGTAATCATTGAAGATGGCTGTTTTATTGGTTCCCGATCAATCATTGTTGAGGGAGTCCTGGTGAAAAAACAAGCTGTTTTAGGTGCTAATGTGGTAATTACAAATTCAACAAAAATTATAGATGTAACCGGACCTGAACCAATAGAGATGAAAGGAATTATTCCAGAGCGATCGGTTGTTATTCCCGGTTCTTATACCAAAAAATTTCCTGCAGGTGAATATCAGGTGCCTTGTGCCTTGATTATTGGAAAAAGAAAGGAATCGACAAATCTGAAAACTTCTTTAAACGAAGCATTGCGCGAATATAACGTTGCTGTATAAACTAAATCTAAAAAGTGAAAATCGATAAAGTTCTGATTATTCAGACGGCATCTATCGGAGATGTTATCTTGGCAACTCCATTGATAGAGAAACTTCATTCATTCTATCCTGATGCGCAAATTGATTTTATGCTTAAAAAGGGAATAGAATCACTTTTTATTGGACATCCTTATATCTCAAATTTAATTGTTTGGGATAAATCGAATAAAAAATTTCTTCATTTACTTGATATTATCAATCATAATCGAGATCAGAAGTATGATCTGATTATCAACTTACAGCGATTTTTAACAAGTGGTTTAACAACCGTTTTATCAAGAGCCAAGAAAACAAGTGGATTTAATAAAAACCCACTTTCTTTATTTTTTTCAAATAGGGTAGCTCATAAGATCGGAAATGAAGGAGCTCAGTTTCACGAAACGGATCGAAATTTATCATTAATTGAAAAATGGACTGATGCGACAAAATATCCTATAAAATTGTACCCAAATCCGGCTGATTTTGCCAAAACTTCCCAATATAAAACTCATCAATATATTTGTGTAGCTCCGGCTTCTTTGTGGTATACCAAGGAATATCCCGTTAGTAAATGGGTTGAGTTTTTAAAAGAAGTAGATAATGAAACTTATATTTATTTTTTGGGTGCTAAGCAAGACAAAATTAAATGTGAACAAATCATCAAAGCATCAGAACATAAAAATTCATTAATTTTAACAGGGAAATTGAGCTTTCTTGAATCGGCTGCATTGATGAGAGATGCATTGATGAATTTCATGAATGATTCGGCTCCGATGCACCTTGCATCTGCAGTAAATGCTCCAACAACTGCTATTTTTTGCTCAACCGTTGCTTCATTTGGATTTGGACCTCTTTCTGAAAACTCGGTAATTGTTGAAGTAAAAGAAAAATTGGATTGCCGTCCATGTGGGATTCATGGATTAAAAAGTTGTCCGAAAAAACATTTTAAATGTGCGTTAAATATTGATCACAAAGAGTTATTAAGTCGCTTATAAATATGGATGAAATAATAAAGGAAACCGTAAAAAATCTTAAAGCCGGGAAAATAATACTTTATCCAACGGATACAATTTGGGGTATTGGTTGTGATGCTACCAATGCCAAAGTGGTGCATCGGATTTTTAAACTCAAACAAAGAGTTGAATCCAAAACTATGATTGTACTTTTGGATTCAACGGATCGATTAAAGGATTATATGGAAGTGGTTCCTGAAATTGCTGCTGATTTAATTAATAGCGTTGATACACCACTTACTGTCGTGTTTCCGAATGCAAAAAATCTGGCAAAGAATCTGATTGCGGAAGATAAAACGGTCGCAATTCGGGTTGTGAGAAATGAATTCTGTCAGAAAATAATACAAAAACTAGGTCGTCCAATTGTATCTTCGTCGGCAAATATTTCTGGAATGCAAGCACCACTGCATTTTGGTAAAATCAGTGATGAAATAAAAGAAGGAGTTGATTACATTGTTCCTCTCGAGCAAAACTCAGTAAAGGAAGTTAAACCATCCACGATAATCAAACTTGAAATTGATGGTGAATTTAAAATGATTAGAAATTAAAGCGCATGAATAAAATAGGATACATTCAATTTCAGCCGGTTATAGGTGATATTGATGCAAACATTAAGAAAATAGATTTATTATTTCCGTTAGGTGAAAAAGCTGATCTGATTGTCCTTCCTGAATTAGCTAGTTCAGGATATAATTTTGCAACACGTGATGAGGCATTCAAATGTGCAGAGGAATTAACAAAAAGTAAATTCGTTGAATTTATCATCGCCTTAGCAAAAAAGCAGAATCAATATGTAGTAGCAGGGATTAATGAAAAGGATGGAGACACGCTATTTAATACCAGTATTCTAGTTGGTCCCCAAGGCTATATTGGCAAGTATCAAAAAATTCATTTATTCTTAAATGAGAAAGATATTTTTAAATCGGGTGAAGCCGGGTTGCCTGTTTTTGATATTGGCTTTTGTAAAACATCCATGTTGATTTGCTTTGATTATATATTTCCAGAGGTATGGCGGATTGTGGGGATAAAGGGTGCTGATATCGTTTGCCATGCCTCAAACCTTATTACTACTAATGCACAAAAATGTATTCCCGCTCAAGCATTTATGAATAAAATGTTTATTATAACTGCCAATCGTTATGGAACCGAGGGTAATATAACTTTTGGTGGCAATTCATTTATTACCAATCCTGACGCGAAGATTATTGATCAGGCTGTTTCTGATCAGGATGCTGTAAGTGTTGTTGATATTGATATCTCTGAAGCTAGAAACAAATTCGTAAATCCTCGAAATCATGTGTTTGATGACAGGATTCCATTTAACTATAAAGAATTAATGTAATCCATTTTTATTATTTGGAATTGATTTAAATAAAAATATATTTTGTATCTTTGTGCCGTTAATTCTTAACTATTAATGAGTTATTACGTTTAAAATTAGTATGATACAAAAAAATAAATACAAATTATCCAAATCGGATAAAAAACTCACCATTAAAAATACCGATAAAGCGACCTTAGAAAAATGGTACACCCTGATGGTATTAGGTCGAAAACTTGACGAAAAAGCACCTAATTATTTAAAACAGGCACTTGGATGGTCTTATCATGCGCCCTATGCAGGTCATGATGGAATTCAATTAGCAATCGGTCAGATTTTCGATAAAGAAAAAGATCACTTGTTTCCTTATTATCGTGATATGCTAACGGGCATTTCAGCCGGATTGACGGCAGAAGAAATTATTTTAAATGGGATTTCAAAAGATGCAGATGTTGCAGGAGGTGGCCGACATATGTCGAATCACTTTGCTAAACCAGCTTGGAATATTCACAATGTTTCGTCAGCAACCGGAAACCACACTTTACATGCAGTGGGTGTTGCCCGAGCTATTAAATACTACAACTCCGATGGAGTTGCAATTAGTTCGCAAGGTGAATCATCTACATCCGAGGGTTATGTATATGAAGCAATCAATGGGGCAAGTAATGAAAAATTACCTGTGATCTTTGTGTTTCAGGATAATGGATTTGGTATTTCAGTCCCGAAAGCAGAACAAACCGCGAACCCAAGAGCTGCTGATAATTTTCTCTCATTTAAAAATCTGGAAGTTATTTATTGTAACGGGAAAGATCCTTTCAATTCGATGAATGCCATGTTAAAGGCAAAACGAATAGTAAAAGAAAAGGGCATTCCGGTTATTGTTCATGCCAATTGTGTTCGTATCGGTTCTCACTCAAATTCTGACCGTCATGATTTATATCGTGATCAATACGAATTACTTGCGGTTAAAGGACAAGATCCATTAAAAAGATTTAGAGCCAGATTAACGTATTCAAAAATATTCACCGAAGATGAGCTTAATGAAATTGATGCAAACGTTAAGAAAAGAGTTTCTGCGGCACATAAATTAGGGATGAGTTCACCGGATCCAAGCCCTGAGTCAATTTATGATTTTGTCATGCCCGAACCATTTGTAACAAGCAAATATCCTGATGGTTTAACTCATGGAAAAGGTGAGACTAAAAGATTGATTGAAGCATTAAACGAAACTTTAAAAGCCGAATTCAGACATAACCCGGATACGTTTATCTGGGGCCAGGATATGGCGAATAAAGATAAAGGAGGTATTTTCAATGTTAGCAAAGGGTTGCAACAGGAGTTTGGCCCTAAAAGGGTTTTTAATGCACCCATTGCCGAAGATTTTATTGTAGGTACAGCCAACGGAATGAGCCGTTTTAATAAAAAAATTCGGATTGTGGTTGAAGGTGCAGAATTTGCTGACTATTTCTGGCCGGCAATGGAACAATACGTTGAATTGTCTCATGAGTATTGGAGAACAAAAGGTCAGTTTTCACCCAATGTTACAATCAGGTTAGCCTCTGGTGGTTATATTGGAGGAGGACTTTATCATTCTCAAAATATAGAAGGAGCATTGAGTACACTACCTGGAGTTCGTATTGTTTATCCATCTTTTGCTGATGACGCTGCTGGCTTATTGCGAACAAGTCTCCGATCTGAAGGACCAACATTGTTTTTAGAACCAAAAGCTTTGTATAATGATCCGCTTGCAGAAGCTCCGGTACCGGATGATTTTGAAGTACCATTTGGTAAAGCAAGAATTCGCACTGAAGGAAATGATTTAAGTATTATTACTTATGGAAATACGACTCATATGTGTATTCAGGTTGCTGAAAAAATTGCAAATGAAATGAATAAAACTATTGAAGTGATAGACATTCGATCGCTCATTCCTTTGGATAAAGAAACCATCAAGCATTCAATACAGAAAACAAATAGAGCGTTGGTTGTACAAGAAGATAAAGTCTTTTCAGGTTTTGGTGCTGAATTATCAGCCATTATTGCAAGTGAATGTTTTGAATCATTAGATGCACCTGTGATAAGAGTTGGGTCTACTTTTACTCCGGTTGGTTTTAATAGAATTCTTGAAAGAGCAATCTTACCTAATACGGATAAAATTTATAGGGCTGCAAAAGAATTGTTGGAATACTAGGGTTCTTCCCATGTTCGAACTCTTATCTTAACATTATTTAACAGTATTCTGATTTTCTTAAGGAATGAGGCTTCTTTTTATACTTAATTTTGATGCTACTTAGATAGAATATTGGATAAGATGAGTATATGCTATCTCAAAAACTAGTTTAATAATACATTTGAAATTTTGGAATTATGAATTTAATCAGATACAAACAAAAATTAAAGGTCGGTTTTCTAACGACCTTTTTATTATTTACAGTGGTTTTGGCAAGTGCACAGACTTCTGTTGACGAAAACCTACGAAAGCTGGCTACTGCCATGCAAATTATACACTACGCTTATGTTGATACTATTAATGAGTCTAAGTTGGTTGAAAATGCAATCATTCAAACCTTAAAAGAACTTGATCCACACTCATATTATATTTCAAAGGAGGATCTTAAAGCTGCTGATGAACCATTGGTTGGAAGCTTTGAAGGAATTGGGATATCTTTCCAAATTTTTAATGATACTTTGATGGTTATTGCCCCAATTATTGGTGGCCCATCTGAAAAAGTCGGCATTCTTTCAGGCGACAAAATTGTCGAAATAGATGGAGTAAAATCCTATGGTGATAAAATAGATAATCAATTTGTATTTGATCATTTAAGAGGACCAAAAGGATCAAAGGTGAAAGTACTCATTCATAGAAAAGGGAAAAGTGAATTACTCAATTTTACCATAACACGCGATAAAATACCTATGAATAGCATTGATGCTACATTTATGGTAGATGATGAAATAGGGTATATTAAATTAAGCAGATTTGCTCAAACAAGTTATAATGAATTTAGGGAATCAATCGCATTGCTTAAGTCGAAAGGAATGAAAAAATTGATTTTTGATTTAAGAGGAAATGGGGGTGGTTTAATGCAGCCTGCAATCGAAATCAGTGATGAGTTTTTGAAAGCCGGTCGATTGATCGTTTATACGGAAGGTATTAATAGTCCGATAGAAAAATATAACGCTACATCAGGTGGTAGCCTTGAGGATGAAGATCTTGTATTGATGATAGATGAAGGATCTGCTTCTGCCAGTGAAATTGTGGCAGGTGCTATACAAGATTGGGATCGTGGAATTGTTCTTGGTCGTCGATCATTTGGTAAAGGATTAGTTCAGCGGCCATTTCAACTTCCAGACGGCTCAGTGATTAGACTTACAACCGCAAGATATTATACTCCAACCGGCCGTTCAATCCAGAAACCTTATGAAGAGGGCACTGAAAAATATTATACTGATCTATATGATCGATTAAAAAATGGTGAATTTGTTCAT
>Ga0268283_1001361_pt1 | contig 12121 bp, 10 predicted proteins | sample saktaG_13_FD_190140 | JGI IMG/M metagenome (GOLD analysis project Ga0268283, IMG submission 190140) | Saline water microbial communities from Sakinaw Lake, British Columbia, Canada - sak_2013_06_06_36m | ecosystem: Environmental > Aquatic > Non-marine Saline and Alkaline > Saline ... | reverse complement strand
AATTTTCACTCCGTTTGATCCCGGGGCATAAATTTTTTCTTAAACCCCGGCGAGCCAGATGCCTAAAAAAGTCTGCAGGGCAGCAGCGAAACACAATGACAAAGATCACAGCACCACTACTGAAGCCGACCAACGGCGGAGCATCCAAGGAAGAAAACGCAGTTCTTGCAGCTGCAAAAACGGTTCTCAACCCTGAAGAGACCAAAACTGAAGAGCAGAAGCCTCTCCTGAAGGTTGAACCTGAAAAACCTGTTGTTCCTGCTCCTGAACCGGTTAAGGAAATGACCCTGATGGAGAAGATACTCAAGGTCGAAAACCTCCAGTTGGTCATCGAAAAAAGGGCGAAGCTGGTCCAGACCCGCAGCGAACTGGAAAGGTTTCAGACCGCATCCAACGATTTCAACTGCTCCATGCGGCTGAACGACTCAGATGGGAATGTCTTCACCACCAGTTTCACCCCTGGCATCAAGAAAGTCATTGATTTTCTCAGGTCATCATTCGATGCAAGCATCTCTGATGTTGAAGGCAAAATTAAGTTCTGACCTTTGGTCAAATCTGAGATTTCGGCGTTCAGGCTTAGGCCTGAACGCTTTTTTTATGGTCGTAAAAATCAGATTGTATTGAATAATCGAGCTGATTAACGGTTTATTAAGAAATAACATTTGGTTTTATGATAACATCCTACAATTTGAACATTAATCGCCTTTATTTATTATAACTTTTACTACTTTCGTTCAATGATCAACCGGTTATATAATCCCTGGCAAATCACCAATGATGGCGAACGTGAGGCTGACAGGCACTTATCCCTTCCTGCGAACATGGATGGCGAGGTGGTTTATGTGCTTCACAGTTTGCGCATTTCATCCCGTTATCACCGGGTTCAAATGTCGGGGGAATGTGATTTCGTGATCTTTTGCAGACTTGGCATCATGGTGGTCGAAGTCAAGGGTGGAATTATGGGTCATGGCGAACAGGGTTTTTACCGCTTTAAAGGCGATGAACAAACGGAACCCGTCAAGAACCCCTTCATGCAGGCCGAAGAAAACGCCCATGCAATTCTGGATTTTCTTCGCGACAATGGGCAAAACAGCATCTTCGTCGGTTCATTTGTCTGTTTCCCGGAATGCATGTTTGATTGCGATGGCTTGGAATTCAATGACCTTTGGCATCGAGGCCTCGAAGTTGGGTTGCTTCCAATGGTATTGGATTCGTTGCAGGAACAGATAGCGAATTTTTATCAAAAGCAGGACGAGCGGAATGCTGCGTTTCAAATAAAATGGGAAACACTTGACGAAACCCGGATCCAACACCTCACGGAGATTCTGAAGCCGGAGTTTGATCCGCGTCTTTATCTTTCACAATCAAGACTAAACCTCGGAGAATCGGAGCGCAGGCTGGAAGAGGGATTGCACATTCTCCATGGATTAAGTGAGAACCAGCGCATCATGGTGCAGGGTCCTCCGGGAAGCGGCAAATCAACATACGCGCTTGATCTGATCGTGCGGGTGTGCAAATCGAAAGAAAAACGAGGGCTATATCTGTGCTGGAACGAATTCCTGGCGGCCCGGATGCAGGCTAAATTACAGAATGCTTTACCGGATAACCCACCCGGGAATATTCGGGTAATGCCATATTTCCATTTTGTGGAGGAACTTGCAAATCTCCTGGGGGATAAATCCCTTCTTCCCACTTTTGACCATGTATCAAAAGGAGAGATCAGGCAAGTTGTTAATGAATGCCTTGGAAGACTTCATAAGGCGAAGAAGTTACCCTGGTACGATTTTATTGTGGCTGATGAGGCACAGGATCTGTTCGATAAGGGCCTCGACCAGGTGATTAAATCATTGCTAAAAGCAAACAATCCCCTTCAAAAAGGAACCTACTACATCTTATTTGACGACAACCAGGCTTTTCCAAAGTTTGCAAACCTCGATGCTTACATCCGCACGCGCGAGGCACTCAAAGAAGCGTCTGCTTATTACATGCAATTCTCCAACCTTCGTGTGAACACAGGCCATGGCATCACTGACCTGATTCAGGATGCTGGGCATGGCCTTGCTGATCCACACAAGGTCTACGGGAACGATGTGAAATTTATCTCCTGGAAAACACCATCTGAGGTTCCAATTCTTTTAAGGCAATACATAACCCAGGAAAAGATGTTGAGCCAAGGCACACCTGAAAGCATGGTCGTGCTCCTCACTGCTGATCTTATGAAGGAGGGTTCTCCAATCAAAGACCTTCTTAAAGAAGAATCAGTCCTGGAAATGTTAACGATTGAAAACCTGGATAAGCCCTCTGATAAAGTTCACTATACCACTGCCCTGCGAGCAAAAGGGCTGGAATGGGACACCGTATTCCTGGTTTCCTCATCCCTGACCGAACCAAAAAACCTGTTTCAACTATTTATCGGAGCATCTAGAGCGAAGGGGAAAGTGTATGTAATTCATACGCATATTGAATAGAATAACCTCCCAAGGGATTTTGTCCAATAAAACAGGGCAGATATCGAGTTTATATAATTGTTACTAATATACAACGTCACAGATTGGCGTTGTACGATTCTATCTTTACAGTTCATAACAAAACGGAATACGAATCCTATGGAACACCGTCTCATCTCCAAATCTTCCTTTATCCGTGGCACGCAATGTCCCAAATCACTCTGGCTGCACCTTAATCAATCCGATGAACGGGATGAAACCAGCGATGCCCAGCAACAGATCTTCGACACCGGCCACAACGTTGGATTCCTGGCCCAGCAACTCTTCCCCGGTGGCATTGATGCCAGTCGAGGAGAACATGCGCAGGTTGCCGAAGCCATCGCCTATACTGCCGAACTGATCAGCAACGGTGCGACAGTGATTTATGAAGCTGCCTTCAGCGATGGGGAGACACTGTGTTATATGGATATCCTGGTGAAGGAGTCTGATGGCTGGGCAGCCTATGAGGTGAAGGCATCTACGCACGTCAAAGACTACCAGGTGAATGATGTAGCGTTCCAATATTATGTGATCACCCGGTCGGGGTTGCCTCTCCGGCGTGTATCCCTGGTCCATTTGAACAACCAGTATATTCGGTATGGAGAATTAGACATACAGCAATTGTTCACCGTTGAAAATATGACTGACCGGATCCTGCCGATGCAGGAGGCCATACCCGGGAGACTATACTCACTGACGGATATGCTGAAGACTGGTATGATGCCGGAAATACCCATGGGCCCCCAATGCGGGAATCCGTTCCCCTGTGATTTTCTGGAATTCTGCAGGCAAAGCTGCACCGAAGATGAAAATAAGAATGAACCCCGGCCAGCCAGCCGAGACCAGGATGCACTTGACGAATTCCTGGACGAGCTGGAATATCCTTTTTATTTCATGGACTTTGAGACCATCCAGTTTGCCGTTCCCCTGTATGACGAAAGCCGGCCATACCAGCAAATACCATTTCAATATTCATTGCATGTCCAACAAACCAAAGATGGTCCCGTCGAACATTACGAATTCCTTGGAACTCCCCCGGTTGATCCCCGTCCTGAGTTTATCGAATCTTTGCTAGCTGCCCTGGGTGAAATCGGGAGCATCATCGTTTGGAACCAGGCCTTTGAAAATACCAGGCTTCGGGAGATCGGCCGGGATTTCCCGGAATACGCTGCCAGGATTGATTCCTTATTTGAACGGGTGTCAGATCTGATGGTTCCTTTCCGGAGAAAACATCTATGCACGCCAGAGATGAATGGGTCATACTCTTTAAAGGCTGTTTTACCGGCTTTGGTGACTGATCTGTCTTATGAGGAACTTGAAATACAGGAAGGCGGAACGGCCAGCATCATGTACGAAAGTCTCTATCAAGATGACGATCCCAGATCGGTGCAGCAGAAACGAGAAAATCTCCTGGCCTATTGCAAACTGGACACCTACAGCCTGGTGCGGATCCTCGAACTTCTCGAACCATGATTCAATCCCTATCAAACATTCTGGCCAATCCAACCCCATTGTCATTCATTGTACCGGGTTATAAAACCGGCTATCCCTCGCTGGACGATCTCCTGGGCGGGATTTCAAAGTCTGATCTGGTGCTCCTTGCCTCTAAAACCGGGAATTGGGGAAGTAATCTCATTCTAAATCTTGCCATTGGGTTAAGCAAACGATATCGTGTTTTACTGATTCATACGACAAAAAAAGCATCTGTTGTCGCCAGGGAACTCAGATCTGCTCTCCTTCCCGACGATAGCATCCCTAAAAATGATGGACAGTTGCTGGACGAATTAAACCATTTAGCCGCCAACATTTTTATCGAAGATGAGGCCCGCTTCATGGAAGAAATTGATTTATCAATTTCAACGTTTCAATCACAATCTGGCGAAGATGCCATCATCCTTATTGATCAGATTAACAACATATTCTTATCGAGAGAGATCAGAACCTATTCCAAAGATCAGGAAGAAAAAGATATTGCTGTAAACCTGAAAATGTTGACATTGAAGTACCATGTACCGATTTTATTGCTGGCAAGGATTAAATCGTCAGAGGCCATCCACGAAAAAGAGCCACTAACTTTCCTGGCCATAAAACACTTGCTGGGAATAAATTGCCCGTTCAACAAGATCATCGGGGTACACCGCCCCGAATACTACCGGATAGAAAAGGATGAACAGGGAGAACCTACCGAAGGCAAATTATTCCTGAAAATCCTTGAAAACGGTCATGGAAGAAGAGGTGTGATACGTTTGGCAATTGATAAGTCGAATAGATTTCGGTTGACAGATGAGATTCAAAACCAATTTGAATAACAGAATCATCAAATTTTATTTTTAAAACGATATCCTTTGGCGGGTTGCAGCATTATTTTTGAGTCATGCGCTTGTCGGGCCAAGCCATGTCCATAGGGAACACTGACAAAACAAGGCAAGAGAACTGAGTGCTACTTGGGAAAGACGATAACACAAATAAATTATGATGAATAAATACGACAATCTATTTTTGAAGCAGGCCCGTATGGGCTATTCTAAATTTTTCTCCAGATACCATCGAAAAGGCCATGACAATGAACTCAATGATCGTAAACATTTACTGAATAAGGAATTTGTGTTTTCCGATATTAACGTCAATCGGCTCAGTGTTGTCAATGCAATATTGACTGAAAAATCCGAAAAAGCATACCAGCACGCCGAAAAATTGGAAAACTTTGTGTTAACCATAATGCAGAATCCAGATACTTTTATTTCCGACTATGAAATACAATTTAAGCTGAACTTCTTTTCCGAAAGAAAATATTCCTGCATCCCTAATCTACAAGGCAACCCATTTTTCGAATGTGAACCAATCTGCTTTGCAAAAGCTGACCGCAATGAATCTGACAGGAAGTGGCATAAAGATTGGCTGTTCAACACTGATCATACGGAAGTAATCCATGAGGGCCATCCATTAAATAGTTTCCGCCATTGTTATTTGTTTCATAATCTGATTGACCATACGATCCTATCCTATCAAGATATTGTTGACATTGAGGATATCTGGTTTGAGGTAGTGTTAACGGTTCAGAATTTTAAAGCTATTTCGATAGAACCTTCTTCGGAATCCGGAAAGTAATGTTTCCTTTTTCTGTCCGCCTGCAGATTCAGTTAGCTTTATTACTTATTGCAAGTAAGCGTATTGTCATTCTATTTGATACTGTTTCCAACCCTTCTCGTGAAGCTTCTGTACCTCTTTGATTAGACTTTTTGGAGAAATTACCGTAATGTCATCCGCATAAGAGAGTATCTCCATAACTAAGTCCTGGGTAATTAACAAAAACAGCCTGATCCTTAATTCATCTTTGTTGTCCACCAGGATTGACTGCGTTTCATGGAGGGGATAGCTTTTCAGGTATTTACCCTGATCAGGATCAATGGAGAGAATGATTTCCTGGGGCTCAACATCAGAAAGATTGATGATGCCGAAACAGTATTTGAAATCATCATTCGCGTTGTAATTATCCGGTGGCGAAAAATGTTTCCTGGTGATATCAAAATCAAGAATACGATCTAACCCAAAGGTCTTTACCTTATCCTTTCCGACTTCTTTCGCCAATAAATACCACCTGCCTTTGGATTCCTTTAATCCGTATGGTTCTACCAACCGTTTTGTGGGTTCATCATATTCAAACTTCTGATGGGTCAATTCAATGACAAACCGATTTCTGACCGCATGAAGCAACCCGTAGAAATGATTGGTCCCCTGAGCTTTCCGTTTTTCAAAGTAGATAAACTTTGTCAGGCCTTCCGACATCTTCCATGTTGAAATAAGATCAAACGCTTCCATCAGGCGGCTGTTCAAACCGGAATTCTCATCTTCCTCAATGAAATAGACCTTCCGTGAACGGTCAAATTGAATTTGAATATTGTACAGTGATCGTATTGCAATGATATCACGCTGGAAAGTTCGTTGCGATATCAGCAGATCGTAGCCATGAAGCTCTGACTGGTTTTGCAGAAAATCAGATATTTCATCAAAAGTCAGCTCTTTACTGGCCTGAAGTTTACTGATGATTTTACTTTGACGTAATTGTGTCTCCTGTTTTGACATATTTTATGATTTGGATGTACAGTAGCCGATTTTTGTGTAGGTTGATTTATCCAGCAGTTCTTCATTACAAAAGGTGATCAATTCGGGGAGGTCAGGCATCCGCCCTTCCAACACTCCAACAATCTCATATTTGCGAACAATATTATCAATCTGTCCTCCAGAGAAGTCAAACTTTTCGCCAAGTACAACGCAGTCTGGTTCCGAAATGCCAGGTAGTTTGATTTTCCAAATTTGTGACCTGGTTGAAATATCCGGTTTTGACAATCCGATTTTATACAAAAATCTTCGTTCAAAAGCTTTATCAAAGTTAGATGCCAAATTTGTTGTAGCAATCAAAATTCCAGAAAATGTTTCAAGCTCCTGAAGAATAATGTTTTGAATTGTGTTTTCGGTTTGACCAACAGTAGAATTCCCAACATTCTTCCGTTTGGAAAAAATACCATCTGCTTCGTTAAATAACAGGATCGGAGTATTGTTACATCCTTTGGCATAAGAATAATAATCGGTAAATATTTTCTTCACGATCTTTTCACTTTCGCCGAACCACATTGATTTTGATTGACTCAGGTCAACAGACATAATTTCGCGACCGGTTTCACGGGCCATTTGGTATACTGATTCCGTCTTACCAGTCCCTGGCAATCCCCAAAGCAGAACGGTAAATCCAAATGGAAGTCCCTTCACTTTCATTCTTTGTTGGATTTCCAAAAACTTCACCTCCTGAAGAGAATGGATCAATTGATTGATTTGTTTAGATTCCTGTTGGTTAAATATCAGTTCCTTTCGTGTTATTTCCTGGGGACTGATGATGTTTTCTTTTTTCCCTTTGGTCAGTGTTAATTGTAACCCGTCTGAAACCAGCAGTTCAACTGTTTTATCCTGCAATTTTATCCAGGTGTTGTTAAATATCCTGCTTTTTTCAATTTCGATCAAATTATTCTGGATAAGCGGATGTTGATTGAGCATTAGCTCCTGCTTATATTCAAACCTCTTTCGAGTCATATCAAATATCCCGTTAACAGCCGTCTCAACATCAACATTGGCCACCCCTGTAATATGTTTCCACAACAAGTAACAAAGCAAATAAATATCGCCATCGGAAAGATTTATTGCCAGAATTTGTTTGACCAAAGGGAAATCGGCATAGTGTGATAACAAATCCCTTGATGATGCGAGTAGTTCCTGTGTTGAAATCCTTCCACTTTCCCTGTCACATCCGAAGATGTAAAGTCTTTCCAATAATTCAAACACATCTTTACACTTTGTTGCTGCAGAATCCGGTATGGGTTCATTGTTAAGAACAGCATCGAATATATTATCCGGAGTATACAGGGAAACAATTGTCGGGCCTTTGTAAACCTTTCCTCCAATATCTTTCTTTTCCTTCATCAATAAACCCATTTTTACCAATTCATCAATATCCGATTTGAATTTCATCATTTGTGCAGGGGTACAGTCAAACGTTCCGGCCAAATCATCAAGGCCGACCACTCCCTTTTTATAGTTGTAATCCAGGACGTTTGACAGGAGAAAAGCCTGGTTTGTTGTGATGTGAAAATATCCTGCAATTTCTTTCAGGGTTAATTCGACTGACATAAAAAACCCCCGGGAGAGTTTGCTGTTTTTTGACTTTCCGGAAATGAAAAGGATACTGTCAAAAATGTGCTTCCGTTTTCTATAGTTCATTGCTCCTTGAACATATTGTTTCATGAGGCAAAAATAGTATCGGTAAGCGTCAATTGATGTCGTTGTGTCATTTTTGTTATTGGTTTCAAAAGCAACACACTTTGTCCTTTGGCTTCTATTTTTGTTTTAAAAAATCATAGATAAAAAAGGTGGGGAACTCCCGTTTTTTATAATCGTAAAGAGGGTGTATTGTAATTTGATAATTCTAAAATACTCTATACAAGGAACACTATTCTTTCAGCGGACAAAGCCATTCCAGTGCGTATAGTTATTCGTTCGTCATGGATGCCGCTATTACAGAAAGGAAAGTGAAGGAAGCTTTCATTCTGTTAGAGTAGTAGATGCAATTATATAACCAATCCGATCCATTTCAGCTTTTATTATTTTCAATATCTTTGATATATATCAAGTCTTCGACTACTCTCGGAGTACTAATTGACTGACCTACTTGCTCGGCGGCTACCACTATAGCAAATTCAGTTGATTTCTTTATTTTCCTTGCAACAAGTTTAGAATTATCAATAACTACTGGGTGAAGATCATCATACTCACTATTAAACAAGGAAAAACTTTTAATTGCGGCAGTTACTCCAATAGTATGACATCCACCAATCAAAATAATTTTCTTTGAAGGATTACTTGGATTATTTATTCTTTCAAAGTAACCATAATCTTTGAATGAATCCTTTTCATGAAATTCAACATTAGAACGCTTATTATATATTACAATTTCATCTGGATTATGTTTTGATGACTCCTTCAAATATGGACTTCTGTAATAGAATTGTGTTATTTGCTTTGCAAGAATTCTTTCCGTAGTTACATTGTAATCTGGCCCTCCAATTAAAATACATGTTTGATACAGATCAAGTTTTATCCTTTCAGCTTCTCCAGAAGATAAAATTCGAATTTTTAATCGAGGATATAACCGTAATAAAGTAACAATGACTTCAAAGTAGGCGTCAATATCGCCATATTTTAAGTTGTAAATATATTCTCTTGGTTCGACATTTTGTCTGATTTCCTGGTCATCCAATTCAGAGCAAACGACTATTACATTTTCTTTGTCTTTAATCCCCCATATTTTCCTCAATTTCCTTGTTTGCCACAATAATATTTGTTTCTTAGTTAACTTGATTGCACCAATTATAGAAATTATAATTGTATAAATTGTAATCCAAAATTTAAAATCAGTTAGGTAGGCATTGAGGTTCAATGCAACATTCGTGGAATCAGGTGTTGTCATTTAAAAATATTTGAATTTTTCAATTTTGATATACTTTTTGAATGATGTATTATTTTATTTACCCCTGGTTCAGCAATAAATCCTTCAGGTACACTTTTTGATATAATACATCCGGCACACACATATGCCTTTGGTCCTATGGAAACATTACCAATAATTATAGAATTAAAACCGATAAATACTTTATCAAATATTCTAGCGGGTCCTTCCATGGAACTATCTAAATCCCAACCATTCCCTGGATTATTTTGTGCATGAACAATGTTTCCAAATATTTTACAATCATCCCCAATGATCGTATTCTCTCCTATTAATCCTCCGATAACACATCCTTTACCAATTTTCACCTCATTACATATATGGGAACTATATATTAATAATGATTTTTGACCAATTTCAACTTCACATTCAATTGTAGTGTGATCATCCAAAATGCAATTATCCATTAAATAACTTCCTTTTCCAATAATACATGAATATCCTATGTAAACATTGCTCCCAATGATCGTTGATTTTGAAATGTGATAATCTTCATTAGTCAAAAGCCTCCTATAGGTCTTGCCAATTACAGAAAACGCCATGATAGTTGCAGTAGGATCAATTATAGCAGCTTTGTCAACAATTAGAAAATCCTGAGTCATCATTTAACACGATTTTTTGAATTAATTTATATATTTTCAATCTATTTGCTGTTGATTTGTAACTACTTCCAATTTCATCATTTTTATCAGTAAATCCATGATCCATATCTTTAAATGTATATAAAGTAATATTGGGACAATGTGTAGTGATTTCTTTTGAAATTTGGTATGGAATCATTGAATCTTCATCTCCATGAATAATTGCAACTTCTTTGTTTACATCTTTTATTGATGCTTCAGGATGAACTATTTGCATTTCTTTTATAAGATTCATACTTATTGCAAAATTGTCATTAAAAAAAAGTCGATTAGTTCTATTTAACTTTGATATTGTCGACTTGTTGAACAACGACTTTGCCCATTCTGATTTGGGATGCAAAAAGGTCTTTTGATAGGATATGACAGGTGATACTAGAATGATTGATTTTATAATGTTAGGATATATAATGGACGCGAAAATAGCTGGTGGTGCTCCAAAACTACAAGCCACAATATTTAAATGCAATTTCCTTCCCTTATAAAATTTTTTTAAATATGCTATGGCGGTGTCTACATCTATCATTTGGCCCGAGATGGTTAAATCTATTGAACTTCCAGAACTTTCACCATGTCCTCTAAAATCAATCCGTAGCGAATCTATCCCAAAAGATGCAAGGTAGTTAGCTCCCTTCTTGAAAAAACCTAAGTATTCATCTTTATTGACAGTAATTCCATGCAGCCATAAAACGATTACATTTTTTTTTGCAACTGTATGTATTCCAGCTATTGAGAATCCATCGACAGTTTTAAGAACTATTTTTTTAGATTCCATCGAAAATATTTTTAAATTTAAATATATCTTCTTCCCACATATGTATAAATTTCTTACATTCTATTGGTGTAATTTGCTCACAAATATGCAAAGATTTCTTTATTAAAGGAAAATATTTCAAATCAGCAAAATCAAACAGTTCATTTATATAGTCTTTTCTAAAGAGGATAAAATCATCCCAAAAATTCAAATTATATCTTTCATTAAATGATGATTCAGCAATAAGATGAAATAGTCCTTCCACAATTACTTCACCGAACTCCTGCATATTTGCTCTATGCAAAGAAAAGGGATTATACTTTCTTTGAATGGCCACATCAATTGCAGATATTCTTTTCCTTTCAATTGACGGTATCATGAAGAGCCAATCTTCGTTATAAATAGCAGGGAAGAAACTTTCAACCGTCGTTAAATTTATGAAAAGAAAGCTTCCACTTAAAAATGGGACATAAGTTTCACCATAGATATATTTTAGATGACCAACTAATGATGTATCTGGAAATCCACCAATATAGCAACCACATATTTCATTGACTGATAGTGCTGCTGTTCCAGTATTAACCTTTTCAAGGGTAATATTATCCATATCATCATCTAACAGTAAAATTTTAGAGAATCCGACTAATTTGGAATATAATAACGCAAAATTTCTTTTTAATGGTAAATCCCAATTTGAAATACTCTTGTCAATTTCTCGAGGAAGAAATGTTTTCAACTGTTTTATATCCTGGGTAAAAAAATAATCCTGGTAAAATATAGCTTGTATTCTTTTATTCTTATAGAGAGATTCAATTTTTGTCTTATCATTAAGACTTGAAACCAATATAATGATCTCAAGATCAAGGTTAAGGTCTAATAAATTGGTAATTAGATTAATTAGGTACTTGTATCTTTTATAAAATGGAATATAGATTGCCTCTGGGACAATATCATAGTTTGCATTAATTGAAAATTGTTGAATACTAGATTTGATTTCACTCTGTGGATTTATTCGCATGGTTTGGTAATATATTTCATTGATTTTTACAACTCTTAATATGCAAATGTATATTCCGGTCGATCCTGACCCCCCATTCCGGAGCAAGCTGACCCCCCATTCCGGTGATACTGACCCCCTCTGGTTCTGAGAAGTGCTGTTATTCTTCTTTATTTCAATAAGGCATTGAAT
>Ga0268283_1001360_pt1 | contig 12126 bp, 7 predicted proteins | sample saktaG_13_FD_190140 | JGI IMG/M metagenome (GOLD analysis project Ga0268283, IMG submission 190140) | Saline water microbial communities from Sakinaw Lake, British Columbia, Canada - sak_2013_06_06_36m | ecosystem: Environmental > Aquatic > Non-marine Saline and Alkaline > Saline ... | reverse complement strand
ATACCTGGATGAAGTGAGCCTGAAACTTGGCCGCAAACTGACTGACAGCGAGGTTTTCGGGTTTTCGCAGGTAAACTCCGAACATTGCAGGCATAAAATTTTTAACGGAACTTTCGTGATTGACGGGGTAGAGCAGACTGAAAGTCTTTTCCAGTTAATAAAGAAAACCTCGAAAGAACATCATGGCCGCATTGTTTCAGCGTATACCGATAATGTTGCTTTTGTTGAAGGACCTGTTGCCGAACAATTTGCTCCGGCTACGCAGGATAAACCCGATTATTTTGAAACCCGCGAAATAGAAACTGTTATTTCGCTCAAAGCTGAAACCCATAATTTCCCAACCACTGTTGAGCCTTTCAACGGAGCTGCAACCGGTTCGGGCGGTGAAATACGCGACCGTATGGCTGGCGGAAAAGGTTCCATGCCTATTGCCGGAACGGCAGTTTATATGACTTCGTATCCTCGTACAGGCGATGGCCGCAAGTGGGAAGCCGAAAATGAACCTCGTCCATGGCTCTATCAAACACCGGAGGAAATTCTCATCAAAGCATCGAACGGCGCGAGTGATTTTGGGAATAAATTCGGACAACCGCTTATCTGCGGTTCGGTTCTTACGTTCGAACATTCCGAAAACGATAAAAGATACGGTTACGATAAAGTGATCATGCAGGCCGGAGGTATTGGCTATGGCCGGAGAATTGACAGCCTCAAAGGTCATCCGCAACCAGGCGACAAAGTGATTGTGATGGGCGGAGATAATTACCGTATCGGCATGGGCGGGGGTGCGGTTTCATCTGTTGCTACAGGCGAATACCACAGCGGAATTGAACTGAATGCCATTCAGCGTTCAAATCCTGAGATGCAGAAACGCGTTTATAATGCCATTCGCGCTATGGCCGAAAGCACTGATAATCCTATTATTTCTGTTCACGATCACGGCGCCGGCGGGCATTTGAATGCTCTCTCTGAACTGGTTGAAGAACAAGGCGGAGCTATTGATATTACGAAACTTCCGGTTGGGGATCCGACTTTATCGGGCAAAGAAATTATCGGCAACGAATCGCAGGAACGGATGGGCCTGGTGCTTCATGCTGATGATGTAGAGAAAATGCAAAGGGTGGCCGAACGCGAGCGCGCACCGTTTTATGTAGCCGGAAATATTACCGGAGATATGAATTTTTCTTTTGCAAACCCGCTTACAGGAGATGCGCCTATCAACCTGCCGTTAAAATACTTTTTCGGCAAACCTCCCCGAACTGTTATGCAGGATGAAACTGTGCCGTCGGTGTTTGAACAACCGGAATACGATCAATCGCAATTAACACAGTATATTGAGCAGGTTCTGCAACTAGAAGCAGTAGCATGTAAGGACTGGCTTACCAACAAAGTGGATCGCTCAGTAACAGGCCGCATTGCACACCAGCAAACGGCCGGCCCACTGCAGCTTCCTTTAAATAATCTGGGAGTAGTGGCACTCGATTTTCAGGGAGTGAAAGGTATTGCAACTTCTATCGGTCATTCGCCGGTTGCAGGATTGATAGATCCTGAAGCTGGTTCAATACTTTCGGTTGCCGAAGCGCTTACAAACCTGGTTTGGGCGCCTGTAGAACAAGGTCTGAGCGGCGTTTCGCTGAGTGCCAACTGGATGTGGCCATGCCGCAACGAAGGCGAGGATGCACGTTTATACAAAGCCGTGAAAGCAGTCAGTGAATTTGCCATTGAATTAGGCATTAATATTCCAACCGGGAAAGATTCTCTTTCGATGACGCAGAAATATCCCGGCGGCGATACCGTGATGGCGCCTGGCACGGTGATTATATCAACGGTAGGGGAGGTGACGGATATACGCAAAGTTATCAGTCCGGTTCTGAAACTAAGTTTTACTTCCTCACTGGTATATATCGATTTTTCGAAAAGCGATTTCAACATTGGCGGAAGTTCATTTTCACAGGCTTTAAATAAATTAGGCGGAAGTACACCTGAAGTGAAGGACGCCGCTTATTTCAGGCTCTGTTTTGAGGCGGTGCAAGAGCTGATTCAAAAAGATATGATCCTTGCCGGGCACGATATTTCGGCCGGTGGATTAATCACAACATTGCTGGAAATGGCTTTCAGCCATAACACAATTGGAATGGATCTGAACCTGGATGAACTGGGTGAAAGTGATATTGTTAAGTTGTTGTTCAGTGAAAAACCGGGCGTGGTGGTCCAGGTTAATGATCTCGATTTTGTAAGTATTTATCTTCACGATAAAGGAATTAATTACAGTGTTATCGGCAAACCTGTAGCCGGAAAAATACTGGAAATAGCGCTTAATCAGAATCAGAAGAAGTATTCCTTTGATATTCATTCCTGCCGCGATAAATGGTTCCGCACTTCATACCTGCTCGACCGGAAACAAAGTGGAGAATTACTGGCGAAAGAAAGATTTGGTAATTACACAATCCAGGAACGTAATTTTGTTTTCCCGGAAGGATTTACCGGTACATACAGCCAGTTTGGCATTGATCCTAGACGCAAAATACGTTCAGGAATCAAAGCAGCCATTATCCGCGAAAAAGGTGTAAACGGCGATCGTGAAATGGCCTGGAGCATGCACCTGGCCGGACTTGATGTGAAGGATGTTCATATGACGGACCTGATGAGCGGACGCGAAACGCTGGAAGATATCAGGATGATCGTTTTTGTAGGCGGATTCTCGAATTCCGATGTGCTTGGTTCGGCAAAAGGCTGGGCCGGAGCATTTAAATACAATGACAATGCACGGATCGCGCTGGAGAAATTTTATGACCGGAAAGATACACTGAGTCTTGGTGTCTGTAACGGTTGCCAGGTGATGATAGAATTGGGGCTTGTAAATCCGGACCATCATCTGAAAACCAAAATGTTGCATAATGCTTCCGGGAAATTCGAATCCAGTTTCCTGACGGTTGATATTCTTGAGAATAATTCTGTGATGCTGAAATCGCTCGCAGGATCAAAATTAGGCATTTGGGTAGCTCATGGAGAAGGCCAGTTCAGTTTCCCGTATGCTGAAGAAAAATACAATATCGCGGCAAAATATTCATTCAGCGGTTATCCCGGTAATCCGAACGGATCGATGTATGATACCGCTTGTATTTCGAGCGATGATGGCCGCCATTTGGTAATGATGCCGCATTTGGAACGTTCGCTGCTGCCATGGCAGTGGCCGTTGTATCCGGATGCACGTACCGCAGATCAGCTTTCGCCATGGATAGAGGCGTTTGTAAATGCGAGAGAGTGGTTGAAGGTGACAGGGAAATAGATAAAGTATAGGCTTTTTATACTTGTGCTTTCTTCGAAAAACTTACCGCCCTAGCATTTAAGCTTTTTTAGTGAAAGGAGGAAATGCAGAAGCAAAGTACGCAAAGAAAGATTTCTTGAAATGATCAGTGTTCGATCCTGTTTTAATGACTTCATGAAGATTACTTCATCAACTTTCGTTCCCGCATCCAGTCTTCCATCCTGTCGGGCCATGTTTCTACGGGTCCTAATCCTTTTTTCTTAAGTGCATACCCATGACCGCCTTTTTCGTAAATATGCATTTCGACAGGCACGTTATTCTTCCGGCAAGCCTGAAAATACAAAATGCTGTTTTCGGGCGAAACAAAGTCATCGGTAGTGCTTACCAGGAAAGCAGGCGGAGTGTTTGTCATAACATGCAAATCGTTCGAATAAAGATCTATCTTTTCCTGGGTCGGGGTTTTACCTATCAGGTTATCTCTTGATCCGGAATGTGTATTTACCGTGCTGAAAGTAATAACAGGGTAAATTAAAAGTGAGAAATCAGGTCGTACGCTCACGGTTGCATCTGTAATTTCACCTACCTGTGTATCGAAATGTGTTGAAGCCGTAGAAGCCAGGTGCCCGCCGGCCGAAAATCCCATAATCCCGATTTTATCAGGTGAAATACCATAGCTGGCGGCATTTTTACGTACAATTCTGAACGCTTGCTGCGCGTCCTGCAAAGGTCGGATCTCAGCATTTTCAAACAGTTCATCTTGTGGAAGCCTGTTTTTCAGAACAAAAGCTGTTATGCCACGATCATTAAACCAGGCTGCAATATCATAACCTTCATGATCAATTGCCAGGATACCGTAACCACCGCCAGGACAGATAATAACAGCTGCTTCCGAAGTTTTATTTTTTGGCTGATAAACATAAAGCGCAGGTTCAGTGATATCTTTAACCCGGGTAATTCCATCTGTTGATTGGGAATCTTCCGGAATTTGAACTCCTTTTATCAGCCCGGGAGCTCCGTTCGGATATAGTAATATCGTTTCAGTCTGGGCGTTGGTATTTGTAAGCATATGTAGTAAGAAAAGAAAGATGATTGGTTTTTTCATTTTGAAGCCGAATGTTAAAAGGTTATTAGAAATGAATGGATCGCATGATGTTAACCATTATATGATTTTGTTTGTCTAGATTTCAATACGACCAATAGGATGGCCCGCATTCTATAAAGGTTATCGGAATATCCTTTATAAATGTCTTTAACCAGTCAGCACAGAAATCCATGCCGGCTTCTTCCGAATTGATATGTCCGAGAAAAATAACAGCTTTATTACGGCCCTGAGCCACGGCATCCCTTGCATATTCATAGGTTTCCCATTGCTGGGCTTCGCCGGTAATTACAACATCAGCGTCATTTCGTTCAAGCAATTGAATATGCTGCCCGCTGCCAGGTGCTCCTTCAGCAAGCCATACATTCTTTAGTTTCATTCCTGGCTTTCCAACAACATAAAATGAATTTTTCGGGAATGTCTTTTTCATGTTTTCAAGTAAGCCCGAAAGTGTTGTTTCTGACATTACAAACTGATTCGGATTATCTTTGACTGCAAAATTCTTCCAGCCAAGTTTATCAATCATTCCCGATAAAATGCCATCCGGCTTAATGCTGTGGATATAATCATGAAACCGCCAAACTACCAAATGGTGGTCGATAATATATTTTTTCTTTTCCAGGAAAACCGGGTCATTCTCAAGCTGCGTGGTTTCGTCAAGATGATTATAGTAAACAGGTTCGTGTGTGATAATAAGGTTACAACCTTTATCAACAGCCTGTTTCAGTACATCCATGGTTGCAAACATGCAGGTTGCTATTCCGTTTACAGGAGTGGAAAGATCACCTTCTTTTATCACGTCAACCGTATTGGGGATGGTTGCAGCGCCGGTCATTTTGATTATTGACTGTATCAACTGGTCAGCGGTAACTATTGTTTTTTTTGAATTATTCTGTCCTGTCAGAAGGATGGGGAATGCATATATTAGAAGAAATGAAACCAATTTCATGTGAAATTCTGTCTTATATTTTACGGAATAAAATTAGTGTTTTAAATTCAAATAAACGCTTTTTTGGTAAGGATACAAAATGCGAATTGGTTAATTATTTGATGAGCGGGAGTAGTAATTATCTGGTTTAACATAAGTGAAAATTACCGAAAAGTCTAATTAAATGCTAAAATATGTACCTATCATTTTTTTAAGTGAATCACGATTAAACGGTTTCAAAATATATTCATTACAGCCGGCTTCCCGGGCCATCTGGTAATCGCCGGATTTTTCGAAAGCAGTTTGTGCAATGATAACCACCCTGGTATTGAATTGCCGTATGAAACGGGTTGCTTCATAACCATTCATCAGAGGCATTTTGAAATCCATCAGAATCAAATCAATGTCGGTATTTTCGCGGCAGACTTCGACCGCTTCTATGCCTGTTCGTGCTACTAAAATTTCTCTGCTGAAAGATTTTAATGCAATTGAGATAAGCATTTCTGATGCTTCATCATCGTCGGCAATCAGAATTTTCAAGTTTCCGGGAATCGTATTTTTGGTGTTTACCGGAACCTGGCTGACAAGTGACGTTGTAGGATTAACGTCTGAGCAGCAAGGAAGCGTGAAATAAAATGTAGATCCTGCATTTACTTTACTTTCCACCCATATTTTGCCACCGTTTTTTTCGATGAAATCCTTGCAAAGAATCAATCCCAGGCCGGAAGTAGGTTCGCCTTCCGTACCGTGACGCCCAATATTCTCATTTAGTTTGAAGAGTTTGGACCGCATGGTTTCGCTCATTCCCATGCCGGAATCTCTAATGGAGATTTCAACAAGTTTGCCTGGTACCGGTTTTGCATCAACGCTGACTTTCCCATTTTTAGGAGTGAATTTTACTGCATTGGAAACTAAGTTGCGAATAGCTGAGCCAATCATATTTTCATCAGCAAAAACCCTTAAATCATCCGGTATATTTATACTGATTTCAATGCCTTTAATATGGGCCGATTCATTTATTGATTTCAGGTTTTCCAGGATAATGTCTTTTACTGGAAATTGTACCGGTACAAATCGGTTTGTCCCCCTTTGGGCACCTGACCAAACCAGCAGATTTTCAAGCAGGCTGTACAGACCTTTTGCAGAAGTCCGCATTGCCTGCGCCATCTTTTTAATATCCTCAGGTTGGAACTCCGAAAGGTCTTCAACCATAATCTGCGTAAAGCCCAGCAGCGTGTTGAACGGGCTGCGGAGGTCGTGTGCTAGAATGGCAAAGAATTTGTCTTTTTCGGCATTTACCTTTTGAAGTTCGTCGTTTTTTACCTGGAGTGCAAGTTCAGTTTGCTTACGTTCGTTAACATCCTGACACTGACCAATAAAACCCAGGTATTCGCCGGTGCTGGAATAGCGAGGGCTGCCGTGTTCCTCAATCCAGCGGTATTCGCCATCGTGGTGTAGTAAACGATACTCAATGCGGTATTTCTCTCTGTTTTGAAAGGCTTCCAGATAAATATCCATGCGTTGATTTTTATCCTCCGGATGCAAATAACTTGTGAAGCCATTGTGTATCTCCTGATAAAACGTTTCCCCCCGAAAATCGAGCCAAATGCTATTGAAATAATTGCAGTAAGTATCTGTTCCTGAAGCCCATATTAATGTTTGACCCGAGTCAGATAATGTTCGGTAATTCTGCTCGCTCTCCATCAAAGCTCTTTCCGCCAGTTTGTGTGCATCTTTCCGGCTAGCATCTTCAAGAGCCCTGTTAATGGCAAAAGGCAGCCTCCTAAGCCTGTCCTTAATTACATAATCTAAGGCACCTGCTTTAATTAGTTCGATGGTTGTTTCTTCACCTATAACTCCTGATACGCAAATAAACGGCACATCCGGACAAAAATCAATACTGTGCTGCAGGGCTTTGAATGCATCGAAACCAGGCAATTTGAATCCAGCCAGAATGATATCATATTCAGTATTGTTCAACGCTGTAACAAAATCGTTTTCTGTCTCAACGCGGGTAATAGTAAAATTAAATTCTGCCTTGGTCAACTGAGCACAAATAAGCTCGAAGTCCTTTACAGAATCTTCAAGTGACAAAAAATTCAATAGTTTGTTGGCACTCATCTGGTCTATAGTTTATACTGTCAGGATATTGCAATTAATTAATAATAGGGATTAAACGGTTTAAAGGTATATGTTCCATTGTACTAAATTGCAACTACTTGGGTCTATCCCAACGAGTTCTGCTCAATGGATTAAAAACCCGGTAGAAATAATCTTGGTTCAGCGAAGTTTAAGCTCATTATGAAGACGGCCAGACCGTAAGTATCAATTTGTCAAATAACGTAAGAGGAAGGGTAATGTTTCAAACGCCGTCACATTTTATGAAATATTCTATTTGTTTAGGTGCAATTTATACTTTTTCTGTGGGGAATTACAGAATTTCGGAATAGGAATATGCCTGGTTTACAGGAATTGAATAATTTTATTCTAAGGGTTGAAATATTATTTGTTTTTTCTCAAATCAATAACTCTGTGAACTTCATTCAATAATAATGGGAAAGCTGGTTCAGCCATATTATGGCCATATCCACCCAGTTCTATCAACCTGGTTTGTTTGTGGCCGGCAACTTTCATCATACGCGCCAGGTAAGCGTTTTCTTCGTACCGGCCCAGCAGTTCCATTTCCCTGTCACCGGTAATTAACAGCAATGGCGGCGCATCGGACCGGACATGAAAAAGCGGAGCCATGTCATCGATTACAGGCTGTGTTTCGGCAATTCCTCTTTCTTTGCGTATGGTAAAATGCGTTATGGCCTGGCCGCTGAACGGGATCAGCCCGGCAATGCGGTTTGCATCAATATCGTATTTGCCAAGCCACCTTTTATCCAGGCCAACCATCAGCGAGAGATAGCCACCTGCCGAATGCCCTGAAACAAAGATAAGGGTGGTATCGCCACTATAGTTTTTTATATTCCGGAAAACCCATGCAACAGCAGCAGCAGCGTCTTCAATATATCCGGGCGCTTTAACTTTAGGGTACAAGCGGTAATTTACAGCTACAATGCAAAGTCCCTTGTCTTTAAGTGCCTGGGGGAATTCTTTGTTTCCTTCGGTAAGGCCGCCTCCATGAAACCAAACAATGGTAGCAAATCCTTTTAGCTTTTCCGGATAATAAATATCCAGTACACAGCGGTCGTTACTATATTGGTCCGACTTATTGACCTCGTCGTTATAATACTTAATGTTGAGTTGGGTAGAATATGCGGTTTGCTGGGCAAAAACTATAATCGAGCAACAAAACAATAACACAGTAAACAGACTTTTTTTCATACCAGGTGACTTTTTAAGAGTCACGAATTTACTGCTTTTACTAATATGCTATTTTAGAAATCAGGAGGCGAAATTAATTTCCAGTTATTTAAAATGCTTTTTTATCAACTCATTCAGGTGCATCAGGTTCAGCGGTTTTGTAATGTATTCGTTACAGCCAGCCTCAATGGCTCTTTGGTAATCGCCCGGTTTTTCGAAAGCTGTTTGCGCAATGATAACCACATGAGTATTTAGTAGCCGGATTAGTCGGGTTGCCTGATAACCGTCCATGACAGGCATCTTGATATCCATCATTATCAAATCGATATCAGGCTGGCTTTGACTGCGGCTGATGCTCCCATTACACGGGACAAGTTATGACATGTGCGGGAATAAATTGTTGCTCAAAGTCTGCCAGCACTACCTGTCCCGATTTATCGGGAAATGTATACCTTGCACGACTGTTTGACTCTGGTCTTGAAAACTTTTGCAAAAAAGAGTATGAAAATGGGTTTAGAATCGCCTGTAAGAAACTGTTGAAACCCTTCATTTATCAATAGTGATCTTTTTTTGCCAAGCATGGCGGCACCGCTGAGGTTAACTTCCAGTATGTCTCCTTTTGTTGAAAGTGTAAAATATCCGGTTGGCGCTGAATCGTATAAATCAATATACTTCTCGTTAGCTTGCTTCAGCTCCGATCGTGATAGTATGAGTTCATCATTTTGCAATGCCATTTCAATCTGAAGTGCTTCAAGTTCATGGGCGAGTTTCAGATCATCCGATTCAAAAAGCCGGGATTGCAATACACCCTCTTTGCTTTTCAGAATACCATCTGCCTTCCTGCGAAGGTTGGATAAAGCCACTTCGCGGTTGTTTTGCTTCTTCATAAAGCAACATCTTTATTATAGAAATGCTTCTGGATCAGTGCTTTTAACAATTCCACACTTAGTGGTTTCGAAATGTAATCAGTACAGCCCGCTTCTATAGCTTTTTCATTATCACCTGTGAGCCCGAAAGCTGTTTGGGCAATAATTACGACAGCCTTGTTAAATTTGCGGATTTGCCTGGTAGCTTCATAGCCATCAATGCCGGGCATTTTTATATCCATCATAACAAGGTTGACGTCGGGTTGGTTTCGGCACACTTCAATCGCATCATCTCCTGTGTGGACTTTTATGATCTTTTTGCTGTATGGTTTATATGTTGTCGAAATCAGGAGTTCCGATATATCATCGTCATCGGCAATAAGAATCTTCAGCATTTTAATATTATCAGCGTGCATCTCATCCGAATGGGAATTACCAATAATGGGTTCCCCGACTTGCACAGTGTTGTATGGAATGGTGAAATAAAATGAGGATCCTTTCCCTGGTTCCGACTCGACCCAAATTCTGCCTCCAAGCATTTCTATGTAAGCCCTCGATATTGATAACCCAAGCCCTGCACCCTGGAATGCCCTTCTGTTAGAAATATCAGCTTGCATAAACCTTTCAAAGATGGCTTTAATCCGGTCGGATGGAATTCCAATCCCGGTGTCTTTCACATAAAACTGCAAATGCTTTGCATTAATCGATTCTTCTGTAAGATCACACCCAAATTCTACGCCGCCTTTTTGAGTAAATTTAATGGCATTACTTAGAAGGCTTGTAAGGATTGCATAGATTTTTTGGCGGTCAGTTTTGATTACAGCCATATCTTTATGCAGTCCTGTATGGTAAAAAAGCGTAAGACCTCTGTTTTGAGCCTCAAGTTTAAACAGATTGTAGATGAATTCAATTTGTTCGTTGATATTGGTTTCGGCTAACAAAATCGTCATTTGCCCCGATTCAATTTTCGAGATGTCAACGATATTGTTGATAGTATTTAGCATACGGTCACTGCTTTTCTTAATTATGCGGATGTAATCCTGTTGTTGTTCTCCTGACAGATCAGGTGTTTTGAGCAGTTCGGTAAAGCCAAGAATTCCGTTCATGGGGGTACGGATTTCATGACTTATATTAGCTAAGAAAGCAGTTTTCAGGCGATCGCTTTCTTCAGCGCGTTCCAGGGCTCTTAGTAATTTCTGTTCGGCTTTCTTCCGTTCAGTTACATCACGGAGAAAAGCTACCATACGACCGCCCTCCGCCTGCTGAAACTGAACGCTTACTTCTACATAGAGTATACTTCCATCTTTACGGCGGTGCCTCGATTCAAATCGGGTTTCGCCTTCACTCTTAACAATATGTATATGCTTTGCAGTTTCCTCGGCCGATTCATTGGCTTCAAAATCGGTAATATGCATTGTAATCAATTCCTCTTTGCTATAGCCACTCATTCTGCAATATGTTTCATTCACTTCCAGCAGTTGCCCGTTCATATCAGCCAGCCAGAATCCGTCCATGGCAGTTAGTAAAATAGCCCTGTGGCGCATATCTCCCACTCTTAATGTTTCATCTGCCTGCTTTCGATCTGTAATATTAATAACAAGTCCTGCAGCACTCAAGGGTTTGCCAACTGAATCTCTTTTAGTAACTGAACCTATATCATAGAACCATAGATATTCATCCGAACTGTTTAAAATTCGGTATTCAACTTCATGTTTTTCTTTAACGCCTTTGGTATAATCATACATGGCTTTCCTCGCCTTTTCTAAATCGTCAGGATGCACTAGTGCCATAAAATCGGTGTAATGTTTGAACTTCTCGGGAGGGAAACCAAGCATGTTTGCTATTCTTTCGCCAAAAGTTAAATTCCCGCTAATAATATCCATTTCCCACCAGGCCATATTGGCAGCTTGCATGGCGAGTTCCAGACGCGAATTTTCCTCGTGTAAAGCATCTTCTGCTCTTTTACGATCGGTGATGTCAACCGCGTTGATCAGGCATTGTCCTTCATTTGGAATGGCTTTGCCTGTAAGAAAAACATTTGACTTCAATTTCCCTTTTACGGAAAGAGCTAATTCGCATGTTGCAATTTCGGTGCTGCTTAACACTTTCCTGAGAAAATTTCTGAAGCCTGGTTTTGTATCATCAGTAACATAAGAAGTAAACGAAATACTTTTTAATTGCGATCGTTTTCCACCTAGCATCGCAGCCCCGCAGAGGTTCAGATCAATTATTTTACCCTCTTTATTTAGTGAAAAATATCCGGAAGGCGCAAAATCGTATAATTCAATATATTTTTCATTAGCTATCGCTGCTGCTTCCTCCTTAGTACGAGCTAGTTCTTTATTCTGCATTTCAAGCTCGATCTGGTAAACCTGAAGCTCATGTATCAATTTTAGCGCGTCGGATTCTGTAGGTAGTGAAAGTTTATCTTGTTTCATTACACTTAACAAATCTTCCGCTTTTCTGCGAAGAATTGCCGAATCCGAATATGGAATATCAGGCTTTTTCATCTTATGGCTTCTTATTCCGATTTAGGGAAGATGGTCCCGTTTGCATCCTGGATCGCTACGATTCTCTATTCAATTTCCTCACAGCCTACTTTTATTCACAAGCAGTTTCACAAAGCATTTTGTGTTTTTTTTTTGGAAAGAAATCCGAG
>Ga0268283_1001358_pt1 | contig 12129 bp, 6 predicted proteins | sample saktaG_13_FD_190140 | JGI IMG/M metagenome (GOLD analysis project Ga0268283, IMG submission 190140) | Saline water microbial communities from Sakinaw Lake, British Columbia, Canada - sak_2013_06_06_36m | ecosystem: Environmental > Aquatic > Non-marine Saline and Alkaline > Saline ... | reverse complement strand
GGTTTAAGCCGGGTTCCAAGTCCGGCCGCGAGAATAAGCGCTTTCATGACGGATATGAATGAAGTTCCTGATGATTTACCTCAACCTTCAGGGAATATTTCTCCCGGAGGTGTTTCCCGAGGGTTTCGGCACAGTAAACCGAACGATGCTGTCCGCCGGTACATCCAAAACAGACCATGAGATGGGTAAACCCGCGGAGAATGTAATTGTCAGCGCTCTGGTCAACCAGTGAAAAGACGCCTGATAAAAAAGATTCCACTTCGGGCTCCTTCATTAAAAAATCAATTACTTCCCGGTCTTTCCCGCTGAGCAACTTAAATTGCTGCATACGGCCCGGATTGGGAAGGCTGCGGCAATCAAAAACAAAACCCCCTCCATTCGGAGTGGAATCAGGGGGAAAAGAATTTCTGTAGGAAAAGCTGTGAATGCTTATGGTGAGATCGGCATTGTTTACAGGGGAAGACGAATTTTTCCTGAACTCCATCAGATCTTTCCGGTTGATCATCAGACTGATGACCTTCTTCAGTTCGGGTAAATCATGCAGGAAATCTTGATCGCAATGTTTTGAGAGATTGATCAGCGCATAAGGGATACTCTGCAGAAAGTGGGGTTTCTTTTCATAAAATCCGCGGAACCCGTAAGCTCCCATCGCCTGAAAAATCCGGATCAGCACAAATCCCGGATAGTACTTTCTGAAAGCTGGTCTGTCGACAGAAATATGTTCTGAAAGAGAATCCAGGTAAAATCCGAGCAACTCCTCCCTGATTTCTTCCGGGATATCCGCTTTTGCATCATAAAGCAACGAAGCCACATCATATTGCAGGGCTCCCCTGCGTCCTCCCTGATAGTCGATAAACCAAACCTTTTCATCCTGCAACATGACATTCCTCGACTGAAAGTCGCGGTACATGAAATACCCCGAAGAAGCCTGAAGAAGAAAAGAGGTAAAGGAAAGGAAATCATCCTCAAGACGCTGTTCATCAAAAGGAATGCCGGCCAGTTTCAGGAAATAATATTTGAAATAGTTTAAATCCCAAAGCATGGATTGGCGATCAAATGCAGGGCGGGGATAAGATTTTGAATAATCCGGTTCAGACCCCACCTGGAAGCGGGGAAGGTATGACAGTACTTTTTTATAAACGGGAATCGCGTTCTCCGGAAATTTCGATTCTGTTCCCCGGCTGCTCTGAAGGAAGCCATAGAGGGTAAGGTCGCCAAAGTCCTGTAAAAGGTAACACAATCCATCCTTACTCTCCGCATGAATCCCTGCAACCGGGAGCCCCTGCCCGGAAAAAGTCCTTGAAAAGGATAAAAATGCCTGATTTTCCTTCAGGTCGGCGTTATAGGCTCCTATCAGGGTATCTCCTTCCCCGCCAAGGCGGAAATATTGCCGGTTGGAACCGGAGCTGGGCAAGGGACTCATGATTTCAGGTTGTTCCCCGAATACATCCCTATAAAGCGCTGACACGTTTCTGTATCCTTTATCTTTTTGCTCCATCCTGTAAAATTACAACTTCGGTTTTTTCGTGCAAATAAACCAATATTTTTTTCACTTCTCCAAATCCCATACCCTTTAACAATTTTCCGTAAGTTTCAAGTTGAATTGCATGTTTTTCATCCTTTTTCCCGGTTTTATACTCCACCACGACGGTGATCCCGTCCATGAAAACCACGCGATCAGGGCGGTAAACCTTGCCGTCGGGAAGAAGAATTTCAGGTTCTGTTTTAACGGAACTGCGATCCGTGAAAAGCAATTTCAGCTCGGGATGGTTCAAAACACCCTGAATCATCTCCCGCAACAGTCCAAGGTCTTCAGCGGCAATCAGTCCTTCAGAAAGAGCTTCCTTTAAAACGGGTTCGGTGTCGCTGAATGTTTTAATTCCGGATAAAAGGGTATGGACCAGGTTCCCATAATGCGTTTTTCCCAAAGGGTTTTCCATATCCCAGGTTTCAGGCGCCCGGCGCCGGATCCTTATTTTCTTTCGCCAGTCGGCCGAAATAAATGATCCCAGCATGATGGCCTCTCCGGTCCGGTGCTGCGACCTTTTCAATTCCGGTTTTCTCTGCCCGGTTTCATATTCGGTTATTTCATCCCGCCACAAACCTTCCTTCCTGAGATATCCTGTAAAAAATGCCGGTAAGGAACTGATTCTTTCCGTTTTTTCAGGGGGCAGTGAAGTAAGAATATAGAGCCGGTCTTCAGGACGGGTCATCACCACATACAGAAGGTTGACAAGATCAAGCATTGATTTCTGTTCTTCTTCAAGGTACTGCTTCCTGAAGGGTGTTTTCTCCATGGAGGATTCCGTTTTCAGAAGGGCGGTCTTCAGCCCGGACATATGCTGATCGCGAAGATCAGCCCAGAGGTACTCCTTTGTCAAACGCTTGCTCTCCGTGGCAAAAGGAAAAATGACGACCGGAAACTGCAATCCTTTGGATTTGTGAATACTCATTATCCTCACCGCATCAATACCTTCCGGTACCACCACAGAAAGGCTTTCTTTTTTCTCATCCCACCACCCGATAAAATCGGAAACTCCATGCAGATCGCGGGTCATAAAAACCAGAACCGCATCAAGAAAGAATTGGAGGTAAGGGTTCGCCTGGCGGTTCAGTGAAAAATTCCGTATCAGGGTTTCACAAAGATCATAAACCGGGAGCGCCAGCAATTCATCTTTTACAAAAGCCAGGTCATGTTGGTTCATCAGGCTGATCAGGCCTTCTTCCTGAAGGCCGGGTGAATAGATATATTTCAGCACACCGGGCCAATCCATACCGGGGAGTCTCCCGGACTGAAGCAGAAACCCGGCTATTTCGGCCTGGTTGATCTGATTTTCCTGCTCAAAAAGAAGGCGGATCAGAGAAACCAGGAAATTTACTTCCGGCGATTGAACCAGCAATATGGATTCGGAGGAAATCACATCGATCCCTTCTTCCATCAGTTTCCTGGCAATGATGCTGGCCTGTGAATTTTTCCGGCAAAGCACTGCAATATCCCCTGGTGCATAACCATCCTGAAGGACTTCCTGCAGCACCCTGATCAGCTCCCTGAAATTCCATTCTTCAAAAGAAATATCCCCTGCTTTGTCCGAAAAAAACTGGATGCGGATATATCCCCCGGTTTTTTCAGGATCTGCTTCCTGTTCCAGCCCCCTGTAAACCATCTTTTCAGGTTCATCAAGCACATTTTCAAGAAAGCGGAAAAATCCATTGTTGAAGGTCACAATTTCATGCTTTGAACGGAAATTCCGGTTCAGAAAGGCTTCCTGGTAATGATTTTCAAGAACCTGCTGGCGTTGCCGGATCAATGGATTTACCCCTGCTCCCTGAAGTGCCGGAAGCTGTGCAAACTGGGTGACATCCCCATTTCTCCAACGGTAGATTGCCTGTTTCCCGTCGCCCACCACGAGGTTGAAATATCCCGCTGACAAGGCATTTTCCACAAGTGGAACAAAGTTCTGCCATTGCAAACGTGAGGTGTCCTGGAATTCATCGATCATGAGGTGGTGGTATCGCTCGCCCAGCCGTTCATAGATGAATGGCACCGGCTCTTTCATCACGATGGAAGAGATCCTGCGGTTGAACTCGGAAATATGAACCAGGTTATTCTGTTTCTTAAACTCGGAAAGCACCCGGTCAATCTCATTCAGAACCGCAAGTGGAAATATAGTTTTAGCCAGAAGCTTGTTAAGCATGTAATTTTCCTGGTCCCGCTCCATCAGGGTTTCAAGCTCCCTGTAATACTGTATCAGGCCGGGTTTGATACTTTCAAGCTGTGCTATTTCAGCAGGAGAAGCTTTTCCGCCTTCCCATTTATCCTCCGAAATGGTCTTCAGTACAAAAGAGTTGGGCTGCAGCTTATCGACACGCCCTGAGGCCAGAAATTCAAAATATTTCCAAATTCCCTTGTTTCCCTGGTAAAAAGCTTCGGAAGTGAGCCCTGATTTCCGGATAAGTTCAAGGGCTTCGCTTCCTTTTTTGCAAACCAATTTCTCAAAACTCCTGATCCGGTTCTGAATACCCTCCGAAATCCTGGTAAAATCACTCAGGGTCAGTGATCTCAGTTCTGTGATATTCTCCTGGCCTTCCTCATCGGTCAGTACACGGGCAAATTCAACCAGGATCCGGTCAATATTCCAACCCCGGTCCTCATCCATCCGGAATTCAAGAAATTTGACCAGGAAACGGGTAAGTTCTTCTTCTTCTCCCACACGATCGAGCAGCATATCCACCGCGGTGGTCAATAATTCCGTAGCATCCAGCTCCACGGTGAACTGAACCGGCAAACCGAAATCGTGTGCAAAGGAACGGATGATGCGATGAGAAAAACTGTCGATGGTGCCAATGGCAAAATCAGAATAATTATGCAGGATCAGTTTGAGTGCCTGGCTTGCCCTGTCGGAAATTTCAGTTTCAGAAAGTCCGGTTTCTGAAACTAGCCGGGGCAGCATATGCTGCGTGATCATTTTATCCGGAGCATCCGGCAACTGCGACAGGAGGCGAAGGGACTGAAGCACCCTTTCCTTCATTTCCGCGGCCGCTTTATTGGTGAAAGTAATCGCAAGGATATGCCGGTAAGCAGAAGGATCCTGCAGGACGATTTTCAGGTACTCCCTGACCAGGGTAAAAGTTTTTCCGGAACCTGCAGAAGACCTATAGACGGTGAAGGACATGGGTTGAATTTAAGCATTCACTTTCTGATCATGAATTTTCCCACCCGGGTCTTCCCTTCCAGGGAAATTTGTAAAAAGTACAATCCGTCGGTTAAATCTGAAAAATCGAAGCCGGAAGTACAATCCGGGTGCTGAATCATGATCTCTTTCACCGGCAATCCCCGGGATGTTACAACCCGCATAAGAACCGGCCGGGTAAGGTCAGGAATTTTTACGGAAATATTTCCTCCGGAAGGATCCGGAAATACCCTGATTTCCTTTTTGTCCGGTCTGTCTATACCCTGGGGATATCTGACGGTCACCACTTTCTGAGCCGTACCGAAATTCTGCACGGCATCTACCACAAAAACGCTGTAGGTTCTGGTATCTTCTACGGTTATGGTGAGAGACAAACCCGTATCAAGTGTGTTCCATATTGCCTGGTAAGGAGGCGTTCCCCCAGAAATACTGACATGCAGGGTCATGGAATTGCCTTTCAACACCGTGGTATCGGGTCCGAGGCTGACTGAAAGCGACTGAACCGGCATCCGGAAAATATCCCGGTAGCTTGCCGTAGCCACGCCTGCTTCTTCATTGATCTGAAGAACCGGTATTCCGTTGGCTTTGGCCATCCATTTATATTCGGTAATATTCCGGTTTACAGGAAAACCGGTGCCCAGGGAATCGATGTAAATGCTGTCGTGGATTTGCAGAACCGATTTTATCCTCAGGGTCTGGAATATTCCAAACGGGGTGGTGAGGGTGCCCCATCCATCCACTTCGCTGTTTCTCAGGCGTTGCGTTTGGTAATATCCATAGGAAGGCAAAGAAATAGAAAATGATGAACCGGATGACCAGGCCGAGCCCGGATGCATGGGAAATTCATAATATTTATCGGGAATATCATATTTTATGGGCAAGGGTATCCCCTGTACCGTGTATGCAGATCCGAGATTGCCATAGGAAGCGGCGTTGTTTTTAAAAAATGAATAAGCCTGTGAAAACGGCAGTCCCGGAATGATGCTGGTATTAAGGGGGGAAGCAAGGTTGGCTCCACCCAGTACCACAAAGAAAAGCTGATAGGCTGAGGGGGTGGAAGCAGCGCTGACAAAGGTATCAACACGCTGTACCATGGCGGTAAGCGCAGTAAAATCCCATGCAGTATCCATACCGGTCATTTCATATCCCGGAGCTACCAGATTGGTGGTGCTTACCCTTAAGGTATCGCCGGGTTGCGGCATATCGCCCTGATCCACCACAATCTGTGAAAAACCACTTCCTGCTGTTCCGGTTAAAAACACCAGGATGCACATAAACAGGATGCTGCGAATTTCTAATCCCTTATAATTCATAATACCTTTTTTTGCAATGTTTCACTTTTGTTTTTTAGCAGATCTGAATATTTCTCCGAAATTACTGAAATCACGTTGAAATGTGATTCCAACACCCTGGGTATACTGAGAATTATTATTCAGAATGGTAAGGGTATTGGTCCGGTTAAAGGCATGCACCCTCCAGCGGCGGTTCTTGGTGAGGAGGTATTCGATATTGATATCACCCACTATGGTGCTGGATTGGTTATAGGTTTGGTTGTTATAGGAATTCATTCCGAAAGTACCATCGATCAGGAGACGGTCATTGAAAAGCTGGGTGGATAAAGCCACATCAAACTCCTGTCTGGTGGTGGAAGTTCCGGGCCGGTAATTGATTCCGACATTTACATTCTGCGAAATCTGTGAAAGCCAGCTATTGATCTGATTGGTAACCAGCGACATGGACGTTGAGCCCACATCCACCGCAGGGCCGGAAGTTGAAACGATCGGCTTAAACTGATTCATCACCATGAGGTAAACAACCTGCTGGGTCATCTCTGAAACGTTATTGGTATCGATTGCGCTGTACACCTGGGTCCTGATATTTTCTTCCACATTCGGCAGGTTCATTCCAAAGGAAATATCAGGATTCATAAGCTTTCCTTTCAAACGGATGATACATTCCACCGGAATCCGGATGCCTTCTTCCTGTGGGTCGGTGGTTAATCCCTTGATGGGGGCTTTGGTCTTATACACAGCGGCAACAGAAATGTCAGCATTGGCAGGATCGCCGGTCCAGGAAATCTGGCTGCCCTCCTTGATTGACATCGGAAGCCGGAGCAGATTCTGCAACTGGAACAGAAAACTACCCTTTTTCAGAAAATATATCCCTGAGAGGGTAAAAGGCGTATTCGGCGTCATATCCATTTGCAGGTTGCCATTTCCTGTGGCTTTAAGGTTGCCCAGCTGATTCGGGAAGAAAACCTCGACTTCTGCATCCGGGTTAACGAGAATGCCAAGGTCGAGGCTCAGGCCGCTGGAATTTTTTCTACGGTTTATTTCATTGTTTTCAAGGGAATCCTTTGAATGCTGAACAAAAATGATATAATCATTCTGTCCGACCGACTCCGTCACATTGATCGGAATCACCACATGGGTGTTGCCGCCTGTTGAAGCTTTGACCCGGATGGAAATATCATCGATCGGCCCATCAATGCTGACGGTACCGGATCCCCTTGCCACGCCGTAAAAAATATTGTTCCGGGCCCGGGTATTGTTGAAGGCACTGAAATCTTTCAAATCGATATGCAAGCCAAGTTTCAAGTCGCTGAAATACCGGTGGGTAATCCTCCCGTTTAACATGGCTTTGTTACCGAGTGAATCAAACAGAACGATGTTATTGAAGATAAATGCATTCGAATCAATTTTCACCACATCACTCAGGGTATATGAAACATTCAGGTAATTAATTTTGAATTCTGTGCGCATCAGCCTGATCTGACCGCTCAGGCGGGGTTTATTAAAAGTGCCCCTGATATTGACCTGCCCGGAAGCAAGCCCGTCAACGCCTGACATGAAACTGGAAACGAACGGTCTCAGCAGGCGGAGATTCAGATTTTTCAGACCCAGATTGAAATCCAGGCGCGGATTAACTTTATCCAGGTAATAACTGCCATTGAGGATAAAGGGAATGTTGGTCCCGGCATTTCCGGTGTATAATATCTGTGAAGCGACATCAAAGCGTGAGGCCTGTGCATTATACCCTATTTTCAATTCTGCATCACCCAGCAATTCCTTATTGAAGGTAAACCGTTCAATCTTCAAATCGGAAAGCACCATGGTGTTTTCATACAGATCATTCAGTTTGATCTCCCCGCTCAGGATTCCGTCGAGGTCAAGCACATCCGACATGAGTAAATGGTCGGCTTCAGAGATATCAACTTTGTTAAACAATACCTGAAGGGTATCCTGTTTATATCCTGATATATTTCCATTGATTTTCAGGAACTGATCCCCGCTTCTGAAACTCAGGTCTTTTAAAAGAATCCTGGACGTATCGATTACGGTATAGTTTTCCGGATCAACTCCCCAGTATTTACTTCCGATGTAAACATCAAATCTGCCGAGTTTGATTTCAATTTTGGGAGCGTTCAGAAAACTGATAAAACCATCAAACCTGCTTTTGTGTCCCAGGTCCGACCAGTTAAGATCACAATGAATGGTGTCTTGCCGGATATGCGAAACCAGCCTGAACGAATCAACTTTAACCTGCAGGGAATCGCCCGGTTTGCCTTTTTTAATAAACAGTTCAGAACAGCCAGTCATCAGGTTCAGATCGTCCTTCTGGGATTCAGCATCCAGGAACCAATCAGAAAATTCCATTCCGAAAAGGGTAAGCCGGGGTGATTGTCCTTGGAGGGCAAGGGTTCCCTTTTCTTCGTTGAAAACTCCGTTCAGGGTTGAACTATCTGCCAAATGAAGAAAAGGCAGAAAAACAGCCGTCACTTCATCAGTATTTTTGAACCTTATCCTGCAATTCAATTTCTGGTTCGTCAACGGATGATGATTGATCAGGGAATCGTTGAGGGTAAAGGAAGCAAGGTAATTCTGAATAAAGGAAGCGATGGAGGGAATGAAATCCTTAAAATAAAAATTGCCATTCGCATCCGCATCTACAAAATCCGACCTCAACTGGAAGGTATTCCCGGAAACTGGATTGCGGGTAGCCACCAGCGACAGATGGTCGAGGATGATTTTTTTTTCGCCCTCAGAATATACCATGCTGTCAATAATGATGGAGCCGTCGATGTTATCCAGGTTGAAACCGGTGGCGTCGACTTTCAAGCGGGTGGAGACATTTAGAACGGAATCGCGCTCAAATAAATGCAAATTGAACAACCTGGCTGAACGGATCGTGGAAATGAAATCAAACACGGGTAATGAATCACCCATATCGACCAATCCCTTGAAGTCGAGTGCAAGGTTGGGATCATTCACTGCCAGGGTCCCGGTGAACTTCTTATCTGCCAATAATCCCGTGACATCAAGGTTTGTATAATTATATTGAAGCAAGCGGAGGGAATCGATGCGAAGATTCATGGAAAGATCGGCATCCTTAAGATTCAGCCCTTTTCCGTTAAGGTCGGCCCTAGCCGTGATGCGACCCAAAGCGGCAGGATCGCCCAGAAGTTTTCCGAGATCAAAATGGCCGGCATCCAGTTGCCCTTTATAACCAATCAGGGAAGCGTTTTTTTGTTTTTTGAGGGTCAGGTCCGTATTGATGTTGCCAAGGTTGGTCCGTAAATGGGCATTGGCCACGAAATCGTTGTAAAAACCTGTAAAATTTCCCCTGATCCCAATCACCCCAATATTTTCCAGAACGGAAGGCAGGGCGATCCTCTGGCTTTCAGTTGGAATGAGAAAAGACTCAATATCCGTTTTATTGGTCTCCATTGATTTAATATTGAGATCAATAAAGGTTTCCTCCACATTGGGCAGACCCAGTGCGCTGATATTCCCGTAAAAATACGTGTTCACACCAAAGGCGATCCTGAAATTCCTCGCTTTGAAATTGCTCACCGTTCCCTTGATATCACCGGCAATACGACAGCGGTCTTTCATGACCAGCAGTTCGGGTGCAAAAAAACCGATGTCCTGCAAATCAAGGTAGGAAGGCTCAATTTTTGTCTGGATCGTCACTGCATTCAGAAAATCATTGAACCCCGACCAGCTTTGATATAAAAAATCGAAAGTCAGGGCAATATCGGAATGCGGGGTCAGTATTTTCAGGTTATGCGCTTTGAGGAAAGCCGGGCTCACCTGAAATTCCCCGCTCAGGGAGTTCAGCACGAACCCTGATCTTTCCCGGGCGTCCAGATGCCGGATATTTACATAAATGGTATCTCCTACAAATTTCAAATCGGTGAGATTGAGGTTAATGGCCGCGACATCGATATTGGAATAATCCATACCCACCGCTTGCAGCGCTTTATTTTCATCCTGAAAATGAAACCTTGTATTTTTAAGCATTATATCAGACACTGAGATTTTCCATCCCGGAGAATATGTAGTGTCAGTTTTTGCGGTTACTTCCTTTGAGGCAAAATAATCGATGAAGAACTGAAGATTCAGTGCACTATCATTTTTATGGGTCAGTAGCTGAATGGTTCCATCCTCAATGAGGACCCTGTGCATGTTAAACTGACGGTTTCTTAGGCTGAACCGGCCAGGTTGCAGGCCAATTTCATGGGCCGAAAGAAGAGCAGTCCCTTGATGATCTTTTATGAGAATGTCCTCGATGATTAATCCATTACGTAAGGAAATATCAAAACTACGGATACGGATATCCGTTTTCATGGCTTTGGAAAAATAATCGGCAACCAGACGTGCCAAAAGTGTCTGTGTTCCTGAACTCCGGAAAACAGAATACAGGGTCAGCAATATGGAAAAAATTACCACCGTGATATAAAAGAGTATTTTTGCGAATCTTTTTATGGTATTTTTGTTTTATGCAGATTTATATCCTTGGTATAGAATCATCCTGTGATGACACCGCCGCGGCGGTGATCGAAAACGACATCATCCGTTCGAATGTCACCGCCGGTCAGGAAGTCCATAAAAATTTCGGGGGGGTGGTCCCCGAACTGGCCTCAAGAGCACACCAGCAAAACATCATCCCGGTCATTGAAACCGCTTTACAATTAGCAAATATAAATAAAAAACAACTTTCAGCCATAGCTTTTACCAAAGGCCCCGGGCTTTTAGGATCGCTGCTCGTGGGCACTTCCTTTGCCAAAGCCCTGGCGCTGGGACTTGATATTCCGCTGATAGAGGTAGATCATCTGCAGGCGCATATCCTGGCCCATTTTATACGCAATGAAGACCGCAGCAATGCAGTCCCGGATTTTCCTTTCCTGTGCCTGACAGTTTCCGGGGGACATACCCAGATCGTAAAAGTGCATGAATATTCCGATATGGAAGTTATCGGTCAGACCATTGACGATGCTGCCGGAGAAACCTTCGATAAAGCCGCCAAGATCATGGGACTTCCTTATCCGGGCGGACCGGTGATCGATCAGCTTGCGCAGCAGGGCGACCCAAACCGCTTTGCATTTGCCAAACCCAGGATACCCGGACTTGACTTCAGCTTCAGCGGACTTAAAACCTCCATTCTTTATTTTATTCGTGACCGCCTGAAGGAGAACCCTGATTTCATTGAGCAAAATAAAGCCGATTTATGCGCTTCCGTTCAGCAAACCATTATCAGCATCCTGATTGAAAAACTGAAAGCGGCTTCCGATGCCAGCGGGATTTATCATATCGCCATGGCGGGAGGGGTTTCGGCAAATTCAGGGCTGAGGCGCGCCATTTCTTCGGCCGGGGAAAAAGCGGGCTGGAAGGTGTACATCCCTCCCCTTTCATATACCACGGATAATGCCGCCATGATTGCGGTTACCGGGTATTTTAAATATCTGCAGAAAGATTTTGCCGACCAGTCAGCAGCTCCTTATGCAAGAAGCAGGATGTAAACTAGTGTCACGTCACAATTAATATGACGTAGATAAAATATTTCGTATCTTAGCCAAAAAAAGGCTATGACTACTTATAAAGTTACTCTTACAAAGAAAGAACGAGATCAATTGACTGAAATGACCAGGACTGGAACACATGCGGCGAGAAAGATTATTCATGCACTGATTCTTCTGAATGTTGATCGTGGTTCCCATATTGAAAGCCAGATTAATGAAGATATCTGTAAGGTTTTGAAAATCGGGATGCGAACCATAGACCGTGTAAAAAAGCGTTTTGTAGAAGAAGGTCTTGAATCGGCTTTAAAAATGGCACCTACTTCCCGCGTATATGATAAATTGGTCGATGGGGACATGGAAGCCCACCTGATTGCATTGGCTTGTGGTGAACCACCTAAGGGGTTTGCACGTTGGTCTTTGCGATTATTGGCAGACAAGTTGGTAGAACTTCGGTTTACCGATGGTATTTCATACGAAACGGTACGCCGGACGCTAAAAAAAACGAACTTAAGCCTTGGAAAGTAGTAGGTTGGGTCATTCCGGCCAAGGAAAACGGAGAATTTGTTGCAGCCATGGAAAAAGTTTTAGATGTGTATAAGAGACCTTATGATCCAATGCGTCCGGTAGTATGCATGG
>Ga0268283_1001356_pt1 | contig 12139 bp, 12 predicted proteins | sample saktaG_13_FD_190140 | JGI IMG/M metagenome (GOLD analysis project Ga0268283, IMG submission 190140) | Saline water microbial communities from Sakinaw Lake, British Columbia, Canada - sak_2013_06_06_36m | ecosystem: Environmental > Aquatic > Non-marine Saline and Alkaline > Saline ... | reverse complement strand
TGCAACTGGAAGGCGAGGAAGCGCCGGGAACCGCGACACGGTTGCTGGAGCTAAAGGATATCCGTCAACACTTCCGTTTTGTCAACCTCCCGTGCAAACCAGTGATTTCTGCCCTGCGCGGCTTTTCAGCCCCGGTTCGCTTGCATCAGCACCATAGTTACGAGGAATTGGCTTTCCTTTTGTCTCATGACAGCGATCTTTTCAATCGGTGGGATGCTGGGCAGAATTTATCCAGCCGTATCATCCTCAATCTGGTCGGGCAGATCATCGAAGGCGAGCGTCCGAATAAGGCAGACACCCATATTATTGAGGCTTACCGAAAGGCATTGGCCCAAGACTGGGAAGATCTGTCCTACCTTGCGCTGCTGCTGACTCTGCCCTCAGAGGAATATGTCAGCGCAATGATGAAAATCATCGACCCTGACGCGATCCATGCGGCCCGGAGAAAGCTTAGGTATGAGATAGCGGCAAACTTGCGCGACGGGCTATTGACCTTGTATGCGGCCAATCACCGGGATGAGTCGGGAAGGTTTGACGCCGGGGCCGTTGGCCGGCGCAGCCTGAAAAATCTGTGTCTTGGTTATCTCTCTGAGTTGGATTCGGATGAGGTTCACGAACTTTGCGCTCGCCAGTTCCGGGATGCGCGTAACATGACCGACCAAATTGCCGCATTGTCGTGCATAGTCAATGGCCACCATCCTGAAAAACAACAGTGTTTGGATGATTTCCACGGTCAATGGAAAGAGGAGGATCTGGTCATTGACAAATGGTTTGCCTTACAGGCATCCTGCCGTTTGCCAGGCGCACTGTCTTCTGTGCAAAACTTGTTGAGGCATCCCGCCTTTGACATAGGCATCCCCAACCGTGTGCGGTCTGTGATCGGTGCTTTCAGTCAGAACAATCCGGTCAACTTCCATTCATCCGAAGGGTCAGGCTATCGGTTTCTTGGCGATCAGGTCATTATCCTCAATGGTGTCAACCCGCAAATCGCCGCCCGCATGGCGGGGACTCTGACCCATTGGCGGCGTTATGACGAGGGGCGGCAGAACCTCATGCGGGAGCAGTTGCAGCGCATAGCGGTCAGCGAAGGGATTTCCAGGGATGTCTACGAAGTGGCGACGAAGAGCCTGTCGTAAATGACGCGGTGGATTTCGCATGAAAATTGTTTTCTCCCTTGCAGCGGCGGGAAGACGGCTTAAACTACCATCAACATTTTAATTACCCTATCCAACTGGAACAGACATGGTCAATAAGAAATCACCCGGCATTGATACTCAGCCGGATAAATCGAAGTCCCCTGATTTGGCAGGCAATAAAGAAGCGGCAGCTAAAGCCCCGGCCGCGCCGGCCAGCAAAGAAATTAAGGCAAACACGCCACCAGCCCCAAAAAGCGCTGCGGAAAAACCCTCCCTGCCGTCGGAAAAGCCAAAACCCGCTGATGGCGCGGAGACCAAGGCAAAATCCACCCCGGTTGCCCAAACCGATAAAGCGGGTGGCGCCCCGGCAGCAACAAAACCGGCACAGCCTCCTCCCACTGCGGCAAGCCTAGTGGCGGAGCGACCGATTCCATCCAAGTCCGCCTTCGTGGCGGGCCTGCCCGCGCTGCCTAGCGAGGTCACTGAAGACGAAAGCGCGAAACGGGAACTGCTGCGGGATGTGGAAGCCCAGTTTGAATTGTTCCTTGGCGCGAATGAGGCAATTGAAGACGCGGACACGCCCCCCGCGCCTGAATCGGGCGGTAATGCGGAAGCGGTCGCTGATCCTCCGCGCCATCATCCCGAGCCTGCACCTGCGGACGAATATTACCAAGCCCCAGAGCCGGAACACCGCTATGACGGCCCGACCATCCCGCACTTATTCATCATACAGATTGCCACCGAACTATCGCCCGTTGCAAAAGTGGGCGGGTTGGCCGACGTGGTTTACGGGTTGAGCAATGAGTTGGAAATCCGCGGCAACGATGTCGAAATCATCTTGCCAAAATACGACTGCCTTCGTTACGACCACATCTGGGGGCTTTGCGAAACCTATAATGATCTTTGGGTGCCTTGGTTCGACGGCGCGATTCACTGCACCGTTCTTTTTGGTTTTGTGCATGGGCGCAAGTGTTTTTTCATCGAATCCCATTCCCAGGATAATTTCTTCAATCGAGGGTCAGTCTATGGTTTCAATGATGACGCCCTTCGTTTCGCATTCTTCACCCGCGCTGCGATGGAATTCATCTGGAAATCTGGCAAGAACCCGGACATCATCCATTGCCACGATTGGCAGACCGCCTTGGCACCCGTGTTTCTTTACGAGATTTACCAACACTTGGGAATGCATCATCCCAGAGTCTGCTTTACCATTCACAATTTCAAACATCAGGGCGTGACGGGTGCCCAGATTTTGCAGTCCACGGGTTTGAACCGGCCAGAATATTACTACCATTACGACCGTCTGCGCGACAATCATAATCCAAGGGCGCTAAACCTGATGAAGGCCGGAGTGGTCTATTCCAATTTTACTACCACCGTCTCCCCCCACCATGCGCTGGAAGCCAAAGACCAAGGCCAGGGGTTCGGCCTGGAGCCGACCTTGCACATCCATCACCACAAGTTCGGCGGTGTGGTCAACGGTGTCGATTACTCTGTCTGGAACCCGGAAATCGACCCGCTGATCCCGGTGCATTACACCGCCGATGATGTCGATGGGAAGTACGACAACAAACGCGCTTTGCGCCAGCGGTTGATGTTGGCCGACAATCAAAAGCCCATAGTCGCCTTCGTCGGAAGGCTGGACCCGCAAAAAGGGCTTGAATTGATACGCCATGCCATCTTTTACACCTTGCATAGGGGTGGCCAATTCGTGCTGCTAGGCTCCAGCCCCGAAGCTCAAATCAATAATTACTTTTGGAACCTAAAGCAGCAGCTTAATGACAATCCCGATTGCCACATTGAAATTGGCTTCAACGAGGAATTGGCCCATCTGATTTATGCGGGTTCCGATATGATGATCGTGCCCAGCCGTTTTGAGCCTTGCGGCTTGGCTCAGTTGATCGCATTGCGCTACGGCACGGTGCCTGTCGTCCGTGAAGTTGGAGGATTGGCGGATACTGTCTTCGACAAGGATTTCTCTTGGAGGCCGCTGCATGAGCGGAATGGCTATGTGTTCGGTAATTACGACGAGGCCAGCTTGGAATCCGCTTTGGGCAGGGCAATCAGTTGTTACTACGAATTCCCCGACCATTTCCGCGAAACGATCAGGAACGCCATGCGCAGTGATAATTCATGGAAAAACCCGGGGCAAGATTATCTCAACATCTATGATTTCATCCGTGAGAGGTAGGGTTGAGAGTTAAGCCACTGCCAGTGTATGACTCACTGGGTGAACAAGCTTAGTTGGGTCGTGTCCTTGGCATTGTTGCGGGATTGCCTAGTGTTGGAGGCATCGGTTTTGGGCAGTTCCATGCTCTCGCCGATGCAGCCAGGGTAAAGCGAAGCGAGTTTGGGGATGGCAAGCTTCGCTGCTTTAAAATAATCCTCGTCCAGTTCGATGCCAATTGATTCGTATCCCACCGCTTCGGCGGCGGCGAGACTTGAGCCTGAGCCGAGAAAAGGGTCGAGGACTATTCCCTGGCCGAGCGGGAGTAATGCCCGCATCAGTATGCGAAGAAGGTGTTGAGGCTTCAGGCAGGGATGATGGCTTATGGCCGACTCAAGATCGGGTGTCCTTGTGCTTGGAATTGCTTCAGCCAAGGGTTTATCCTTGCTTAAGCGCCTTAAACCTCCCGTCCCCCAACGCCGTAGATTTTCCGCCACGGTTCGTTCGCTAATCGGTTTGCGGAACAGCATCCATGGCTCGCAGGCGCTACGGGGTGTCACACAGACTTCCTCAAATTCCCGTTCCGCGCCTTTCGGACGATCCCCGCCGCGAAAGCTCGTATAAAGCCGCATAATGGCCCCACGCACTTCAAAGCCCGCTTCCGACATTCCAGTCTGCACCAGATGCTGCAACATTGGATGGCCGGCCACAATCACATGGGCTCCCGGCGTGAGCACTGGCATTAAGGCGATGCCGAAATCTCGCATGTACTCACGCAGGTTTTGCTTCTCTTTTTCCGACAAGATGGTGAAGCGGGGAAGCGGATCGCGGGTGTTCCCCCCAATCGTCGGCGGCAGACGCCAAACACCTCCCCGACCATTGCGTAGTTTTTCCAGTTCTTTGCGTGAAAACTCGATAAGGCCGTAAGGCGGATCGGTCAATACGCCATGCACTGAATCCGGTTGCCGTTCGCCTAGCCAGTCGAAACAGTCTGCATGGTAGATTTCATAGCTCATTATTATCAACTATAGTTGAAAGACGGGGTAACGATCATTGTATACACTCTCACACAATGAAGAAAGCTCAAGAACTCATCGGTGCATGTCTGCGCTCCCTGCGGGAGAGGGAGTCGCTGACCTTGGAAACGCTGGCATCAAAAGCCGGCATTACCTATCAATATTTGTCCTCAATCGAGCATGGCAGGGGAAACTTTAGCATCCAAGTGCTGGAAAAACTTGTAAATGCCCTTAAAATGCCCTTGCAGGAGGTCATTAACCAGTCTTTTCAGATAGTCGAAAAAATTCAAGCCCCCATAGTAAACCCGGCTTATTTCAGGCCGGGTGTGCCGCTCCCCGATGGGCTGACGCTTGTTGATTTGGAAGCAGCCATGAACCAAACCCAGTCCATCTTTCACATCATCAACAAAAACATGCTGACTGAGGTGGGTCGTCCTCTCCGCGACTTGATCCAGGGCAACAATTTCAGTGGCCTCGTCTCGAATATTTTTTCTGATGCAATGGATGCCAAAAGCGCTTACCGGCGAAATCACGTTCAGCATTATCCTGACCTCATCAACAAATTGGCGATCTGTGGAATGGGCGTAGGGCTTGAAGTCAAAGCCACCATCAAAATTGGCAAAGGTGGCGAGAGCCATAATGGGCATGCCGGTTGGCATGCCATCGTTTGTTATGAAATCACTGATGACGGCATAGAAATAATTCATGTCATGCTTGCGATGTTGATCGGGCATCAGAACTCCGATCCTGATTGGTGCTATCTTGGTAGCCGCGTGAATGCGGTAACCGGTTCGCGCCGCACCGAGACTTACACAACCGTGTTGAAGGGGACAACCAAACTCCGTGACGGAACTGTTTACCTAGACCCCCTCAAAGTTAAATTCAATCGTTGGCGTCAAAAACGCTCTGGTGAGGTTCCGCCGTGGTCGATTTTTTGCGGGTTTGCCAACTCAACTAAAAAAACCTAATTTTTCCAAAACATTAAGGCTCATCATCATGCGTATTTACAATCTGTTCCCGCTTTTGGCGGGTCCATTCAAAGACTGGAAAACCCATCTCGTCGGCGCGGCGGAAATGGGGTTCAACTGGATTTTTGTCAACCCAATCCAAAAATTGGGTTCATCTGGCAGTCTGTATTCCATCGCCGATTATTTTGCGATCAACCCCGCTTTTTGTTCCATTGGGAAGGAGTCGGCGGAAGATCAAGTCCGTGCCATGATAGCCGACGCTGAAAAGCTCGGGCTTGGCATGATGATCGATTTGGTCATCAACCACTGCGCCTATGATTCGGAGCTTCTCAACAAGCATCCCGAATGGTTCGTGAAGGATAACGGGCGCATCGCCCATCCGTCCTGCATGCATGACGGTCAAAAAGTGGTTTGGAATGATCTGGCCCAGTTGGATCATCATCACTCTTCCGATGCCGAGGGTCTGTACCTTTACTGCCGGGATATTGTCGGTTACCTGTTGGATTTGGGGTTCAAGGGCTTCCGCTGCGACGCGGCTTACCAAATCCCTCCGGGTTTCTGGAGGCGGTTGATCGGCGACGCGAAAAAAATCCAGCCCGATGCGGTGTTCGTGGCCGAAACTTTGGGTTGCTCCCCCGAACAGACCCGGCAGACCGCGCAAGCCGGCTTCGACGCGGTTTTCAACAGTTCGAAATGGTGGGATTTTGACAGCCCTTGGCTGATGGAGCAATACCATCTGACCCGCGATGTCGCGCCTTCGATCAGCTTCGCGGAAAGCCACGACACACCAAGGCTATATCCAGAGCAGCACGGCAACCTGGATGCGGTCAAGCGGAGCTATCTTTTTTCGGCGCTGTTCTCGGCAGGGGTGATGATGCCGATGGGCTTCGAATTTGGGTTTGCCAAGCCCTTGCATGTGGTGAATACCCAGCCGGCGGACTGGGAGCAAACCGACGTGGACATTACCGCCTTCATCCGCGAGGTCAACCTGATCAAAAGCCACTACCGGGTCTTCCAAGAAGAAAGCATCACCGAAATTTGGAACGCCTCCAATCCGAACGTGTTGGTGATGTGGAAAGCCTCCGTCCACGATTCTTCGCAAGCATTGATCATCCTCAACAAGGATGTTTGGAACCGACAGTATTTTCATATCGACAACCTCCATCATTACCTGCAGCATGCCCCGGCGTTAGTGGATGTGTCGCCGCTGTGGCCGATGGAATTTCTGCCCGCGCCATTTGAATATGAACTCTTGCCCGGCATGGCGCGGATACTGGTGACTGGGCCGAGGGTTGCGGATGTCAAGTAATTAGGGCATCTCATCCTTGACTCGATCCAATGGCGAATAGGGGGCCATCAATGACTAGACCGGAAGATGAACTGCGCAAGAAAGTGGCAAGCCAGGCAAGGCGCATGAAACAGGCCGACCGCGAGCGGCCCACCCTATTGGCGCAAACGGTGTATGTGGGAACTTTGGGTTTGCTGTTCGTGCTGCCCGTGGTCATTGGCGCATACCTTGGCCGTTGGCTGGACGGCATGATCGAAGGATACTCCATGCGCTGGACCTTGAGCCTTCTTGTTTTCGGCATCGTGGTCGGCGGCGTCAATGTTTACCTGTTCGTTAAGGAGTGAGCCATGGGCAATGATTTGAACGCTGCCTTATTGTTCATGGTCGGGGATTTCCAAGTCACCATCACCGTGGCGACCACATGGGGAATCATGGCCCTGCTGGGCTTGCTATCCTGGCTCGCCATGCGGGGCAGGGGAACCCATCCGGGCTTCCTGCAAACCGCAGCAGAAGGGCTAGTGACTGCGCTGGAGGATGCCATCGCCACCGCAGCCCCGCAACATGCAAGAGAGTTGTTGCCGTTTATCGCCACGTTATGGATTTATCTGGTGGTGGCCAATCTGGCCGGCTTGGTCCCCGGCCTTGATTCCCCTACCCGTGACATATCCCAAACCTCGGCCTTGGCAATTCTGGTGTTTTTCTCCGTGCATTGGTTCGGCATCCGTTCGCAAGGGTTGAAGAACTACTTACGCCATTATTTGACTCCCAGCCCGATTCTGCTACCGTTCCACCTGATCAGTGAAGCCACCCGCACCATTGCCCTGGCTATCCGTCTGTTTGGCAACATGATGAGTCTGGAAATGGCGGCCCTGCTGGTGCTAATGGTGGCCGGCTTCCTCGCCCCGGTGCCGCTGTTGATGCTGCATGTCATCGAGGCGTTGGTGCAGGCTTATATTTTTGGCATGTTGGCCTTGATTTACGTGGCGGGCGGGATGCAGTCGCAGGAATTGCACCAACAGAAGGATGATTGATAGGATAATGACGGAGCGTCAAAGCTTGCTTTGACTGTCAAAGCAAGCTTTGACGCTCCAGACTTGGATTGAGACGGGAGAAGTCGAAACCCGATCCAGCGCACACTGCCAAAACCAACTGGGAAAAGAATCCTATGAATGACATGACTTGGTTCACCCTGATTTCCACCGCCGTGGCCGTGCTAGGCATAGGCATAGGCGTGATGTTCCCGGCTTTAGCCATGGGCAGGGCCATCGCCGCCGCCTTGGACGCACTTTCGCGTCAACCCGAGTCGGAAAAGTCGATCATGCGCACCCTCTTCATCGGCTTGGCAATGATCGAATCCCTAGCCATCTATGTGTTGGTGGTGGTGTTGATCGTGCTGTTCCGCAATCCTTTGCTGGAATATCTTTTGAAATAAAGCCAAGAGTGGCGCTTGGGCTAAAACCAGTCTTTCGCCACGCCATCGGCCATGACTATTTACCGTTGCTTCATGGCATTTAAGTCAAAATTAAGGCAAGCGTGTTATAAATTCCAGAGTTGAGCGTTTTGCAGAATTTATCGAACGGGGCATGAGGATGAACAGTTTCAAAAGTTTACCCAAGAAAACCATCCTGTTGGCAATCGTCCTAGGGCTGGTTCTCCTTTTCCAAGGCTGTGCCGGCTATTATCCCGGTTACGGGTATTCCTACCCTTACGGCTACGGCGGTTACGGTTCCTATTACGGGTTGGGCTATGGCTACCGCCCTTATGGTGGATATTATGGATACCGCGGGCCAATCGGCGGCTATTACGGAGGGTATCGACGTGGCTGGGGAGGGGGCGGTTGGGGTGGAGGCGGGAGAGGTGGCTGGGGAGGCGGTGGGGGCCGAGGGGGCTGGGGAGGCGGTGGTGGTTGGGGCGGTCACCGTCATTGATCCCGGACACTCTGAAAATTTGGCTTGTTGACTGATGTTACGCAGATGATGTTACGCGGCATCGGTTGCGGGCTGTCGTAGGCCGGAATAAGCCCGTTTACGGGCGTTTCCGGCAAAAGTACCCGGGCAAGTGCGGCTTACTTCGCCGGAAACGCCCGCTCGGGCGGGCTTATTCCGGCCTACATCTGAGCTTCAACGGCTCAGTGCGTAACATCAGTTACGCAGTCGTAGGGCGGCAGTGTAAGGCCACCCCACCTTTAAACGAAGCGTGGAAAGGCGCAATCAATGTTCATTATCGGTGTAAAACACATTGTCCTCGCCTCCCGCGTGCAGGGACACGCGGATCATTTCAGCCGTGAATGAAGCCTCTTGGCCGGGTGACAAAGTCGGCATGTTGCCTGGTTCATAGGTTTTGAAGAACTTTCGCACAATCGGGATTATTGTCCCCTCAAAGACCGTATCCGGCAATGGGATCAATGATCCAGACGACATGTGAAAATCGGCAAACGGCAATAACCTTCCGGTTATGTGCAGCCCTAGGTAGCCGGTTTCACTCAAGCCAATATCGAATAAGTTGATGACATTTTGGCTTAACAGGTCTTTTATGCTTGCGCCCTGTTTGGGGTGGATTTCAACCACTTTGAATATCGAATAAAAAGAAGCCTGCATCGCTTGCAAGAGGGTCATTTCCATTGAATCGGAGGGAGGCGGGGAATTATCCAGATAGCGTTCAATGACGTTTTTTCCGCCGCGCCTATAATTGTACAGGCAATAGTCAAACAAGATGGCTATTTCGTCGTCATTGTTCAAAATCAAGGTGCCGGCCTTGTATATTCCCAGCTTTTTCCCGCATTCCGCCACCGCCGCCTTGGGCAGTTGTTTGACGAGTATCATGTTCAGGTCACGGCCAATTGCACGCAATTGCTTATAGCGGTCGATCCGTTCCTGATTGAATCCCGGATTTTTTTTGTTAAAGGTAAAAGGCCATTTCATGCTTGTCAGTCCGTCAATAAGTTGGTAGAAAGGACATGGAATCAAGAAACTTGGAACAGGTCAACCACCATGAACAGTCATTTTGAATTTTGCCCTAAATGCGGGCATTTTCCCATGCCAAAGAACCAATCATTCCCCTGCGAATGTCCCCGCTGCGGATTGATTTTGGCGAAATACCGTGCAAATCCGCTGCCTAGGCCCGATAAAGCCAAAACGGTGGATGACGGGCAGATTTCTTTTCGGGAGCGGTTGGCTGGCTGGCTGTTTAACGTCCCTGATTCCGTCAATCCCTTCGTCTTCTGGGGGCGTTTCATCGCTTTTGTCCTGTTGTCGATATGGGGCTGGCGCATGGTCGGCATGGATGTGGCGACGGGTGAACTGGGAGGTTCCTTTGTCCACACTATTTTTCTCCCTTTCCACGAAGCCGGCCACCTGATCTTCCGGCCCTTTGGCGAGTTCATCACCTATCTTGGTGGAACCTTAGGCCAATTGCTCATGCCGATTGTATTGATGGTGGCCTTGATCCGCCAAAACGGCGACTCCTTCGGCGCATCGCTGGGCTTTTGGCTATTCGGCGTCAGCCTACTGGATGTCGCACCCTACATGTACGATGCTTTGAATCCGCAACTGATCCTACTGGGCGGTGCCACGGGCGCGGAAGGAGGCGGCCACGACTGGATGTATCTATTCGGTGTCTTGGGCAAACTGCAAAACTCCCAGCATATCGGCCTGGCAACCAAGGCCATCGGCACTTTGGCCATCCTGCTTGGCAATGTGTGGGGTGCCTATGTGCTTTTTCTACACTACAAAAATCTTTCTGCGACTAGCCAATCCAAAGCTGCACCGTCGTAATCCAACAGCAAGCCGGCCATCGTGTATGCGTGGCTTATTGGAAAAATGAACCGTTCATGCTTCGACTGGCTCAGCACGAACGGCTTAATTCAACAGCATTGGCGGGTTGGGTGCTAACCCTGCCGAAGCGGCCTGAAGGCCACCCTACAAATACACGCGTTGCGTAACATCGGTGACTAATCAAAAGCCACATTCTCAACCACTTCTAAACCATACCCCGACAGCCCTAGGTATTTTTTCGGCGAACCCATCACGCGGAGCTTGCGCACACCCAGGTCAGCCAAGATTTGCGCGCCAGTGCCCGTGGTGCGCCAGTCGTCACGGTCTGCCTCCCCGCTTGGAATCTCCACGCCAATATCTTCCATGCTGTATTGGTGGATGCGTTCCACCAGGGATTTGGCATTTTCCTCCTTGCGAATGACCACCAACAAGCCACGGCCCTCTTCGGCAATCTTTTGCATGGCTTTGCGCAACGGAAATGCCATCTCCTCACGTTTGCCGCCAAACAAGTCACACAACAAACTCCTGCCATGGACCCGCACCAACACTGGCTCTTCACCTGAAACTTGCCCCATCGTCAGCGCCAAGTGCAGGTTGTTGTCGATCAAGTCCTGATAGGCATGAAGACGGAAATGGCCGAACTCGGTGGGAAATTCGCAGGAACAAATGCGTTCAACCGTTTGTTCGTTTTGTATGCGGTAGTGAATCAAGTCTGCAATCGTACCGATCTTCAAGCCATGCTGTCGGGCGAACACCTCCAACTCGGGGCGGCGCGCCATCGAACCTTCTTCGTTGAGGATTTCCACGATCACCGCCGCCGGCTCGCAACCGGCCAGACGGGCCAAGTCGCAACCCGCCTCGGTATGGCCGGCCCGGTTCAGCACCCCGCCGGGCTGGGCCATCAGCGGAAACACATGCCCAGGCTGCATCAAATCCTCCGGCCTGGCCTGGAGTGCAACCGCACACTGGATGGTGCGGGCACGGTCGCCAGCCGAAATGCCGGTGGTGACACCCGTTGCCGCCTCGATGGAGACCGTGAAATTGGTGGAATGGGGCGTCTTGTTCTCGTTTACCATCAATGGCAAACGCAATTGCTGGCAGCGCTCGCGGGTCAAGGTCAGGCAAATCAACCCCCGCCCATAGCGGGCCATGAAATTGACATCCTGCGGGCGGGTATGGGCAGCGGCCAACACCAGGTCGCCCTCGTTTTCGCGATCCTCGTCGTCCATGATGACGACCATCTTGCCTAGGCGTATATCTTCGATGATTTCTTCGATTGTGTTCATTTACTGCGTTTTCAACATTATAAGTTACCTGAAAAATCCTATGCCATTGCAAATTATTGGGTTGAATCCATGGCTTGTTTTTATGTCATTATGTTAGTTACCCTTTTAATGTGAAAACGCTGTAATTCAATGATGGGCAAAGCGTGTTCGTCGGAATGCCGATTTTGGCAGAACCGATGCCGGTTGCACATGATGCCATCCTTCCAACTCGGTTTGGGCTTCGGATCGTTTAATGTCCTCAACAATTCGGCGAATATCGAAACCAAATTCTTCAGCCAACGATTCTTTAATGGCCCGGACTTCATCAATAATCTCGTCACGCATCGTCTTCTCCTAGTAATTCTTCGGGTGTGCAAATGAATGGAAGCAAAAAACCAACCGTTTCGAGATAGCTGGCGATTGCCGTTTGCACGATGGGATTGGCAATGTGCTTGCAGTTCCATGTTAGCAATATGTCCATGCCATGGACAGTGGCAACCGCAACATGCAAAGCATCTTCAGCCGC
>Ga0268283_1001354_pt1 | contig 12142 bp, 11 predicted proteins | sample saktaG_13_FD_190140 | JGI IMG/M metagenome (GOLD analysis project Ga0268283, IMG submission 190140) | Saline water microbial communities from Sakinaw Lake, British Columbia, Canada - sak_2013_06_06_36m | ecosystem: Environmental > Aquatic > Non-marine Saline and Alkaline > Saline ... | reverse complement strand
AAGCACCGAGACTGGAGCCTGCTTCCTCCATTGTTGTTTCAAATTCCAACAACACGGGTTCGACGGTGCGGACTACAAAAGGAATGCTGATAAAAATAAGTGCAACGACTATACCGGCCGGTTTAAAGGCGATTTGTATACCAAAGTTATCCATGAGTAATTTGCCAAGAAAACCGCTGGGTTGGAAAATGGTTGCCAACACAATACCCGCAACCGCAGTTGGTAAAGCAAAGGGTAAATCAATCAAGGCATGAAATATGTTTTTTCCAAAAAATGAATATCTGACCAAAACCCAAGCAGTAATAAAGCCGAATACACTGGCAATAGATGCAGCAATAAGCGCAGTAGTAAAGCTGACGCGAAATGAAGATAGCACCCTTTTACTGGTTATGATGTGAACATAATCATCCCAATTCAGTTCAAAACTTTTAAAGACCAGCGTGCTGAGGGGAATTAAAACCACCAAACCTAAATAGAAAAGGGTAAATCCGATGGTTGGACGAAATCCTGGCATAACACTACTTTGTGACATTATTTAACTCCATACTTTTCTACGTTCCAACGTAATAGTTACGGAACCAGATAATGAGTTTTAAAGGCGGACAGAAAACCTGCCCACCTTATTAGGCTATAAAAACAGCGAATTATTTTCCTGCACCGTAGATTTGGTCAAATACACCCTCATCGGCAAAGAATTTGTTCTGTGCTTCATTCCAGCCGCCGAATTGATCGATTTTGATGAGTTCTAACGGTTTAAATTGTTTTGCATACTTAGCGGCAATTTCAGGATCTGTAGGACGATAAAAGTTTTTGCCTATGATTTCCTGACCTTCTTTGCTGTATAAGTATTTAAGGTATTCGGTAGCGACTTCAGTCGTACCATGTTTACGCGCAACATCTTCAACAACAGCGACGGGTGGTTCTGTCAAAATACTTAATGATGGAGTCACAATTTCAAACTTGTCTGCGCCAAATTCATTTAAAACCATGTAGGCTTCATTTTCCCATGTAATGAGTACATCACCAATTTCACGTTCCACAAAACTTGTGGTGGCGCCCCGTGCACCCGTATCCAATACGGCAGCATTTTTAAATAACTTGCTAACAAATTCTTTAGCCGCTGCTTCGTCGTTATTGTTATGTTTAAGCGCATAACCCCATGCAGCTAAAAAGTTCCAACGTGCTCCACCGGATGTTTTAGGATTGGGTGTGACGATACTCACGTCTGGTTTGACAATATCATTCCAATCTTTAATACCCAGAGGATTACCTTTTCGTACTATAAATACAATAGTAGAGGTATAAGGGCTACTGTTATTAGGTAACAAGGTTTGCCAGTTTTCCGGAATTAATTTACGCTTTTGGTAAAGTTGGTCGATATCATAAGCTATTGCTAAAGTAACAACATCCGCTTCCAAACCTTCTAATACAGCTCGCGCTTGTTTACCACCGCCACCATGAGATTGATTGATGGTGACAGTATCGCCCGTTTTGGCTTTCCAGTAGCTGGCAAATACAGGATTGTATTCTTTATAGAGTTCACGGGTCGGGTCGTAGGATACGTTAAGTAAGTTTATATCTTTTGAGTGTGCATTGTTTGATGCAAGAGCAGCCAAGACAGCTGCAAAGACAATAGTTAAAAAATTATTTTTCATGGGTAAAAACCTTAGGTCAGTTTATTAAAATGCTAATTGAAAGCGAGTGGAGAGAACTTGTTCACTAGGTCGGTTGGTTATGTTGTATTTGGAGGCTTCACCTGATCCCGTTTTCGTTCCTGCACCCCCTTCAAATGATACATATTCGTAATCAAGTCTAATCAGTGCATATTTGTTAAGGAACCAATTCGCACCAAATGTTCCTGCGGTTGCTTTGCTAGCAGACCTGGTTGGATCAATCATTTTAAAAGTATCACTGTCAACATTTAGTTCAGTCCAACGTGCAGCAAGTTGTAATGCACCCCAGCTACCTTTAAAGGGGTCAAAATTACGCATGGGTTTAACGCCTTCAAAGGTATTATCTTCACCGGTCACTACATAAGAAACTTGAACTTGAGAGGCTGTATTGGTCTGAGTAATATTATTCACTTTGCTGGTAGGATCGGATCCGTTCAGCGTCTGAGTAGAAGCAACATATTCACCCATGAGTCCAAAGGGGCCTTTATACCAGTATGCTTGTGGATAAATACGATTAGAACTGCCATTGGCTGTAATAACACCGGTAGAGCCGGCTGTTATTGTGTTGGGAGCATCGTAATAAATAAATTGCGTCTGTCCTAAAGGCGTTCTTTGATTATTAAGAACTAGCTTGTCAGGACTGGAAAAAGATCCTGACAAACCAACGCCAAAACCTTCCAGCCAGCTGTAACCTGAATGTTGAAAAGGTTGTGCAAAAATACGTCCATCGAATTCTTTATTATTAGCACTGGTGAATGAAGTCGAGGAAGTGGATTGAGCTCCATTTCCATAAGGATTACCACTATCCCCGGTGCCGTTGGTAATGCCAACTTGATAGGTAAAGGCATTTTTGTTATCAATAGGTCCAGGAGCTGTCTCTGCTTTGTAACCCGGCATCGCGAAGCCACCATGCACTTGAATACCCATATCTCGATTTGGCGCCAAATTAGTGGGGAAAGCTCGTTCCAAAAAGGCAGTATTGGAATCACTTTGTAAGCGTTCAAGACCGATTGAGGGTTTATATTTCCCGACTAATAAGCTCGCTTGAGTAGCATAAGCGTAATCAACATAAGCATCCGGTAACATGTTTGCCGTGTTACTGGTTTGTGCAAAGTCAGGCATGATTTTAAAATAGATATCTTTAAGAAGATAACCTTCCAAAACAATACGGGCTTGTCTTAGGAAAATAGAGTCTGGACCAACAGGACCCAAAGCTAATCCTGTCCAGGCATCTGGATTATCGCCCAGAAAATTACGATAGTCTGTTTGTATAGTTGCGCCTATGCGTAACTGATTTTTTTTATCCGCAGATGTTATTCTAAAACCATTTTCGCCGGCATCAAAAACGGGTAGTTTTTTTAATGCACCCGTTGTTACCTCATCTTGAACTTCTAATTTGCGTTCAAGGGTATTAACTTTTCGAGTCAGCTTGATGACTTCAGGAGAAGGATTTGTTAAGGGTGGGGGGTCTATTGGTCTTGCAGATAAAGCCGCCGCTTTATCCAGTTTTTCTAGCCGAGCTTCCAGTTGATCCATTTTTGCCAAGCGACTTTCAAGTTCGCGGATGCGTCTTTCCAAGGCTTCTGAATCAGCTGCATTAGCAACTGGAACCCCCAATAAGGCAAGATTAATTAGGCTTGCTAGCGCTTTCCGTTTAATTTGTTTCATATGTTTGTCCTCTTAAGAGCTTTAACTTCCGGCAATCCGGTCAGCTCATTGATCTTTTTAAAGGTGTTTACCGTTTTTACGGTAGAGTCATTGCTATTAATTGTTGAGTCGTTATTTGGTGTCAAAGCGTAGTTTTTCTTTACGTTCTATTTGTACAACTTTTCCATCGTGGATGATGATTTCAACGGACCCGAAGCGGATTCCCTGTAATATAGAGATAATCTGATTGACCATTTCAACTTTCATTTGTGTTTGCCCCGCTTTACTTTTTTCTAATGTCATACCATTTAGCCTCTACAGTTTATTAAGGTTGAAAAACGTTTAACTTAACCTTGAGTGCACTATATCAGTGAATTTATGGAACATTTAATGATACATTTTGATATGTATATCTCATTTAAAGATAATAATTATCGATATAGAGTCATAACTTCGTTAGTTTTCTAGAAATCGGCTTCTTTGTGGTCGAGGATAGATAAGTGCTTAACTACCTGATTGATTAGGGCGATTACAAAATGGCTTATAAAAAGTAAAAAAAAACCTCGTTTGGAAAATCCAAACGAGGTTTTTTAGTGTTGCTTGACAGAGTGTTGGCTTAAAGCTTTTAAGACGATATCACATCGTTTTGCAAGGGCTTTACTAGGAAAGACCTAATACATCTTGCATATCATAACGCCCGGTTGTTTTGTCTTTCAGCCATATAGAAGCTCTGATTGCACCATTAGCAAAAGTCATGCGACTGGTGGCTTTGTGGGTAATTTCTACACGTTCACCTTCATCAGCAAACATTACTGTATGATCGCCAACAATATCACCCGCACGAATGGTTGAAAAACCAATGGTTTTTCTATCCCGTTCGCCGGTATTGCCTTCGCGACCATAGATAGCGCAGTCTTTTAAGTCTCGTCCTAAAGTATTTGCAATGACTTCACCCATGCGTAATGCAGTACCGGAAGGTGCGTCAACTTTATGGCGATGGTGGGCTTCAATCACTTCAATATCGGTATAGTCACCCATGACTTTAGTGGTCATTTCCAATAATTTAAGTGCTAAGTTGACCCCAACACTCATGTTGGGAGCAAGCACTATGGCGATCTCTTTAGACGCTTCTGCAATTAAAGCCTTTTGAGTATCGTTGTAACCGGTAGTGCCTATGACTATTTTTTTACCCGCTTTTCGACATATTTCTATAAACTCCATAGAAATATCGGGTCGGGTAAAATCAATTAAAACATCAAATTGATCAACCACTGAGGTTAAGTCATTAATGACTTTAATTCCTAGTGTTCCAATCCCGGCTAATTCTCCGGCATCTTTACCAATAGCGGTACTTCCCGGGCGTGATACAGCAATAGAAAGTGCTGTTTTATCATCCAGCACAGCCGCTTTGATTAGGCATAAACCCATTCGGCCGGATGCTCCGACCACAGCGATACGTAGCATGAATTATCCTGTTAGCTTATCAAAAAAGTTTTTAACGCCATCAATCCATGTATGTTCTTGAGGGCTGTGTTGTTTTCCGCCACTTGATAACGATTCCCCTAGTTTTTCAATAATTGCTTTTTGATCTTTGGTCAGTTGTACGGGCGTTTCAATTTTTACTTTGCAAATTAAGTCGCCGATGGCACCGCCACGAACCTGCTTAACACCTTTGCCACGTAATCTAAACGATTTCCCTGTTTGTGTTTCAGCGGGTATGGTTAGTTTAACTTCACCATTTAGAGTAGGTACCTGGATGGCATCACCTAAGCAGGCGGTTGCAAAGTTAATAGGTACTTCACAGTATAAGTTTGCACCATCACGAGTAAAAATAGCATGATCTTTAACTCGAATTTCTATGTAAAGATCACCTGAAGGGCCGCCACGTTCTCCGGCTTCTCCTTCTCCTGATAAGCGTATACGATCACCGGTATCGACACCTGCAGGAATTTTAGCCGATAAGGTTTTGGTTTCCTGAACGCGTCCTTGACCATGACATGAGCCACACGGATCTTTAATTTGTTTGCCTGTGCCTCGGCAAGTAGGGCAGGCTTGTTGCACAGAAAAGAAGCCTTGTTGCATTCGAACTTGTCCATGACCATGACAGGTGGTACAGATTACAGGACTTGAGCCTTTTTTAGCACCTGAGCCTTTACATTCGCCACAACTGACTAATACAGGTACACGAATTTTTGTTTCTGTTCCGGCAACAGCTTCTTCCAGAGTCAGCTCAAGATTATAGCGTAAGTCAGAGCCACGTTGAGTGTTGCTACGTTGTTGTCTTCCGCCACCAAAGATGTCACCAAAAACATCACCAAAAACATCGCTAAATCCTTCTGCGCCGCCAAAGCCACCAGAACGTCCACCCATTGATGGATCGATTCCGGCATGACCAAACTGGTCATAAGCTGAGCGTTTTTTTGGGTCTGATAAAACTTCGTAAGCTTCTTTAATTTGCTTGAATTTTACTTCAGCCGCTTCCGGATTGTCTGCGTTTCTATCGGGATGAAACTTCATCGCCATACTGCGATAGCTTTTCTTGATCTCTGCATCACTGGCGTTTCTATCAACGTTGAGCAGTTTGTAAAAATCTTCTTTTGTCGCCATGTTTCAATCCGCTCCTGATTATTCATCAGGAGATTAAGCATTGCTGCGTGGTTATGAGAAACCGCATATTAAAAAGCGCGGAATGGTTTTAATGTCTGTAGCTTCAACAAGAAGCTTAACGTATTAAGCAGGTTGGGACAATTCTCAGTCCCAACCTGCTTGTTATTTCAATTGATTTGTAAAATCAATTATTATAGGTAACGCCAATTAGATTTAGTCTTTTTTAACTTCTTCAAATTCAGCATCAACAACGCTGTCATCAGTTTCCTGATGGGCTGAAGCCCCTTCAGAATGGCTATGTTCACCACCTTCAGTGCTTGCTTTTTGAGCATAAACACGTTCGGCTAGTTTGCCTGATAACTCGGTTAAATCATTAGTTTTAGCTTCTATAGCATCCTTGTCATCAGTTTTAACGGCTTCTTTCAGCGCTTCAATAGCGTGTTCAATGCTATTTTTTTCATCTTCGCCAATTTGGTCGGCCAATTCTTTTAAAGATTTTTCAGTCGCATGAATCATTCCGTCAGCATGATTGCGGGCATGAACTAATTCAGTTAACTTGCGATCTTCATCAGCATGGGCTTCTGCATCTTTAATCATACGATCGACTTCATCACTGGATAAACCACTTGATGCTTTAATGACGATTGACTGTTTTTTACCGGTTGCTTTATCTTTAGCCGATACGCTTAAAATGCCGTTGGCATCAATATCAAAAGATACTTCAATTTGTGGAACGCCACGCGATGCTGGTGGAATATCCGCTAAATCAAAACGCCCCAGGGATTTATTAGCGGATGCTTTTTCACGTTCGCCTTGCAAAACATGAATGGTAACGGCTGTTTGATTGTCGTCAGCTGTAGAAAATACCTGTGCTGCATTGGTTGGAATGGTGGTATTTTTTTCAATTAACTTAGTTAAAATACCGCCCATTGTTTCAATACCCAAAGACAATGGAATAACATCCAGTAACAATACATCTTTAACATCACCCGATAAAACACCTGCTTGAATCGCTGCACCCAACGCGACTGCTTCATCGGGGTTGACGTCTTTACGGGGCTCTTGTCCAAAAATGCTTTTAACCATTTCTTGTACTTTCGGCATACGGGTTTGACCGCCTACCAAAATAACATCATTGATTTCTGATGCTTTAACGCCGGCATCTTTAAGTGCCATTTCACAAGGGCCTTTAGTGCGGTTAATCAGTTCTTCTACTAAAGACTCTAATTTTGCACGTGTTAATTTAACATTTAAATGCTTGGGGCCAGACGCATCCGCAGTAATGTAAGGTAAATTAACATCAGTTTGTTGGCTTGAAGACAATTCAATCTTGGCTTTTTCTGCCGCTTCTTTTAAACGTTGCAGTGCCAAGGGATCATTGTGTACATCTACGCCACTTTCTTTTTTAAACTCAGCGGCAAGAAACTCAATAACTCTTGAGTCAAAATCTTCACCACCTAGGAAAGTGTCACCATTCGTTGATAACACTTCAAATTGATGTTCGCCATCAATTTCAGCAATTTCAATGATTGAGATATCAAAAGTACCGCCACCCAGGTCATAAACAGCAATTTTGGTATCACCTTTAGGCTTGTCCATACCAAATGCCAGTGCAGATGCAGTGGGTTCGTTAATAATACGTCTAACTTCCAAGCCGGCAATACGGCCTGCATCTTTAGTCGCTTGACGTTGTGAATCGTTAAAATAGGCAGGAACAGTAATAACCGCTTCGGTTACTGTTTCGCCTAAATAAGCTTCGGCGTCTTTTTTTAATTTCATTAAAATGCGGGCTGAAATTTCTGGCGAGGCCATTTTTTTGCCATGCACTTCTACCCATGCATCACCGTTTTCTGCTTCGACGATTGAATAAGGTACCATTTTGATGTCTTTTTGTACGACATCATCTTTAAAACGACGACCGATCAAACGTTTTATAGCAAACAGCGTGTTTTTGGGGTTAGTAACCGCTTGGCGTTTTGCTGACTGGCCTACCAATACTTCATCATCACTACTAAAAGCAATAATGGAAGGGGTAGTACGCGCACCTTCACTGTTTTCAATTACTTTTGCAACGCCGTTTTCCAACACCGCAACACATGAGTTTGTTGTTCCTAAATCTATGCCAATTATTTTAGCCATTGAATGCTCCAGACTGAATTTGTATAAAAAATGTAAAAGTTATTTCCGATATGGGGGCTGTTTTTGGGTGTTCAAGCCTATGCATTATCTTCTTATGGATTTTCTGCTGCTTTTGCTACTACGACCATAGCGGGCCTTAATAAACGTCCATTCAGAACGTAACCTTTTTGAAACACATTAACGACGGTATTAGGTTCAGCATCTTCTACTTCTTGCATCATCATTGCTTGATGTTGTTCCGCGTTAAAAGGTTGTCCTAACGGATCAATGGCAACGATGTTAAATTTTTCAAACAAGGCTTCAAACTGTTTAATCGTTAAGTCACTGCCTTCCCTGAATTTTTTTACGTCCTCGCTATCGCCGGTTGCCGCTTGCAAACCCAAAACTAGGCTGTCAAATACGGGCAGTATAGCTTTGCCAAAATTGGTTAAGGCAAATTTATGGGCATCTTCGAGATCCTTTTGAGTTCTTTTTCTCAGGTTTTCCATTTCCGCCTGAGTGCGTACGGCTTTATCCCAAGACTCATGCGCTTTTTGTTTGGTTTCTTCCAATTCTTGTTTTAGCTCTTCAATAGTATATTCATGCTCACCCACTTCAGTGTGAGGATGGTCTTCAGCGAAGGCTTCTGTTTCAGTCTCGGATTCAACTGCACTTTCAACCTGCGATTCAGGTATTTCCTGATCAATACTCATCTTTTTGTTCCTTAATATGGTTGTGGTAACGCGCTTAACTGCACATAGAAATGTTGTTACCTATCATGGGGTCGTAGTTTTAGGATTCAAGGCAGCACCTAATAATTTTGCTGTAACATCAACAAATGGAATGATTTTTTCATAGGCCATTCGTGTGGGACCAATAACACCAAGCACACCAACCACTTCATCATTAACTGAATAAGAGGAAGTCACTAAGCTGCATTGATCAAAGGCTTGGTAGCCGGATTCTTCTCCTATGAAAATCTGCACGCCATCCGCTTTCATGGACTGATCGAGTAAATGAATAACATCTTGTTTTTGACTGAAGGCATCAAACAGTTTTTTTAAATGATCTCGACCTGACAGCTCTAAAAAGCCCATTAGATTGGTTTCGCCGGTTAAGACATAATCATCTTTTTGGTCGCCTGAATCAAAGGTCAGTTGTGCCATTTTTATGGCATCCAGCATTCCTTGGTTCATACGTTCCTGAGCATCCTGTAATTCTTTTAAAACAGCTGCACGAACTGAAATCAGGCTATGTCCGCAATAAATTGAATTTAGATACGCACCCGCCTGTTGCAATTCAGACGGGGTAAACACTTTGTCCGTATGAATGATTTTGTTATGCACTTCTTGTTCATTAGTTACAAAAATCACCAGAACGCGTTTGTGTGATAAAGGTAAAAACTCAATATGTCGTAAACTGACCAATTCTCTTCGGGGCAAAGTCACTACGCCAGCCATATGGGTTAATTCTGCAAGTAATCTAGATGCTGTTCCAATCATCTTGCCGTTATCGTCCTTATCAGATAAGCCTTGATGAAGACATGCTAACTCTTTACTATCTAGCGGTTTGACGGTTAATAAGCTGTCAACAAATAAACGATAGCCGCTAACCGTAGGTATGCGACCCGCTGAAGTATGCGGGGAATGTATTAAACCCAAATCTTCCAAGTCTGCCATTACATTGCGAATGGTTGCAGGACTTAATTTTATATCCGAGTCTTTCGATAACACACGAGAACCCACTGGTTGACCATCACTAATATAGCGTTCAACCAATGTTTTTAATAATTGCAAAGACCGATCGTTTAAATCCCGCGCACCACTATTCACATACACCTCAAATAAATCAAATTGGCACTCAATAAAGGTGAGTGCCAATTTGGCAAAATAGCAGTTCAAAGCTTTGTTGTCAATAAAGACAAAGGAATGCTTAAGGTATTAGGTTTAATTTATAGTATTTTGAAGTTAGCTATTAAGAAAGCTGTTATTTTTACTAAAAAAATACGGTGGAAGTAATTTCATGCTTTAGATTTTGGGTTGCGCTAGTCATGATTACACGCTATTAGAATATTGTTTACCTGTTTATTTTGTCGGAAAGCAAAAATAATCTGAATTACGCGGACTTATTGTGATGGCTAAATAGCGCAAAAGTAGACTGGATGCTAAAATCAGCAACTCAACTAATTTAAATTTCCAGGAAACATATGAGCAAAATTACTATCGAACATAATCCAAGTGAAGAACGATTAAAAGAACTGGGTGTTTCCACTTGGGCTATTTGGGAAAAAGAAATTTCAAAATTTCCAATAGATTTTGATGAAACTGAGTGTGCCTATGTGTTGGAAGGTGAGATTTTGGTAACGCCTGCTGGAGGTGAATCTGTTCGAGTTGTAGCGGGTGATTTGGTGTCGTTCCACGCTGGTTTGGATAGTCAATGGGAAGTGGTTAAGCCATTGCGTAAGCATTATAGCTACGATTTCCCTAACGGTATTTAACTAATGATTTGAGATTTGTAATTACATCCAAATCAATATTGCTTGATTGAAAGCCAATTGGAATAAAAAAACCAGTTGGCTGAATTTAACGCCGATATGCGCTTTTATAGACTCATAACTGTTAACTTAAGTCCCATTCATCACAATTCTGGCTGCTAAATTTTTTGCCACAGCTGCTTTTTATACTAAAGACACAGCCTGGAGGAATTTACTCCGGATTTCTATCTTAAATTTTATGGCTAAATATGCTCTGTTTTTATTTACACAATTACTCTGATTGAGGTGAATCTCGGTGAGAGTGGTTATGAGGAATATAGGCCAACGATTTAAAATATATTCACTAAAAAATAAAAAACTTCCATGGGGTTAATCCATGGAAGTATTCATATTGCTATTTTGTTTAGTTCCATGAAAGTTGACCAGCTTTAATGCGTTTATGGTTAACATTAATATTGCTGGCAATCGTTGCGGCAGCAAAAATGCAGGAGGATATTATAAATTCACCAGAAATAAAGCCAACCAAGCCTGTTAAGAATAATAATCCAATTGAAATGTCTTTCGATAGGTCGCTCATAAAAAATACCTAGTAAAGTTGAAAAAATTTATATTGCATCTAAACTATAACTAAGATTGGTATTGTTGACAATAGGGCGATTTATTTATTAATTGTTTCCTAATTGCGCACATCAGGTTCATGAGTAGTTCATTTACAGTGGTTAAAATATTAACAATTTATTATTTACCAAGGTTGTTCTGTAGTTTTTTAAAGCGAATATTTCTTGAAGTGACTCGAGTTCTTGTTAATTAAGCTCATCAGCTCAAACAAATGTTTTCTTTTTGTTCTCTTTTTCTTGCTTTATAGTTTATTTTTGCTAAGATATAAAAAAATAGAGGCTAATAAACAGCAAGTAGTTGAACTTACTTATTGCATTGCAATCAGAAGAATTAATTCAGAGATCAAAGACTTATTTGAGGGTGATTAGGTTGTTATTCAGCAGCGTGAGTAAGTGAGGGTGGGGCCAGTCGCCTTAGTTAAGTACACTGAAGCTGCGCTAAAATACTATGAAAAGTTGCAGATTAGCTTTTTTACTATCCGCTAATAATGGATGACAGCGTTAACTTTTTGTCCTGAAGACGTGTAATACAAGATGTGTTCGCCGGGAAAATGCTAAGTTTACCGAGCAAATGAGCTACTTTTATTTAAAACGAGGAGAACTATTATGATACAAAAAATACATATGCATGATCAGGTGTTTAATAAAGTTGATGACATTATGAGGCATTATAAAAGAAAGCCGGTAGAAGACTTAGTTCAATTATTAAAGCATTTTATTAAGCATTCTTTAGTTATTTGACGCTAATTTAGTTGGACAGATTTTTTATCTGTCCTTTGTTTAATTGCGCTGGTTACTTAACGCCACCGCAAAAATCTGACTGATACTTGTGTTGACATCCTCACCGCCCTAAAGAGACGGTGATTCCTGTTTTACTAGGAGCGGTATTGCATCGCTGCTTACCGCTGGTTCCTGCTGCTGACGGCATTACTGCACCGTTCACTTCACAGGCTAACTCCCGACTGGCTAACGCCATGTGTCCTCGG